>Ga0181564_10002283_pt1 | contig 16813 bp, 9 predicted proteins | sample 011ome_24_FD_134512 | JGI IMG/M metagenome (GOLD analysis project Ga0181564, IMG submission 134512) | Coastal salt marsh microbial communities from the Groves Creek Marsh, Skidaway Island, Georgia - 011513CT metaG (megahit assembly) | ecosystem: Environmental > Aquatic > Marine > Intertidal zone...
AGAAGCAAACGCAAAGCGACAAGCGGAAGAGGATGAGCGGAAGCGAAAGAAAGCGGAAGAGCAAGCAGCGATTGTCGCCAAACGCGAGGCAACGAAGCGTATGGAGCAGGAGCGCCGCGAGCAACAGATGGCGGATGACGATGCAAAGCAGGAAGCGTGGCAAGAAAAAGAACAAGAACGTAAAGCGCAGGCAGAGCAGCAACGCGAGGCTGAAATGCGGGCGCTCGAAGAAAAATCAAAAATGGCTGCTTCAGCTGCGGCGCAGAAAATGTCAGCTTTGGGTAGCGCGCAGAAGAGTGGTAGTACTTCGAGCAATGAAGGAATCAGCGTCGGTCCACATGAGATGAACTCCCAAGGTTCGCGCGCCATGGTATCATCAAATGCCACCTGGAACTCGAACGGTTCTAAGCCATTCCGAAAGTGCGTTGATCTCCTCGGTGCGTCACATACCCTCGCAAAGGCTTGGGAGCTGTCCATGGACGATGAAGCGATGAATTCATTTTCCGTGTTCAAATATACAAATAAGGAGGAAATCAAGGTGAGCGTGGACGCTCTTCCGGCCGATGGCGCAACGATCGATTTATCAGACGGCAATCTCAGCCTCTGGTACGTTCAAGCGGCACCCTTGTCGATGCCTGTGTCCTGCTGTGATGTTGGAGGCGGTAACCACGTTGGCATCATGCCCTACGTCCATGCTGTAGACTTGTACGTCAGCGTCGACGGACGCGAATTTACCGATCAGCATATTTGTTATGGTTCTGACACAGGCGCTTCTCGTGAGGCAGTCGTCTCTGAAGTAGAGCGCAAAACTATTGACGGCGAACACTGGTCAAAGTCCTTACTGGAAGGACCGTCGGATGGCACGCAACCGTGGGCAACTATCGTTAACCACACGCGCTGGCAGACGAATGACTCACTCGTGTATCTTCCGCTCATGTGTGTCGACGTTGATAACGCAACGTTGGGTGACGAAGATGCGTACCCTTACGTCCATTGCCTTCTCGCCAAATTTTCCCAGCTCCTTGGCGAAGTCGGAGCGGGCGAGCATTCGGTGTCCATTCGATTGCGTCCGAGAGGTTATATATTTCTCGACGACGATGGCGATTGTCAGTTTGACTACGTCGGCGGCTCCGTGCGGGATGCTAAGTCTTTAGAAGCGAGCGCTAAATCTTTGGTTGGCGAACATCTCACCGACAGTAGTGCGCCTGGGATGAGCGCGGCGTTTAAAATAAACGTCAGCGAGAGTCAGGCGAACAGCAAAGGACCGGTTCGAACGGCGCAAGCTTTTGCGACAAACTGGCCTGCTGGTGAAATCAAACAATGCGTCGAGTTAGGCCTGAAGATGGCAAACACCGGCGTATGCGGCGCAAAAGCGGCGCAAATGGCGCCTGGTTCAAAGTGCTGTCACATAATTCTCACTGAAGGTAACCAAGGATCCGGCATCAAAACGGCTACGTTTGGCGAAGAGCGGGCGTATGATTTCTTCTGCGCTTGGGCTTTGTTCAAAAATAAGGATGCAAAGCCAGATTCTCTTGGCGCCCAGATCAAATTTGTGGTGAAAAGAGACAAGATAATTGACTACAAGCCAGTCGACAGAGACTGGCGAAGCGCAGGTTTCGAGTCCGTTACGACTGATACGGTGAACGGACTGACGATCTCGAACCAAGAGATTGACGCTGCTATCGCGCGCGACGCGGAATTTTTGAAATGAAAAAAGTTACACTTATTACCGGTCAATAAACTTCACATACGCCGAAAGAGACGCGTCCCGAGACAAGATGCAAATGCAACGACATTTCGCCCCTCGCTTCACGACGCACACGCGCACGCACGCGCAGGCGAGGACGCAGAAGACGTAGAGACGCGCATACCGCATGGCGCACGCGCACGCCGCGTTCGGCGCCTCGCGCGCGGCGGCACCGCGCGCGAGCGCAATACTCGACCGCCGACGTCATCGTCATCGCTGCGCCCCCGCGCGCGCCATCGAGCGCGATGTACGCGAAGGTAAGCTCGTGAGCGACGCCGAGGACTTTTCGACGAACGTTCTCGTGGCGTCCGCGGGCGCTGCGGGCGCGGACGTGGAGAGCGTGCGGGTGAACGAGGAAGGTGTGACGCAGGCGGAAGAGACGGCGCGCGCGCTTCGCGCGTCCGTGGAGGCGTTAACCGCGGAGTTGGATGCGTGCTATCGCGCGACGTTTGCAAGCATCACGCTGGTTGGCGACGAAGGTAGTGCGAGCGCGTCAGCCGAGGGTGGACGTCGATTTGAGGATATGACGGAGACGGCGTTTAGGACGTTGAACACGAGCGAGCCCGCGACGGCGGCGGCGTTGTTGAAAGAAGCAGAGAAAGATATCGCGACGTGGCTTTCGTTTCAGAAGAATGTGCATTCAATTAAAGCGAGGCGCGACCGTGCGAGAGACTCATTGGCAGAGGCGGAGAATGCGCTCGCTGTGGCGAAACGTGGCGGCGTTGGATTTTTGACTGCTCCGGCGCCGATGAAAACCGGTACGGTGGAGCAGCGAGAAGGCACGCGAAAGATTGTTTTGTTGAGTGGATTTGAAAGTTTCAACGTCGCGTTGTACAAGGCGTCGGCGAGAGATTTGAAAAAGCGCTATCCACACGTAGACTTGTTGGTTTTTAGCGACCGCGACATCGAGGGACGGCGCGAAGAGCTCGAGGCCGCGCTTGATGGCGCCGACGTTTTCTTTGGCTCGCTCTTGTTTGACTATGATCAAGTGGAGTGGTTGCGCTCGCGCATCGCCGACATCCCATTGCGATTTGTTTTTGAATCCGCGCTTGAGCTGATGAGCTGCACGTCGGTGGGTTCGTTCCAAATGGCGGCGCCGAGTGGTCAGAAAGCCGGCCCTCCGCCCGCGGTGAAAGCCGTGCTCGCCAAGTTTGGTAGTGGCAAAGAAGAAGACAAGCTTGTGGGATATCTGTCGTTTTTGAAAATCGGCCCTCAGCTCTTGAAGTTTGTGCCCGGCGACAAGGCCAAGGACCTGAAGAACTGGCTCACCGTGTACGCATATTGGAATCAAGGCGGTAAGGAAAACGTTGAGGAGGCGTTTGCGTATTTGGCGGCCGAATACTTGGCGCCCCCTGGCGAGGAAAAGAAAGAAACGAATTTTCTAGCCAAGATTTTTGGTTTAGGTGGCGCCAAAGGTCCGAAGCCTCCAAAAGAGACGCCGGCGTTGGGTTTGTACCATCCGCAGCTCGAACGCGAAAAGCGGCCGTACTTTGAATCTGTGTCTGCCTATCTCGACTGGCACGCACGTACGCGAGCGCACAAAGTCCCCGTCGACGCTCCTCGCGTCGCCGTGTTACTCTACCGCAAGCACGTCATCACCAAACAGCCTTATTTGGCGGATTTAGTAGAATCATTTGAGGACTCTGGTGTGCTGCCGATTCCGATCTTCATCAACGGCGTCGAGGCGCACACCATCGTTCGGGACATGCTCACATCAGATTACGAACAGAAAAAACGCGCATCTGGCGTGATTGAAGTAGACTCACTCAAGTCCGACGCGACGATTGTCGACGCGGTCGTGTCTACGGTTGGATTCCCACTCGTTGGTGGTCCGGCCGGGAGCATGGAGGCGGGTCGCCAAGCCGAAGTCGCGCAAGGCATTCTCGGCGCCAAGAACATTCCTTACTTTGTTGCCGCGCCGTTACTCATTCAAGACATCGCGTCGTGGGTGCAAAGTGGTGTGGGTGGTTTACAGAGCACCATTCTTTATGCTTTGCCCGAGCTCGATGGTGCCATCGACACTGTCGCTCTCGGAGGCTTGTGCGGGGACAACATTTACCTGACGCGCGAACGCGTCTTTGCGTTGGCGAATCGTCTCAAGCAGTGGCGTAACTTGCGCACATCTGCGCGTGACGAGCGTAAAATCGCAGTAATGTTGTATGGATTCCCACCAGGCGTCGGTGCCACGGGTACCGCGGCGCTTTTGAACGTGCCGGACTCGCTCGAAAACATGTTAAATTCGTTGCGCGAGCAAGGCTACTACCTCGGCGACCAAGCCGAGCTGCCTTCGGGTGAAGCCATCGTGCGCGCATTGCGTGCGTTGGAGGAAAACGCAACCATTATGGCGGGCTACGACGGCGCTGTTGATGCTGTGAACGCGCTCAAAGAAACTGGAGACTTGCCTGGTGTGGAAGTCGCCGGGGCCAACGTCTCGCCCACGCAACTCAAAAAGTGGCTCGCCTTTCCAAAGTCATGGGGACCGACGGAATGGGGACCGATTCCGTTTCTTCCCGAACCTGACGTTCTCGTTCGCAAGATGGAAGCTGCGTGGGGCCCACTGGAAAATTACCTCGGTCTCGCCACCGCGCCTGGCAAAGGAAGCGTCGTCACTGGCTTGCGACTGGGCAACGTCTTCATCGGCATCCAACCGGCGCTCGGCGTCGAAGGCGACCCGATGCGTCTATTGTTTGAACGCGACCTTACGCCGCATCCGCAGTACGCCGCGTATTACAAGTGGCTGCAAAATGATTTCAACGCTAGCGCCGTGGTACACTTTGGCATGCACGGTACCGTGGAGTGGCTCCCAGGGTCGCCGCTTGGGAACACTGGCTTGTCGTGGAGTGAGCAATTGTTGGGCGCCATGCCCAACGTGTACGTATACGCCGCGAACAACCCGAGCGAGAGCATCATCGCCAAGCGACGAGGATACGGCGTGATTATTTCGCACAACGTTCCACCGTATGGTCGTGCTGGATTGTACAAACAAACTGCGCAATTACGAGAACTGTTGAATGAATATCGCGAGAACCCGAGCGAAAACGCCGCGTTGCGTGGGACCATTTTTGACGTCGTCGTCGCCGCCGGTTTGGACAGCGATTGCCCTTACGTCGCCGCCGATGCCGACGCAAGCGAACCTCTCCCGCGTATGACTCCCGAGCTCGCCGATTCACTCTCGCAAGACGCGTTTGATGCGTACGTGAGCGAGTTGTACACCTACCTCGGCGTGCTCGAAAATCGTCTCTTCAGCGAAGGCTTGCACGCGCTCGGCAAACCGCCGACGGAGCGTTCGATGGCACAATATCTCAATGCGTACTTTGACGGCGATGTGAGCGAAGACATCATCGATGTCATCGTCAAAGCATCACCAGACGAAGGCATGGATGCCATCAAGGCTCGACTTGAAAAGACGTTCAATTTGCAAGTGCCCGCAGACGCTCGGGACGCGATGTCGAGCGACGGTGCCACAGCAACGGTGGGCGATAAAGTCGTCGAAGCGGTTGAAATTCGCGACTTACTCGCGATGAATTCGCAAGAAATCACTGGCATGCACCGCGCGCTCGATGGTGAATGGGTCCCGCCCGCGGTAGGTGGCGACTTGCTACGCGACGGTAAGGGAGTGCTTCCGACGGGGCGGAACATTCACGCGCTGGATCCGTACCGCATGCCATCTGCGGCTGCGGAGGCGAGAGGCGCCGCCGTGGCCGATGGTATTCTCAAGCAGCATCAAGACGCAAACGACGGTGCGTACCCAGAAACCGTCAGCGTGAACTTGTGGGGACTGGATGCGATTAAGACCAAAGGCGAGAGCGTCGGCATCGTGCTTCGTCTCGTCGGCGCGCGAGCGGTGAAGGAAGGCACCGGCCGCGTCGCGCGCTACGAGCTCATTCCGCTAAGTGAACTGAACGGTCGACCGCGCGTCGACGTGCTGTGCAATATGTCTGGAATTTTCCGCGATAGTTTCGCCAACGTTGTCGGCTTGCTCGACGATTTGTTTGTTCGCGCCGCCGAGGCGGATGAACCAGAAGAATTGAATTTCATTCGCAAGCACTCGCGCGAAATGTCATCGAATGGACTCGAGAATTCCACAGCCAGACTATTCAGCAACCCACCAGGAGATTACGGGTCGATGGTCAACGAGCGCGTCGGGACGAGTGGATGGGAAGATTCGCGCGAGCTCGGCGACACGTGGGCGGCGAGAAACGCGTACTCATACGGCAAGGGTGCCGAACGCGGCACCGCGCGGCCAGAGGTGCTCCAATCGCTCTTGCGCACAACCGAGCGCGTCGTGCAAGAAATTGACTCCGTCGAGTACGGATTGACGGATATTCAAGAATACTACGCGAACACCGGCGCGCTCGTGGCGGCGGCCAAAACGGCAAAGGAGGACGCCGGCGTGCTCAATCCAAAAGTCGCGTGTTCCATCGTCGAGACGTTCGGTAAGGATGTCACGCCGAAAGATTTGGACGAAACGCTCCGCATGGAGTATCGCACGAAATTGCTCAATCCACGATGGGCGACGGCGATGGCAGACCAAGGCTCGGGTGGCGCGTACGAAATTTCTCAACGCATGACGGCGCTCGTCGGTTGGGGCGCCACGAGTGGATTCGCCGAGAATTGGGTATACGACGGCGCCAACGAAACGTACGTCGAGGACGAAATTATGCGTGAGAAGTTGCGCAAATCAAACCCGCAGGCATTCAGAAACGTCATCAAGAGAATGTTAGAAGCCGCGGGGCGCGGGATGTGGGACGCCGACGAAGAAACGTTGAGCAAATTACGCGAACTTTACTCAGACATTGAAGACGAAATGGAGGGCGTCACGCTCGCCAAAAGCGCCAAATGAACACAGTAGAAGAACACACACTTTACACATGTACAATAACATTTACACACGCGCGCGCTGTACAGTACGACCGCCGTCGCCATTCGCCGCTACGAACATCATCAACTAATCAAAGCTCGGCACCGAAAACGTCCCCGTCGCCACGGCCGCATCAGACGCCTCACCAGGCACCAAAAACGCCGCACGCGTGACGGCATCCACGGCATCATCACGCACCAACGCCTCGAACCGAACGCGCTGCGCCAAACACACATCCTCGTCTCGACAAAAATACACCACGCAATCCACACCCACGACATCACCATCCACCGCCTCGCTCGGCGCATCCACACGAAACGTCATCGTCGTCACCGCCGCACCGTCATCATCCGCCGTCAACGCACCGCGCGCGCCACCTGGCGTGACCTCGTACCTCGAATTCGCCCCGCGCGTGAGGTGATACCCGCGCGGCAGCGTCACCGCGCACTCGAGCCCTCCGCCGTCCACCGCGCCGCGCATCGGCGCCAGCGCGCGCACCGTCGCCGACGAACGCGCGTATGCGACATCATCCCCCAACGTCGTCGTCCCCGCGAGCACCGCACCGAGAAGAAGGCTCACGCGACGACTCGTCAACGGTCCTCCTTCTCGATGATGTGTCCCATGGTTTGCGCCACCACCGAGTGCTGCTGATGATGCTGATGATGATGCTGCTGATGATGACGCTAATGGGCCCGTCGTCGTTCGCGCCGCACATCGACCACCACTCGTCCTCCTCGTCGGCGAACCCAAGACACACATCCCCATCGTCGTCGTCGTCGTCGTCGTCGTCACCATGGTGATTACACGCACGACACGCCCTGACGACGGTGAACTCCAGGACAGACGCAGACGGGGACCCATCGCGACCGATCGCGACCAGGGCGCCACCGACTCGCGGCGATCGCCTGGCCCCGCCGGCGCACACAAACGATCGCCGCGAGTCACGACCAGGACACACACGGGGGGGTCGGGGTTGGCGAGTCCCCTGGTTCCGTGGATGCCGCCTGGGCACGATTGGTCAATCCATATCCATGCGGACTGAACGTTGGCGGGTGCGAAGCCCTGTGTGGATAGCGTCGTCGGCATCGCGCGACGCGCGTCGTGGTCGTCGTCGACCGCGCGAGAGGAGACGACGCGCGCGTGGCCACCACCGTCCACCGTCACTCGTGTCGTGACCGTCACCCGGTGTCGGCGGTGGTGCGCGCGCATACGGGCGGGCCCCGTCGGCGCATCGCGGGCGCATCGTGGGCGAGATGGCGGCGACGCCGATGCCCTCGCGCGCCGCGGCGCCGGGCGTCGCGGTGCGTCGCGCGTGCGGTGCGTCGCGCGGATCGCGCGCGAGCACCGCGCGGGTGGTGATTGCGAACGGTGCGGGCGCGGGACGGGCGATGACGACGACGAGGATGAGCGCGCGGGACGGGGTCAAGGCGCGCGCGCGTAAGAAGGCGCCGCGTCGAGGCGGACGGAGCGAGGACGAGGATGGTGATTGGGACGTCGGTGGTGGCGGCGTACACACGCTCGGGTCGTATAGTGGGGATGAAGATGATGGGGATGACGTGAGCGGGACGTATGATGAGGCGTCGACGTCGTCGGGGCGAAGGTACGGCGCGGGGCGGGCGAGAGCCGAGAGCGGACGCGCGGGCGGGCGGGGCGTGGAAATCGTCGAGGGTCCGCGCGGTGAGATCACCACCAGGGCGTCGATTGATGAACATGACTCCGTTGTGGGTGGTTCCGGGCGTCGGTCGTGGCGGCGTGATGGTGACGGAGGATCGAGATATGGTGGCGAGCGGTCTTCGAACGCGGGCGCGAGGCCGACGGCGAATGGGTTTTCGCGGTCGTATCGGGATTTGGAGCGCTCCATGCTGAGCGATTACGATGAAGAAGGCGGGACGAGTGCGGCGTGGGATTTGAACGATCCCACGTGGGAAGCTGATGCGTCAGTGATGCTTCGCGCGGCGGATACGGGTGATGCCCCGACAGCCATCGCGGCGCTCGAGCGCATGAATAAGCTCGGGGCGAAGAATTCCGTGGCGGTGCCGCTGGCGTTTTATAACATGACGCTTCGCGCGTGCAAGCGCTCGCGACCGCCAGCGAGCGCGGATGCAACGCGTTTGTTGCGTGAAATGCGCGAACAAGGTCCGCCGCCGGATGCTCGCACGTACCACGAAGTCATCGCGGCGTACGCGCGCGCGCACGAATGGAAACTCGCCGAGCAAACGTTTGAGGAAATGAAACGAGCGTTCAAAAGCCTCGGATCGACGTGGCAACCGAGTGTGCGCGTGTACACATCCTTAATCAGCGCATACGGCAAGTGTGGACAGTTTGAAAAGGCGAATGAGTTATTCAAAAGTGTCATGGCTGACTCGCGCGTGACGTTGGACACAGGCGTGTACAACGCGTTGCTTTCGGCAGCTGTGAATGCTGGCCGATACAAGGATGCGGTTGAGATTTTCGAGCGCATGCCCGGTGATAACGTCCGACGCAATGTCACGACGTTTAACGCCATGCTCACGTCACTCGGCCGTCAGCGTCGTATTCGCGACATGGAGAACATGTTTCAGTCGATGCAACGCGCGGGCATCATGCCCAACGAAACCACTTACAGTGGTCTCATCACATCGCATGGGAACATCGGAAACATCGATCGAGCGCTAGAGTTGCTGCATCACGTGTTAATTGCACCGCGCTTGCGCGCGTCGGCGGTGATTTTCAACAGCGCTTTGGGCGCGTGCGTCAAGGCGGGGAGCTTGGAGGGCACTCAACGCGTGCTTCGCGTGATGAAGAGCGAAGGTGTCCTGAGCACGCTTGTGACGTACAACACACTATTAATGGAAGCAAGTGCCGAGCGCGACTGGAAACGCGCCGCTCGTCTTTACAAAGAGCTCATCGTGAGCGGTTTCGCGCCAGACTCGATTACCCTTGATTGCTTGTGCGGCATTGAAAAGCTGCAAGCGTGCCGCGAAAAGGCGCTCCAGGCTGAGATTGAGCGCGCTGAACGCGAAGGCGTTGAACTTCCAGTATACGATGACCGTGTGTGCGACATCAGCAACAGTCCGCTCGGTGATTTGCCAGCGCTCATTCGGGCGCTGCGCGACGACGCCGAGCTCGCGAGAGTGCCGGAAGCGGAGGGTTACATATGCGACGCCATGCTCCGCGTATTGCATGTGAACAACAAACACTCTGAAGTGGAAGACGCGTTCAAGTTTATGATACAAAACAACGTTCCACGTACTGTGCACACATACAACTCGTTGCTGATTTCCTATGAGGCAAGCAAGGAGTGGCAAAAGGCGGGCGACGCCATGTCCCGCATGTTGGCGGAAGGCATCACGCCCAACTCGTTGACTTTCGACGCTCTCATTGACGTGTGCGAGGAAATGGGACAGTGGGATCGCGCGACGTCTTGGCTCGAGCAGGCGCAAGCCGCGGGTCACCTTCGATGTGAAGATGACTTGGGAGTTCTCGACTTGCACCGAATTCGCTCAGCTGGAACGGCGCAGTGCGTGCTGCGCTGGTGGTTGCGACGTATGCGTACTCGGGCCTTGGCGCCATTAGACGTACGCGCCGCTGGTGTCGGTACTCGCGCCTTAGTGTCTGGCTTAGCCGGCAAAAAGGAGCTCCCAGTGACGATCCGCGACTTGCCAGAAGAGATTCAAGTCGTCACCGGATGGGGGAAGCACAGCACCGTGTACGGCCATTCACCCGTGAAAGAACGTACATTGGCCACGCTCAACCGCTTGAACTCCCCTTTCGAAGTTCCGTCGCACAATATCGGCTGCCTCGTAGCCAACCGTGGTAACGTGCGGACCTGGCTCGTACGAGACGAGCTCTTATCGCTCGTTCGATTCTTGGGCGGCAATCGCGACGCGCTCAAGCGCAACTTCAACCCCGCATCCGGGCCGCAATAAGCGCCCGAGCCTACGCAAGCATATTATTTCATTTATTTTAGCGCGATGCTTAGTTAGCCATTTAACAATCATCTCACTCTACACATTGCATTCCTTCGCGAGGCAAAAAGCGTGCGCGCGTTATCCGCGCGACGGCTCCTCACTCTCATTCTCACGCTCGCCGCACACCTCACACATCGCCATGTTTGCCACGACTTCGACCCGCATCGCTCCGACGCGCGCGTTCGCCTCGCCCAAGGTACGTTTCGTCCCCCCGCGCGCGCGCGCCCGCGCGCATCCGCGCGACACGCGCGTCCCGGGACGCGTGACGTCATCACCGACTGACCGCTGTGCTGTGACAACGCAGGCGTCTCAACGCGCATCTCGAGTCGCACGCGCGCCGCGAGCGAGCTCTGAAGACGACGAACGCGCACAAGATTCTTCGAGCTACCGCCGCGCGGCGGAGGACCCACCTCAGCTCGAAGGCGTGCTCGGGAAGATTGTCTCGTCGCTGCCGGATGGACGCAAGGAAACCGCGCCCGAGTCGTACGGCTCTCGACCGGAATCTAAGACGCTGAAGGAAGGGCGGTACGCGAGAGGGAACCCAGTGCGTTCCGGTGCGGTGACGGAGGCGGCGATTCGTGGAGAGGACTTTGAAGTCGTCGAGAGTGGTATGCCAGGGGTTGGCTCGCTCGTGACGCTGGCGGTGGGCGCCGCGGTGCTCTTCGGCGTGTACAAGGTTGTCGATGCGTTGAATTCCGAACCCGTGGCGCCGCGTGCGGTGAACCGTATGCCGGAGACCGATAAACCTGCGCCGCCGCGCGCCGCCGCGGTCGTTGCCGCGCCGGTGGAAGCGCCGGCGGTTTCGGCTGAATAGCCGACACGTTTGACTTTGCCGCGTCGAGACCATTCGGATAATTTTGTGTCTCGCACGCGCCGCATCAGTCGCAAAACCCCATCGCACACGCGTTCAATATACCCCAAACACCCCCCGATCGTTGACTCAAGTAAGTATTTCTATGTAATTCACATCGTTCCCATGTCCCAACGCGAGGCGCCAAAAGGTGGTTAAAAAGCCCCCATGTTCACAACGTTTACGCGTCAAAATCATGCGCGCGATTCACGCGCCCGTGCCCGCGCTCGCGCGCGGGCGAACAGCGAAAACATGTCGTGGCCGCACGTGCGTTCGACGAGGCGATCTCGGCGGCGCGTACGGTGATGTGCGTGACTGAAGCGATGCGATGAGCTGTCTTTTGGCCTTTTGAAACGCGAAGGGTTGCGACGGATTCGCGGCGCACGCATGCGTGTCGCAGCGGCGTGAGCGATCTCGGGCGATGCGTAATATATTTTCTGACCACGACGTGCTACGTTTGTCACCCTGCAGTCATTTAACGATGTGGATGAGTTGTTGATGAATTATTTTACGTATCGCGCGTTGCGGGAGACGCTGGCGCAAATGCAAGAGACGGACCTTTCACCAGGAAAAGGCGAGTACAAGTGGCTGTACAACTTTGCCGCGAGTGAGTACCAAAATCGAGGGAATGAGTTCGTCGCAAAGCTCTTTGCTGAAGGTCGTTCTGATCACGCACAGCGGATTCTCGCGCAACGCGTGGTGTTGTTGAAGCGCTGGAATGGCTACTACGTCCGCGGCAGAGGAAACGAACGATGCTATTCAAAGTACGAGGAAAAGAATTTATCCCTGCTCCGTGAACATTTATTGTGCACAATTAATTTGAGCGATGATGCGTTGGTCGATGTCGATGGGCGTGAATCTAACAGCACGGATTGCTCGCTGTACGAAAGCATCATTAAGAATTCTGAAGACGACGCGTCTTCGGCGTGACTTTGACATTTATATACCATGTGGGTTTTAGATTTAGTGACTACATCGTTGAATTCGCGCGCATGTATTGTTACATATTGTGTTATATGCCATGCACACCGCACGGAAGCGCACTTAGGCACTCGGCGAGGTTGGCCTGGCGTCATTCTGTGACACGCCCATCATCATGGTGAGCTTACGCGTTGCATCGCTATTCAGTGGCATCGGCGGTCTCGACCAAGGACTCGCGCGCGCGGGACACCGCATTGTGTTAATGTGCGAACGCGACGAACATTGCAAACAAGTACTCGCCGCCCGCTTCCCAGGCGTGCCACTCTTGAACGACGTCGCCGAAGTGCTGCCCTTCATGATTGAACCGTGCGATCTTATCACCGCGGGTAATTTAATCTCTCAAATTTATGATGCAGGAATTTGATATATTCTTGTTTTACCAGGATTTCCTTGCAACGATTGCTCGCATGAGAATCTCAAACGCCCAGGCCTCGAGGAAGGCGTCGCGACGCGCAACGTCGCGCACGTGTTTCGATTACTTGAAAGCGTCAAGGTCCCGTGGGTGCTACTCGAGAACGTATGTGGTCTGTTGACGTGGAATCAGCAGGGGAAGTCTCGTCCAGCGATCGATTACGTGGTGAGCGAACTCGAGAATTTGGGCTATCGATGGGCGTATCGCGTCATCAATTTGGCGTCGTTTGGGCTACCGCATCAACGTCGTCGAGTCTTCATCGTCGCTTCGCTGCACGGAGATCCTAGAGACGTTTTACTGTCTCAATCTGCGCTATGCCAAGGTCAGTGCATATCCATGGGTGAACATCGCGAGTGTTTTCAATGCTTCTGGACGCCTCCTAGAATGGCTGCAAAGTACTTTTCGGCGTCGATCGACCTCGGCGAAAAGCGACGCGGCCCGTTGACCGACGTGCTGCACTGTTTGACGACAACAAATGGGCGTCGTACGTGCGTCGTTAAGCAAGAAGGCGATGCCAAGCCAGAGCTGTCTATGTTGCGCATCGAAGACGCCGAACGCTTAATGGGATTTACTCCGGGCTATACGTTGCCGTGCTACCCTCTGAAGAAACCAAACGAGCGTCAACCAGTGTACGACGAAGAGTTACAAACGTTTAAACGATTCGCATTACTCGGCTTGTCGTGCTCTGTGCCCCAAAGTCAATGGCTCGGCGCACAACTTTTCAATCCATACGGTGTCAAGTTTGCCTACGATGCGTTGTCTGAGCCATTTGAAAAGGCGTGTCCCGGCGGAGCGGAGGCGCACGCTCGCGCTAAAGCGTGGCCGCAAGCGGCGTACAACATGCTCGAGGACCCGTCGCAGCCGAAATGGATGGGCCGCCGTCGTGCACCGCCGGAAGTGAGCGACGCACCGTTGATTCGCGGCTTTGTCCCGCTCGGCGAATTCCTCGAGTATGAAGGCGCGCCGGTGAGGTACGAATTACGCGCGTCTTACTTGCGCCGTCTTGAGATTTCGCACGATAAAATTGATGAAACCATCCGTCGCGCTTTGGACGTGAAAGCGGCGTCAAAGAAATCGGGCGACGCGCTCGAGTCGCCCGCGTCAGCGAAAAAGTCACGATTACTCGCGATTCTCGACGACGAAGACGAATCGACGGAGGAGGATGTCGATTTGTTTTCGTGCGATGACGGCGAACGAGGCGACGCGGATGGCGAAGGAGAAGTTCAGGATGAAGTCGAGAGCGATGACGATTTGGATGAGCACGGCATGACAACGCACGGTGAATGCGTTTTCGTCAAGTGGCGCGTGAGCAAAGCGCACGGATCGGTGTACTGGCCGGGCATCGCGTTGCATCCGCTGAAAGACCACGCGGTGATTCCAAATGAGGCGCTGAAAGTGTCCGATGGCAAACTAAACGACGAGCACCGTTTGGTGATTTTCTTTGGCGGTCGCACGTTTGCGTGGAAACTCGCATCCGATGTATTTCCATTCGCGAGTTTTTACAGCGAGGCCAAAAAGCAGAGCGTGTTCAAGAGCAAAAACAAGTACGAAGCCGCGATTGAAGAGGCTCGCGCCTGGTGCACGGCACGCAATCTGAGCAAGCCGCAGAATCCCATCGTCGTTCGTAACATCGAACGATTGTTCAAGGCACCTGAGCCATGTATGATGTGCGATAAGTGTGCGACGGAGTCTGTGCGTCGCGCTCTCGATGACAAGCCGCAAACGCGCCGTAATCGCGTGCTCGCCGCGTCAAAGGAGCCACCACCGACGGCGCATCCGCTCTTGAAATCAAAGTGCGCGCAGTTGAAAATCATCGAGCTCGCGCGTGCTGGCCACATTGGTGCCGTTCTTGCGCTGCGTAAAGCGAACGCCGTCGGTCAGCGCGTTTTAGTGCTATGGCACACCGACGCCGCATTCTACTCGGGCACCATTACGAGCTTTGATGAACACAAATTTGTCTTTCGCGTGGATTACGACGACGCCGACGTTGACGCCGAATTCAAACCATGGGAAGAGACCGTCATGCTCGCGCAAGACGTACCATCACCCGAGGCGAATACGCCCAGTGATCTCAAGAAACAACACGCGCGCGCAGCGCTTGAGGCTCAAATTTCCAAGCATGCGGTGCGCCGAGACGACGCCGCTCCTCCGCTCGAAAAGACCACCATGCGTCACGACGCCAACGGCCGTCCCATCAAGCTTCAAAAATGAAACATCAATACAATTCCATTTCTGTACTACGAGCTTTACGTTGTAACGCCTGGCGAAATCAACGACATCATCGAACGCTCGCCGGGCCGCTTCGCCGGTTCCTTAACCCCTGCTCGCGCGGTGTCACTTCGCGCCACTTTACGTCGCGCATCGGGGACGACACACACCGCGCGCGGACGCAAACGCACGCGTATCGTTCTCTCGACTCACCGGCGCTTTATAATCCGCGTTTCTCGCGCGCAGTTCCAGAACAACAGCGACTCCGCGCCACGCGCGCAGCGACGGCGGCAGCGCGACCGATGAGCTCCTTCGCGCAAAGCGCACGCGCGTTCATTAACCACCCCGCCGGGCCGAAGACGATATTCTTCTGGGCACCGACGATGAAATGGGGCATCACCGCCGCGAACGTGAAGGATTTCAGTCGTCCTCCCGAGTTACTTTCGGTGCCGCAACAAAGCGCGGTGACGCTCACCGGGTTGATTTGGTGCAAGTACGCGCTCGATATTACGCCCGTGAACTACAATTTGATGGCGGTAAACGCGGTGATGGCGGTGACGGGGTCGTATCAGCTGTATAGAAAGTTTTCGCACGATGCGGCGGTGAAGGCGGCGGCGAGCGCGGGGGAGTAGACGCTTTGCTAAACGCGTAGGCGTTCCGTTCGCGTGACTACTTTTTCTTGACGAATGAAACGGCAGTGATTGTAATACACACCATAGAAGTCTAGCATGATCTATATCACATGGGTGCTATTCCCATGTGTTCATGTTGTACAGTGATTCAGGCGAAGGGATTGGCGACGCGCCGAAAGACGTTGAGATACGTCGATCCCGCGTTACGCTCAACCTTTTGGCCCTCTTCAGTGCCCGTGTATAACAGTGGCACCACTGGATCGGCGGCTAAATCGCTCTCACACACGCGTTCGAACATTGGGTGCTCGTCGAGATACTTTGCCATCCATTGTCCGAGCTCCTCGACGTCGGTTATGGTGTACAAAATGCCGCCCTCGCGCATCACGTACGCGTACTCGGCGAGCAACGTCGTCTGAATGATTCGTCGACGATGATTCGCCGCCTTGAAGTGCGGATCAGGAAACAAAAAGAAAACCTTCTCCAATTGTCCCTTTTCAAAGTACTGTGGCAAATTCTTCATCGTATTCGCGCGTACGCACGAAATGTTCTCGTACCCGCCCGTCGCCGCGTGCTCGACGCGCAGCGCCACGCACCGCTCGCGTACGTACTCCGTCACCTTATCCCGAATTTCCATCCCAAGCGCGAGCTTATCAGGAAACAGCGGCGATAAACGAACGAGTAAACCACCAAATCCACACCCGATATCGGCGAATCGCACCTTCACCGCCTCCTCGCCCGCGTCTTCGCGCTTTGCGAAAAACTCTGGAAAGTGCGCGCGCCAATCCACAGCACCCGGATGCGCGGGCGCATCAAACTGCGAATCCGCCAGAGGATTACAGTGCGCGCGCTGTCTAAAGTTTTTCTTCCTCGGAAGCGTCGTCCCGGTGTTATCGCCGCTCGTAAAGCTCGGCACCTGCGCGCGAGAACCGGCGGCACCGCCGCCACATCACCACTCGTCAGCGCCGCGCGCACGACGCACAGACACACACGACGACGACGCACACACACGACGACACACACACACACGACGACGACACACACACACCGCGTACCTCAATCGACGTCGTCGCCCCGAGCGCGACCACCTTGGTCGCGCGCGCCATCCGCCGAATGGCGCTCGATGACGCTTTGGCGCGCCCACCCACGTATACACCACACACACACGCCCATCA
>Ga0181564_10002284_pt1 | contig 16808 bp, 12 predicted proteins | sample 011ome_24_FD_134512 | JGI IMG/M metagenome (GOLD analysis project Ga0181564, IMG submission 134512) | Coastal salt marsh microbial communities from the Groves Creek Marsh, Skidaway Island, Georgia - 011513CT metaG (megahit assembly) | ecosystem: Environmental > Aquatic > Marine > Intertidal...
CGCGTTTAGCGGCAGCGCTGTCTTGAGCTGCCTTATTCTCCGCTGCGCGTCGAGCCTCGTCCTCGAGACGTTGCGCTTCGCGCTGCTTGCGTTTTTCTTCTTCATTGTTCGCCACTTGCTCCTTCTTTTGCTGGTTCGCCTGCTCGGTCTCTCGTCTTTGGCGTTCAGCTTCCCGTCGGGTGGAGTCGCCTTGGGCATCACCGCGCTGTTGCTCCACGCGCTGTTGCTCACTGCGCTGTTGCTCACTGCGTCGTTGTGCGCCGTCATCGGCGTCAACCGCGTCGCCACCCATGCCTGCGAGAGACAGACACGGCGCGCACAGACTAAAGAAGCCACTTTTCGCCATACGCTTTGCGTCATCCGCCTTCTTCTTCGCGGCGTCGATAGCGGAGTCCATGATGATATTTACTGCTCAATTTAATTGCCTGAATTGGCACGGTGTGCGCTATCGCGTGTCGTGTGCGCGTTGCGACGTCCGATAGGAAATAAGTCGCGGTGAAAACGATAGCGCGCGTTTTGTTTTCTTGCGCACATGTGTTGCACGCGTGTCGCCGCGCTGCGCCGCGCCTGCGTGTGACGCGCCTGTGCGTAGAATTTCGCGTGTTCTCGTTGTCTGGCCAGCGTTGAGCATTCAGGAATGAGCCGCGCGTCTTGTCTCGGCAGTCGCGCGCGTGTCGTGAGATCGCACAAAGTGGCCTGCGTGGAAACAAATATCAAAAGAATATGTTACAAATATCTGCGTGTTCTACGGTTCGTCGTCGTCGTCGTCGTCGTCTTCGTCTTCGTCCGTGGAGCTCAGCATAAAATCCTCTGTGTAAATTCCGAGCGCCCACAAGTCGCAATCATCCAACGCTGGATCACAATCGTCATCATATGCGTCTTCATAAATTTCTTCGCCTCCTACGTGACCGGCGGCGGTGCCAAAGAGGCACGGCTCGCCCCAATCTTCGCGAATGAGCGTCATGCACTGCGGCCCGTCAACGCGCTTTGGGAAGAAACACAACTTCAGGACGAATGAATACCTCGGAAGATTCGCAATTTGACTCGGTGTGGATACGCGGTGAAGGATGTCTTGATCCATAAGCACCACGCGTCCGGGTTGTGGACGAACAAATACGCCTGTACCCGTGCCTGGATCGAGGAAGAGCGTCTCGGCGTCAAACGCCGCCGGCCACGGTCCCGGGTTCAAGTACACCATCGCACTCACGAACAGCGGACGACCGCGCTCGCGGTTGACGTATGAGCCGAATCTCTCAACCCATGGGGCTGATGGGTCAAGCTGACTCGGATCCATGTCGATGTGCCAGTGAAACATGTCGCCGTACACCGCGGCGTTGCCGACGGCGCTGCAAATGCTCGACCCGCCCCACGCGCCCGGAATGCCATCCGGTTCCAGCGCGTCGCTCGGCATCGTGCGAATGTCATACTCTGGATACATCGCCGCGAGTCGAGCTCGAAATGACCGCACCGCGTCGGTCTCCATCATTGCCGCTAAAGTCTCGGGTGTAAGTCCCCAACTCGGTGGCGGCGACTCGCCGCCGGCGTCGTCCAACCCGTCACGCATTTCTCGATTCCACTTTGTCTCTGGTGGCCCTGTTTCGCTGAAATGATCGTAACCAACCTCCGTGAGCGCGTCTAACAATGCTGTACGTAATGGCTCGCCAACAACGCCATCGACAGCGACGACATGCGACGCGTCGCTCCGCAGTCGCTCTCCACCCGTGTCCCGCGTCGCCGTATCCAAAACGTCCGCTCTATCCATCGCAACCGCCATCGCTGTCGTCACGCGCGATAAATCCCAAACATCTAGTTCACCATTGTACTCAAAATGGACATCATCGTCGGTGTAGGAATCCGCGGCGGTCGTCGGACGAAGGTCCCAATATCGTTCGTGCGCCGACGCGACGCTCGCCGCCGCGGCTCCCACGGGCAACGCGATCAAACCATCGGTGAAGACGCCGAAAATCGCCCCCGGGAACCCCTCTTCGTTCATTTCGAGCTTCAAGTCAGGCATGAGCGCCTTGGCGTCGTCGCCGTAGAGCATGACGACGCGCGTACCCGCCGTCGGGTCGTTCCGTTGGAACACCCCGCTGTCGGGGTTAGCCCCGCCTCGACGAATATCATCGATCGTGCGCCCGAGATGGGCGTCATCGACGCCGAGCACATCAACCACACCAATATCCATGCCAGAGTCTTTCATGGCGGCGCGCAGCGCGTCGACGAGATCGCGCACGCGAGGAACTTCGCTGGACTCGTAGCCCACCAGGACGACGCACGAAGAGGAGCTCTCGCCCGCGTTCGCCGCGACACGGTTCGCGCGCGCGCGCCACGATGTGCGTGAATGCGCATGCGTGCGTGCGTGTACGCGCGCACACGCACGGTGAGAGATCGTCGCGCGCATGGCGCGTGAATATGTGACATACCGGCGCGAGCGCGCTTTATGCTTTATGCTTTATGGAAAGGATGGACATTCATTCATTAAATAACGCTTGACAACTCCATTTGCGTATGATACACTCCCCGCAGTCATGGAGGATGGCAATTGTTATGGTACTTATTTGGACAACTTGTTCACGCATCTGACGCGCATTGGCGTAGATGGGTGGAATCTTGGATTGGAGAGTTACGTCGGCGTCGGCGTCTTCGACGTCGGCGTGTCGCGCGCCACTTTTTACAAGTAAAGCACGTACGCGCCGAGGAGCGTGAGCGTAGCCATCAAGACTTCCGGCACGTAGTGCATGGGATACTTGATAGAGAGGTTATCCTTGAACAAGTTGAACTTGGCGTTGAACGGGTACAACACGGCGACCGCCGCGGCGAGGTAAAAGGCGACTTGCGCGGCTTGGTTCGCTGCCAATAACGACATGGCGTAAATGGCAGCACCAATAGCAGCGGAAGAGCCGCGAATCCAAAACTTTTCCATGGACGTAGGCGTGGCATTGAAGTGATCGGAGACCATCTGCGTAGGTATCATAACGTTCGTCGTCAGTACGCGTAACCGAATTGGAATAATGAAATGGAATAATTTTATGAATTCACACGCACCTTGGCCGGCACAAGCAACATTTGCGCCGCGTACACGCCTGTATGCGAACAATACGAACGTTTTCAGGTTAATTTCATGTCGCGACATCGACGTCTGGCCCGTCGTCAGCGCGATGAGCGCAAAAGCGAGAGTGAATTGAATTGTCATCGCGGGACAATTAAATTAATTCAAATCACAACAAGCGAGGCACCCGACCAGTGCGCGAGACGCACCGAACACGACCGACGTGACTTGCACGTATTGCGCGGCGGATAAGAACTTGGCAGGCGGCGGCGGCGGCGGCGGTGCCTTGGCGGCGATTTGCGCGACTTGGCGCGTGACGTGCGTCGTGGCCGGAGAAAAGCGCGCGGCATTCGCTTGCACGTGCACTCGGCGCGATTTGTGCGCGACGCGAGCGCGCGTCGCGATCGGAGCGATCGTTACAGTGAACATTGAGTGTGTCTTTGAGCGCGGGTGCGTCGGTGGTGTCGGCGTCAAGCGTCGAGGTTTGACGTGGACGCATTCGCGCATGTGGATTAATTGATGCTGACTAGGATCTTCGATGATAGTGGTCGACTTCGGCGTTTACCGCGCGCACGTGTGTGAGTTAAGACGCGTGTGCATTTAAGAACATCGTTTGCATGATTTTCGACAGTAGTTGCCTCGGATGAGAAAGTCGCGGTCGCATTTACCCCAACGTGCTTGGTCCGTGCAGTCGGCTGTGGAATCCGGCGGGACATCGTCGCACGCGCCCGACGATGGTATCCTCGGCGATTGGAGAACAGAAGACGATGGATTTGATCCTAATTGACGTACGAGGGTAAACTCGTCGACTTTAACGCGGGCGCGGCGTTGTTTTTCGGCGGCGGTGGCGCCACGGCGCGCCGTGGTGGCCAAATAGCACGGCGCCGTAGACTCAGTCGGTGCAAATTCGCAAATCAATGCACCGTACTTGTGCGCGTCGTTAGCGTATTCGCACGACGACGACGAACACGATGAGCTGTATACCTTGGCCCAAATACCGGAATCAGTTTGCTGCGCTTCGTTTTTGTATCCTCCGATGCCGACGACGGCGATTCCAGTCGTGCCGCTTTGTTCGCCGGGCTTCAGAGTGATCACCGACTTATCGTATGAAGCAACTTGTAGATCTTGTCGAGTGAATCCATAAACTCGCGTTCCAAATGACTTCATGGTGTACGATCTCGAATACGTGTGCGCGTGACCCGTCACGATGAACGCTCCGTACTTTCGGCATATCTCGTAGATGCCGAAACCTGTGGCGTCGCCCTTGTAGCTCGATTGCAAGGAGTTCATGGTCATGTGCCACACGCATATTTTCCACTTCGCGTCACTCGTTCGAAGTGCGTTCTCCACAAAGTCATAATGTGCTCGATTTGCGGACTCTCCCGGTGAAACAGATCCCACACTCGAAAGCACAAACAGCACGCCTTTATACTCGCACGCGTAATCTTCGCCATAACTACCTCGACAGCTCGCCCCGCGCGGTATTTGGCGCGACAATAACGTTTTATAGCCTCGAGGTCCAGACCAGAGGTCGCTTACGCCGTCCCAGCCATCCACGTCGTGATTCCCTTGACTAGCGAGGTACCCCAATCCCGGCCTAAACGCTTCTTCGGTGAGAAAGCGTAGCCAAGATGTCGGGGAGGATTCGTAGTCTAAATCGCCAGCGTGAATAACCAGTTCAGCGCCTGAGCCGCGAGCAAGTTCGAACACATCCCGCGCGCGACTGAAAGCTCCGCAGTATTCTCCCTTGTAATTTTTACACTCCACTCCGTCAACTGTGTACGATGGTTGTCTTAAATTTCCAAGATAATCAGTCCACGCGTCTGACGGGCGGTCATTACCAATACCCGTGTCAGCGATAAACGCCACGCGAAATCCGTGCCCGCACGTCACGTAAAACGCGCTCGCGAGAGTATACGCGGATATGATATTGCGACGCATGTGAAGTTGTGACGCGAAATACGAGGCTCCCATGTGACTTTTACTTTTTTCTTCGATGCCTGCAACTAACAACGCAAAAGCTAAGCTTTGTTGGACTTCATCGCGTCCTTCCAAGATCGCCTCGCTGGCGAAGGTGTGACGCTCTTGGCTTCTGCTTCCCAAGGTTGAAACGTCGTATCGTTCATATCTGGCAAGCGCCACGGCGGACACTCATCTAAGCGTCGCATGCAGCGTCCGCCGAGGAAATGTGGCACCTTGTCGACTCCCCCCATGATTTCTGCTAACTTATCCATGTTCTTCCCCTTGATCTCACCCATGATTCGCACTTTCGCACGCACTCGAGATGGTAACAGAGGCGCGATGGTGCGCCAGACGATTCTCGCCCCGAGTGGCGCGTTGACGAGATAGGTGCGATAGAGGAACTCTGGATAGTTGCGATCAATCTCCTGCAAACGCTTGAACATCGCCAGGTTCGCCTTTGACACCAGCTTGGATGACGCGTCTTTTAAATCTATAACGTGAATAATTTTATCACGAGCAATAACACCCTCGCGATTCGCCATGAAAGGCAACAACGTTTTGGTTAAATATCCTTGCAAGCGCATGCGCTGTTCAACGATGTCATCTTCGCTTACGACGTCCAGCACCTTATTCATATCCAGCCCGCCGAGACGTTCGATGTACACTGCGACCCCGAGCGGGGAACTCACCGAGTACCACGCGCCTTCGTAGACGGCCAGAAATCGTTTGCGTGTTTCGGCGTCTACGTTTACCCAAGATTTCATAGCATCCACGACAGAGTTCTTCTTATGCCACGCCGCACGCGCGCGCAACTCCTCAGCCGCACGAGTCGCATTCGTCCCCGCCGCCACTAATGCACGCTCGTACACATCATTCACATCTACTTCTCTATTCCCACTCGACACGATTTGATCCTCGTGGAGCTCTTCTACAGCGACGAGTCCGCGCAACTTTTTCAACGCGAGCGAGTAACCGTTCGCCCGCCGACGTTCCATCAAACTTTCAGCCAACTTCAACCGCGCCTTGGCCGCACTTCGCTCGCCATCTCTCCCACTCTCATGCTCGCGCCGTCTAAATGACGCTATTTCGCGAAGAAACGCCGCGCGCTCCTCGTTCGCTTCCGCTGACGCGAACGCGAGTTTCACCCACTCCGCGCCGCGAACGCCGACGTACCACACGCACATCACCGCCACCGCGATAAAACTGAGCACGCGAACGCGAAGCGCGGGGTTTTTCTTCAATATAACCACGAATGACGTAACGCCAGCCATGGCGCCGGACGCGACGGACGCGAAGCGGTTCCCAGTGACACCATCGCCAGTGTTCCCGCGACTACTCTCCTTCCGCGCGTCGGCGACGGCGATAGAGGCGATGACGAGCGCGACGAGCAACGCGTATCGACGCACCCACGTGCTGTACGGCGACATGACCGTGTCGACGCGAGATTAGGGACGCGGCGATGAATTCGTGGCGGATACTGAGGATCTCGGCGCGACAGTTGCACGCGTGAAGATTTTTTTGCGATAAAAAGCTTAAAACGTACGGTTTCTCTCAAGCGCGCGTAAATGCCGTCGTTCATGAAGTGTCGTGCATAAATGATTAAAATCTACGATTACTTTTGCTTGGCGATCATGTCCTCGGACACGCGGTGGATGCAATCGACGAGGTAGGCCACCTTTTCGACGTCCTCCTTGCCGCTCAATCCGGCGCCTAAATTTGCGATGAGCTTTTGCGGCCCAAAATCCTTGAGCATTTGCGTTACTTCGGCTTCGATGCCCTCGAAAGACGCACCGTCTTCCTTATTCAATAACGTCGGGTCGAAGTTACCTTGAACACCGGCCGGGGCGACGCCTCGGGCGTCGGCGTCGGCTTGCAACGCGGCGCGCGCGACGTTGCGGTCCATGGCGGTGTCAATGGTGATAATTTGATAGCCCGCACGTTGGAGGGCGGCGATACCGTACGGGGCGTCGCGCGCGAAACCGAGCAAGGGCACATCCGGATGTCTGCGCTTCATTTCTGCCGCGATCTTCTCCATGCACGGCATGGCGAATTCGTAAAAGCTTTCTTCCGTGATGTGCTCGCACATCGCCTCAAACACTTGCACCATGTGCACGCCAGCCTTGACTTGCTCGTCCAGGTAATCAATCACGACGTCGGTCAAGATGTCCAACAACTTCTGCGCCTCCTTGGGATGTTGCTTCAACCACTTCATCCCAACGTCCGTGTTCTTCTTACTTGAACCGCCAACCATGTAGTACATCAACGTCCACGGCGCGGCGCTAAAACCGATGAGCGGTACGCCCAATCCCTCCGCCTCGATGGTTTCATTAATCTTCTTCACCGAAGCCAATACGTGTGCGAGCTTAACTTTAACGTCGATCTTCTCCGGTACCCGGTGCATGTCTTCCGGTCCCGTGATCGGTCGAGGCACCAAAATTCCTTTCCCGCCCGGCATCTCCACGTCCACCCCCAACGCCTCGGCGATGACCAAAATATCGCTGAACAAAATCGCCGCATCAATATTATATCGTCTAATCGGCTGCATCGTGCACTCCGCCACGTCATTCGGATCCGCCAACAGCTCCAAAAAATTCTTCCCTCGCGTCTTCTTGTACTCCATGTACTCGGGCAAGTGTCGACCGGCTTGTCGAAACAACCACACCGGCGTGCGCTCCACCGTCTCGCCTCGCGCCATGCGAATCATCAAATCATTCGCCGGCTTTGCGTTCGCGCCCGCGCGAACGACCACAGACACCGCCCGCCCGCGACGACCCGCACGCGTCGTCGTCGTCGTCTTCGACGACGCATTCAATCGAACCGAACCCGAAACCGAAACCGAAGACATCATCATCATCGTGCGCGAGATATTTCGTGACACTCTATCCAAGCTCACGCCGAGCTCGTCGCCTCACGTCGAGCACACCGCGCTGAAAACGCGTGGGCGACGAAACCGTGTGATTTCTGTCGCGCTATGAACGCGCGGTTCGAGCGCGAGCGTCGATGGTTGCCGCCTGGCGCGCGCGCGACCGCGCTCGTTATCCACACGCGACTGGGCGAATGTTCGGACAACCGGCGTTCGGACAACCGGCGTGCCCGCCGCCGCCGCCGGGTGCACTGTCCCGTCGCGTTCGACGCCGCACAGCGCGACGCCGACCGCGAGCGACGCCGCGCCGACGCCGCGCGCGGACGGGGATTTTCGTGTTTCGTCTTTTGCGCGCGAGCGTCGGTGTCGATCGGTGACGGGCGCGCGCCATGCCGGGCCCGAGCGCGCACGGGCAGCGCAACAAAAAGCACACCACGGGGAGGCACGCGAGTAAGCACACGTGGAAGCGACATAAGACGGCTGGGGATGATACGCGCGCGATGTTTGGCGCACGTGTGCGGGCGTCGATGAAGGTTGGGCAAGGGGTTGGGAATAAGCAGGAACGCGCGGTGCGGGCGAAGCAGATTAGGGATGCGAATAGGAGCGCGATTATGGAGGAGAAGCGCTTTTCGCGAGCGACGCCAAAGGTTGTTGGGGTTCTGGCATTTAATGCGGATGATGACGGTGGGAGCGATGTGTTGAAGTATTTGGTGGAGTTGATTTCGTGCATGGTGGGTGACGAAGGCGAGTGTGATGTGCAGGAGGTGGTGAAGGCTTTGGTGAACGATTGTACGACGCCGCGGACGGTGACGTGCGGGCGGTTTCGTCATCGCGTGTCATTTTTATTGATGAATCCCGCGAACACGCTCGCGGCATTGGAGGTATTGAAAGTGTGTGACTTGCTTATGATGGTCGCTCCGGTATCGGCGCATGAACCGAGTGGAGAGTTGTGTCGATGTTTACCGACGTTGAAAGCGCTCGGGATTCCGCAAACGTTGCTCGCGCTGCGAGGTCTTGCAGACGTCAAACAAGCGAAAAAGCAAGAGGTGAAAAAGGCAATGATGAATATCGTTTCCAATGAGCTTCAAATTCCGACTGAGCGCGTGAAGACGCTTCCGGCAGATTCACAAGCTGAACTCGCAGAGGTAGTGCGTCAAACCGTAGAGCTTCGCGCCGACATGCCGCGTTGGCGCAATCAACGCCCGTATGTTTTAGCGCATCGCAAGGAGGTCACCGCGGACGCAGCAGATGATCGCTTCGCCACTGTTGTGATCGAAGGTTATGTGCGCGGCGTTCCAGCAACGGCAAATCAACTTTGGCATTTACCCGGCGTCGGCGATTTCCCCGTGGAGAAGATTGAATCCATCGCCGAGCCGCGCTCGGCGCGCTTAAAAGCTAACAGCAAAGATGCTGATATGGGTGATGAAATTTTCATGACATGGACGCGTGATCCAGAGACTGCAGATGCTGTCGTTCGGGAAAATGAGCCCGATCCTTTAGAAAACGAGCAGACTTGGCCGACGGCGTCTGAGCTTCAAATGGCGGAAATTGAGGCGATGAAGTCGCAAAAGCGTCCGGCTGGGATGAGCGACTATCAATCCTCCTGGCTTGCACTCGACGGCGATGACAATACTGCCAACGATACCGATGTGGTTGACGATGAAGACGACGATATGGCTGATGCACCTGGTGAAGATACGTTTGGCGCTGAAGCGGAGATGCGTGAAGGTGGCGCGGATGTGGAGGACGACGAGTCCGACGAAGAATGGGTCAACGCCGGCGATGACGACGATGACGAAATGGACGCAGAGACCCGTCGAAATCTTGATCTGGCTCAACGCGACAGCCATAAGCGTGCGCTGTTACAAGACGCCGCGGATGAGGATTTACAGCATCCAGACGAAATGGACACGCCCGACCACATCCCCGCTCGAGACAGATTCGCCAAGTATCGAGGATTAAAATCGTTCCGTTCGTCCCCGTGGGACTCCAAAGAGTCGCTTCCGTACGATTATTCGCGCGTGTTTGCATTTGAAAACTATCGCCGTGCGTATAAGCGCGCGCTGGATATTCAAGAGGAGGACGCCGTGGGCGGAGCCCAAATCGGTGCCTACGTGCGAATCACCTTGCGCGGCGTTCCTCGCATCCCAGTCATCGCACTTTTCCAAGGGCAAGGTGGTTACGAACCCCCTCATCCGAATGTATGTCCGAGATCGGATGACGGTAAGATTGGCTCTGGTGTCGGACCGCTATGGACTGGCTGGGTCGGCGGCGCCGGTCCGGTTATCGTCACCGGCTTGATGCAATACGAGACGTGCTTGTCGCTGATGCACTATTGCGTCACCAAGTCCTCGGTGTATGAACAACCATTGAAGTCCAAAGACCCGTTGTGGTTCCACGTCGGATTCAGGCGCGAACGCGCGGGGCCGTTGTACAGCACGGACAACTTGGGCGACAAGCACAAGTTGGAGCGCTTTTTGCGCGCGCGCGTGCCGACCATTGCTAGCGTGTACGGGCCGATTACGTACGGCCCAGCGCCCGTGATTGGGTTCAAAGAGTCGTACACTCCCAACGGCATCCGTGCAGATCTTGCAATGACGGGTTCAGTGCGAAACGCCAACCCCGATCGCATCGTACTCAAGCGCGTCATTTTGAGCGCGTTTCCGTTTCGCACGCACAAGCACAAAGCCGTCGCGCGTCAAATGTTCTTCGATCCTAACGACATTCGATGGTTCAAACCGCTCGAGCTATGGACAAAATACGGATTACGAGGCAAAATTGTCGAGCCCGTGGGCACGCACGGTCGCATGAAGTGCATTTTCAACAGCGTCATTCACCAGCACGACACGATTTGCGTCACGTTGTACAAGCGCATCTACCCGAAATTCCAACCGGGCGAACACGCCGAGCAAGAACAGCAAGGCGGGCGATGACGTCGCGCAAGAAGTAGTCACACAAAGTCATAGGAAACAATCAATTAGCACAATCACCACACACACACACACACACACACACACACACACACACACGACTGAACGACGCGCAAAGCAAAGCAAACCGCGTGGATAATATATATTGACAAAGCGCGCGAGAGATTAATCATCATCCTTAAACTCTCTACGATCCAAGTACCTCGACGGACGCAATTCCGCAATCTCCTCCGGACTCATCTGCTCCCCAGTCGCCTTCAACGTCGCCCGGTTCAGCTCGCGAATCTCCTCCAAGCGCTCTTTATCGCGCTTCTCCTGCCACACGAAAAAGATTGGAATCCCCAGCCCCGCACCGACGCCCAACACGCCCGCACCGATGGCGGTGAGCGTATCGGCATCGAGTTCGAGCGCGACTTGCGCGATGTCGCTCGCGATCGCGCGCGCGCGCGGCGGCGCGCGCGCGCGCGGCGACGGCGCCGGCGCCGGCGCCGGCGACGACGACGGTCGGCGCACGGAACCCTGCGCGCGCACCGACGCGCGCGCGGACGACGACGCGGACGACGACGAGAGGGCAAACATGACGAGCGACGGCGGACGACGCGCGAGACGGGGCGCGGCGGACGGCGGCGGACGGCGGCGGACGGCGACGGACGGCGACCGGCGCGCGCTCGAGTGCCGCCGCGCGACCGCGCGACCGCGCGCGTGACGTCACGGTCGCGTGACGCCACTAATGTATACACTCGGACACCACACGTCATGCGCGCGGTCGCGACCTGACGCGCGCGCGGCACGCACCGACGCCGACGATGTCCGCGGCGGCGACGGTCGACGCATTCAAGTCGCGCGTCGCGCGCGACGTCGTGCTGATGCGAAACGCGCGTGATGGCACCGCGCGCGAGGCGTGGGTGAAGGCGGATGTGGTGCGCATCGATGCGCTTTTTAAATGCGCGCTCGTGACGTTGGCGGGGGCGGTGTTCGGGTGCGTGGGGGTGACGGGTCTCGGACACGCGGTTTGGGGGTTGTTCTTTGCGTATTTTGTGTCCCAGGTGTGTGAGATGTATGTGATGAAGGTGGATGTCGATCGGTTCGGGGATCCGTTGGAGTTTCTGTTGAACGCGGCGTGGACGCAGACGTTTTTGTTGTGCGCTTCTTGGGCGACGTTTGGAGCGATGACGGGGAAGCTTCCGCAACAACACTAGTGTGCAAATGTGTTGTTATAATTACTTATTACAGTAGAATTAACCAGGAGGACTGGGACAAAATTTCTATGGTACGCGTGTTCGTGAGTGTGTGTGTGTGTGAGTACAGCGGCGACGTCGCGCGTCAACGTCGACCTCGACGCAAGCCGAGGAGTAACTCGCTCGCATCAGAAAGCTCCGACATGCTGCTCTTTGTCGTCGTTGTCGTCGTCGTTGCAGTAGTGTTGTAATCGCCCGCAACCGAGGGCGTAGCTGACACAGAGGCAAAGCCAGCCGCGGCGGCGGTGTACCCGCCGACGCCGGCGCCTACGGTGACGTCGTACGATTGCTGTCCATCGCTGCTTTGCGTGTGCATGGCTTTACTAGATACGTACCGCATTCGAGAATCAGCCGTAAGTGAGTCATCAAACTGTCCTGGTGTGCCCAAAATCGTACGCTTCGTAGCCTCGTCAACGACAGATACGAGCGCGTACGCGCCTCGAGAAACGTTTATAAATCTCCCATCTTGGCTCAGACGGCTATACAGCGTGTTTGACGGCGTCCGCCCTGCGAGTTTTACCAGCGAGCGGTCTTGAATAATCTTGACCATTTCGCTCACCTGTAAACCAGCTGGACCAGCGTTGAGCAATAGATGATAACACGCCTCTGAAATAGACTTGAATGGACAATCGATTTCATCAGACGTCGCGCCGCCGCCGCCGCACGGTGTCGCCGAATCGCCCACCGCGGTCTTCGCCGTCCCAGTCGTCGCTGTTGTTGTCGTCGGACCAGTTTTGACATGGTAACGTACTGGTGACATGGGCGTCGGCATTGAGCTCTTATACCTCTTCGTGCTATCGCCAGCTTCGCTCGCGCTCACCAGCGCCGCGATGTGCTTGTACGCGGAATCGGGACCGCCGGTTTCGTGCGGCGCGCCACGCGGCGACCACTTCCCGGTGATGGAAGACAAACTCCAGCCTCTTCTAATCGACGCTCGTTTCGGACGCGTCTTGTTCCAAGTCTCACGAATCCACGACTGCCCGGTGGAATCTTGAAATACTATCAACGACGTGTCGTTGTTCACGCCCACGCCCGGAAAGCACACGACGAGCTTGCCTCGCGCGTCGGTGACTTGCGACACGTACCCTTCGCACCATCGGTTGTTATAGTGCACGTCCACTTCTTCGTTTAATCGCAGGGTGTTATCCACCGCCAACGATTGCACTGGTGGAAGCGGACGAATCGTATTCGACAAAGCGCTCAACGGCAGGCGCTCTTCATCCTTGGGCGTCTCTTCGCCTCCCGCGGGCGCCACGCGCAGCGACACATAGTCGTCGCCAATGTCTAGAATCGTCGCACTCGCCCACGTCGCACCGTGTACGTCATGCGGCCGTGCAACTTCAACCTCAGTACCACGCTCATACTTCAAAACTGCAAAATCTACCAACCGTTGCGAACTCTTTTCGCTCTGGTCGCTCGCCGCGCTCTCGCTCGGCGCCGCGCGCTTACGCCCGCGTTCGCCCCCATTCGTCTCGCCCTTCGCCACCACCGTCTGCTCGGGAAGAAACTCATCCACTAACCTATACGTCGCACGTTTCACCAGCGTAAACGTAGGATCTAATCACACCAAAAATAAAATAAAACAAAAACCACCACCAAAGTCAGTCCTCCGCCTCCGCGACGTTGAATATTCCACCCGCGCCCGCGCCGCGCGCGCCCGCGCCGGCGTCGCCCGCGATCGTATTCGCGACGCAATCACGTACCTTTCGATAACTGCCCCACAATCGTATTCTGTGGCGTCGCACCACCGAGTTTCACCCCTCCAGATCGCTCGCGAACCGCCTCCGCGATCTCCTTCACCTATATATATGTAGGCGAGACATCCACTCAGCGTCAGTCGCCCCATCAAAAAAAGGGCTGCGCGCGGGTCGTCGTCAGGTCGTCGTCGTACGTACCGTGAGCCCCGCCGCGCCGGCGGCGTAGAGCGCGGCGAAACACGCGTGTTTAATCGTGCCATCCTTAAACCTCGCGTGCGCGGCGATCGACATGTCGCGCGCGTCGGCGTCGGCGTCGGCGTCGCGTGCGGTGGATGCGCGAGGGACGTCGCGAATTGTCCGACGATGATGATGATGATGATGAAATGGAAGCGCGCCGTCGACGACGCGACGACGACGCGTGCGTGCGCGAGCGAGGGATCGGCGCGCGTGCGTGCGTGGTCGTGCGTGGTCGCGCGCGGTGCGTCGGTCGAGCGCGCGGTAAGGCGGCGTCGGCGTGTGCCGCGACAAGGTCGCGTCGGCGACGCGATGTCGCGGCACTGAACCCAGTATTCGAGTGGGTGCGTGCGTGCCTGATCGTGATTGGTCGAGGGTGGGGATTGGGGAATCCACGCGCGCGCGCGCCCGCGCGCGCGTCACGCGCGCGCGTTCGTGCGCGTTCGCGCGCGTTGGCGCGAGATCGCATCACGTGCGATTGGTTTCGCGCGCGCGCGCGCGCTGGGTGCGCGCGCGTCGGGCGCGCACGCGCGTGATTCGCGATCGCGCGATGGTGGTGCACGCGATGTGGCGCGCGCGAATGCGCGCGCGCATTCGACGCGCGCGCGCGAGCGCGAATCGCACCGCGGCGCGCGCGCGCGCGTGCGAGCGTTTTTTTTCTCGAGACGTTTTCGCGCGCATCGTTGTCGCGCACCGTCTTCGCGACCGCGATCGCGCATCGCGAGACGCGCGAAGAATGCGCCCGTAGAATCGCGCGCATCGCGAGACGCGCTTTAGTCGTCGCGCGATCGCGAATGCATTCGCGCGCCGTTCGCGCATCGTCGCGCGCGCGCGCGTCGACGCGCGACACCAACGCCACCGCGCGCGCGTCGACGCTCGAAAACCTATCGCGCGATCACTCGCACGCGCGCGTGCGCGCCACCGCGCGCGCGCGCGACGACGACGACGACGAGGCGCAACACCAACGCCATCTCTCGCGCGCGTCGTCGTCGCAGACACTGTTTCGCCAGGGGCTGGGCGCGAGGATTCAAACCGTCACATTTGACATCCACGACGTCGCGCGTCGCGCGCACGCATAAACCCCCGAACCCGCCATTGGAGGCATGCGTACGCCCAGACGCACATCACATCGATGACACCCATCGTGGATTCAAATCGACACCTGAACCGCACCCCATACATCATCGCCATATGCGCCAATTGAGGACCCACACGCGTGCGCGCACATAAAACGACTATGTGTCGTCACGTGATCCACGAATATTCTAGTCCAATACACGTGTGTACAATGATAAAAACATCGACGACGCCCGCGAGGTCGACGCCGTTTGGCTCGATCGAGCGATCGCGACGTCACCCGTGGTCGTCATCTGGTGTCGTTCATGTCGCACGCCGCCGACGCGCAACGCGCGATGAGCGCCGCCACGGCGGTGAAAACGATCACGGTGCGTGCGATTATGTACGATGCGCGAGACAGGACGCGCGACGAAGGGCGGTGGATTGGATGGTTTTGTATTTATCCACTCTGGCGCGATCGCGCATCGATGGGATGAAAGATGCGATCGCGCGCGGAGTGGCGCGTGCGTGGGGGGATATGGGCGTGACGTGGGCGCGTATGGTGTGTACTGACATCGTGATGTGTGTTTTGATGCGTGTGATAGAGTGGGAAGAGCCGTGTGAGACGGAGCGAGGCGACGACGACGCGCGCTTTGAATCGCGCGTCTCGCGTCGAGGCGCCAGCGGGCGATGAAGGCGTTGAAGGGTCGGCGATTCGTCGCGTTGGTGCGGCGAGCGTGGTTGCGCTTTCTATCTTTGCTGGTGTTGAGGGGGTGATTGAGCCGGAAATGGCGAATGCGGCGTCGATGGAGGCTACGCGTAGCGCGTCGGCGTTGCCGGAGGGCCTCTCCGTGCCCGAGCCGAAGAAGCGCTCGGCGACTCCGGCGACTAAGACGGCGTCTGCGGCGACCAAGACGAACAACGTTGTGAAGTCTACGGTGGTGAAGACCGCGCCCAAGGTCACGAAGGGTGCGTTGGCGAAGAATGTGCAAGATTTCGACGGCGAGTTTCAAATCAAGCTCAACGGCCCGGTGACCAAGCCGGCGGCGACCGCGGCGACGAAGAACGGCCCGGCCCCGCTCCCGTCTGTGTCCAAGGACGTGAAGCGTCAAACCTTCGATGAATCGACGTTCGAAACCGTTCGCTCCGAGGCGAAGAAGGGTCAAAAGGCTGGTGTGCGTGGCCTCGCCAAGGCGCCGACGCCGGTGTACGCCGCCGCCGCTGGAGGCGTCGGCGCCGCCATCGCGGGTGCCTTTGGCGTCGGTGCCAAGGGTGCGGCGTCAAAGGGTGCGGCGTCTGCCGCCGCTAAGGGCTTCACTGCGGTTGATGCCGTCGAAGCTGCGGCCGTCGTCGTCACTGGTGCTGCCGTGGGTGAAACCGGCAAGGGCGTCGTGAAGAAGAACTCGCGCATTTTGAACATCAGACGCACGCCTGAAGGCGAGCTTCCTCTCCCAGTGCAACTCGTCACCGCGGCCACGATTCCGGCTGGTTTGATCGGTACCATCGTCGGTGGTCTCGCCTCCGTTGGTGCCGATGGTATGTCCGCTCCGGCGGCTAGAGCCGAAGCTGAAGCCTCCGTCGCCGCCGCGATTAAGGAAGTCGCCGCGGACAAGCCGCAATCCCAATCGGCGCCGCCGGTGGAATCCGCAGAAATCGCCGCGGCCAAGGCTGAAAAGGCTGAAGCTGCCAACAAGGCCAAGGCTGAAAAGGCTGCTGCGGCTGCCGCTGAAAAGGCTGCTAAGGCTGAAGCCGCGGCCAAGGCGAAGGCGGAAGCTGACG
>Ga0181564_10002285_pt1 | contig 16805 bp, 16 predicted proteins | sample 011ome_24_FD_134512 | JGI IMG/M metagenome (GOLD analysis project Ga0181564, IMG submission 134512) | Coastal salt marsh microbial communities from the Groves Creek Marsh, Skidaway Island, Georgia - 011513CT metaG (megahit assembly) | ecosystem: Environmental > Aquatic > Marine > Intertidal...
CTATAGAGCCGTGGTAGACCACCACGTTGATAGGCTGGATGTGGAAGCGCAGTAATGCGTGCAGCTGACCAGTACTAATAGCTCAATTGGCTTGATTTATGCACTGAAAAAAATTTTTAAAATAATATATCTATTAATATTTTTACTTTTTTGTTTAAAATTAATTGCTATCAAATAAATTTTACAGTCTTAGAAAAATTCTTAGTCCTAAAAACACACGATTTTATGTTAAGAATAATAAATTTTTTTAGAATATTTCAATAACACTTGTTCTCAGCCGAATGTTAATAAAGAGATTTTTAAGACATATATATAATTAAAAAATTAATAAAATAATATCCCATTAGAGCTTAATAAAATTAATTTTCGTAATGTTGTGATTGTCTAGTGAATATTAAGTAGTCTGTTAATTTTTTGATTTGCAATTAATTTACGATCAGTAGCTTTTCTCGATAAATCTAGATCTTCCCACTCTAAAACTTTATCAATGCTACTTTCCTTATACCACAGATTTCCATATAATTGGGTACGCTGAAACTGAAGATGGTCGTAATCAGCCTTTATACCATGAAGAGTATCGTTTGAAGGAGAAAACAGCACAATTGAGTTGTTTTTTTTTTGTTGTTTAATTGTTTTAGCCCAATTCCATGGCAGCCATGATCTATCAATATTTTTATTTCCCTCCCAAAACTCCTGGATATATTTATGAGTTTTTTTTAGTTTAAGATAATGTGTATGATGATTTTGTTTTTCAGACTCATTTGATTGATTAATGTTAACCATAAAAGTGGCAGCCTTTTTTCTAACATCTGGGTGTGGACTTATCTCATATCCATCTAAATATTTTTGAATTCCACCATCAACTAAACAGTTTTCATAAACTATATTAAATTTTTTAGCTATAACTTGATTAAATTCTTTAGATAATAAAAAATTATTTAATTCCCGTAGTATTAAAGTGGAGAATTTAAATAGTCTAAAAGTCATTCCAAAACCTTCGCAAGCAGTATGACGTGGTGCACCTTTACCTCTTTGATGCCAATTTATATATTCAGATACATCTTCGATACATCCAGGAAAAGGTATTTGCTTAAAACCATTTTCTAATAGACTGTCAATTAGCTCTTTATCATTAGCTGCTTTTGGCAAAGCTATTTCACTCGAGCGAATAATTTCTTTAAAGTGTTCTTTGGAAAAGAAATCTTCTATATATATGTGTTTAAAAGGTTCATATTCAAAATCATATGATTCAATTTTTTTTATTAAGTAAAAGAAATCATACTTGCTCATTTTTTATAAAATTGTAAATTAAAGTATCTAGTGTATTAGAATATTCTTTAAAGTAAATAATTTAGTATTTCTCAATAATTTGGCCAAATCTCGCTTATAGAAAAAATTAATAGTTAAATATTTGTCATAATGACGTAATCGTATTAGTATTATGGAAGTGTAAGATCATGTTAATTTTAAAAAAGATTAAAACCCTAATAATTTCTTTTCTAAATATAGTCGGTTTGGGTAAGGGTCTCAACTTAATTAGAAGTTTTCTCACAGAACTTAAAATACGAAATGAAATTTTGAAAATTGATAGTAAAGCACCTTTTAATGGACCATTAAAAGAGAATGGAATTACTGTAAACAACATCTCAATGGAAGCCACAAACGGTTAATTAAAAAACTATAAAAAACTTAATAAAAAAATTCATCTCTCTAAAGAAGACAGTCCAATTATTGAAGAAATATTTTTAAAAGTTGGGCCATTATTAAAAGAGTATTTTGGGGATAAAGTTTTTTTAGACGGTATGTGTTACAAACAAAATATTTCCAATAAGCTTAAATCAAATGATAAAACTGACAATTGGCATACAGATAGTGTTGGATGTAGAGTGAAATGCTTTATTTGTATTATTGGTGACGGGACAGTCCCTACACTTATTTTGCCGTCAAAAAAGAGGATACCGAGTTTTTTTATTGGTTAAAAGGTTGTATATTGGGAAGTATTAGATTTCAGGGTATTCAAAATCAAATGTTAATTAGTACTTTGCCTTACGAAATTAAACATAAAAAAGGTAGTATTGCTTTGTTTGATACACAGCTAATTCATAGAGGTGGATATAAAAAAAATAGTAATGAACGAACAACATTAGTTTTAGAATTTTCTAACCCAACTAAACATGATATAATAAATCGTTTCTATCCTGCCATTGGTACTTATGATAATTATAATTCTTTCACATTTGATAAAGATTTAACTGAATTAGAAATTTTTAATCAATTTTTAGATCCCTCACGCTTAAAAAGAGATCAGTCTTATTCTAAATATATTTATTCAAATAATAGAAATCGTTAAAAAATTTAATTTGACTTTTACAACATTATAAATTCGATTAGATGACACCAAAATTTTAAAAACTTAATTTAGTTTTATAAGAGAATTTTAAAGAAATAATGTTTAAATTTAATAAATATGATAGTATGGATGAAATATGAACTAAATTAAAAAATGTAAAGGCTTTAGGTTTTATTAAAATGAAAGACATAACAATAATAGCAGAAATTGGGATTAATCATAATGGTGATATTAAATTAGCTAAAAAATTAATGAAATTAGCAAAAGACTCTGGATGCGATTTTGTAAAATTTCAAAAAAGAACCCCAGATATAACTACTCCAGAAAGTAAAAAAGATATTATTAGAGAAACTCCTTGGGGTCAAATGAGTTATTTCCAATATAAAAAAAAAATTGAATTTGAGATAAAAGAATATAGAGAAATAGATAAGTATTCAAAAAAAATTGGCATTGATTGGTTTGCAAGTGCCTGGGACATACAAAGTCTTAAATTCCTGAAACAATTTAAAAAAAAATATAATAAAGTTGCTTCAGCAATGATAACGAACTTAAATTTTTTAAATGAGGTAGCAAAACAAAAAAAAACCACATTCATATCTACGGGCATGTGTACAGAAAAAGATATTGTAAATGCAGTAAAAATTTTCAAAAAAAATAAATGTAAATATATATTAATGCATAGTATTTCTACTTATCCAGCAAATGAAAATGATCTTAATTTGTCATATATTAAAGTACTAAAAAAAAAATTTAAATGTGAAGTTGGGTATTCTGGTCACGAGTCTACAGTATCCCCATCTCTAGGTGCTTGCTATGTTGGTGCTGATTATATTGAAAGACACATCACCTTAAACAGAGCAATGTGGGGTACAGATCAATCTGCATCATTATCGCCTGATGGACTGAGATCTCTCTGTGCCATGGTAAAAAAAATTAGGAAGATAATGGGAGATGGGAAAAAAAAATACCTTCAACAAGAAAAAGCTAAAAGTAAAGAATTAAGATACTGGTAATTATTTATTTAAAATGAGTATTGTTTGTGTGATTCCAGCTCGATCAGGATCAAAAGGCATAATAAATAAAAACATAATAGACTTTAATGGAAAACCTTTAATAGCATGGACAATTGAAGCAGCAGTCGTATCAAAGCAATTTAGTCGTGTAATAGTATCTACAAATAATATAAAAATTGCGAAAATAGCAAAAAAGTTTGGTGCTGAAGTACCTTTTTTACGTCCTAAAACATTAGCAAATGATAATGTACATGCCTCAAAAGTTGTAATGCACACTTTAATGTGGCTTAAAAAGAATGAAAATTATATACCAAAAGCTATAGCGATGCTTTTGCCTACAAGTCCATTGAGAGAAGTTAAGCATATTAAAAGTATAATAAATATTTTTAAAAAAAAAAATGTAAGCAGTGTAATTAGCGTAGAAGCTTTAAGTAAGTATCCTAATAATCTTAGATATATTGTCAATGGAAAGCTGATAAAGATAGATAATGAAAAAAATATACATCACCAACGCCAAAATCAAAAAAAACTATACGCAGTGAATGGATCAATTTTTTTAGCAAATACAAAAAAATTTATTAAAAAAAAAACATTTCATCTACCTGGTGCCCTAGGGTACGAAATGAATGTATTAAATTCTGTTGATATAAATGAAAAAAAAGATCTTGATTTAGCAAATTCATATTTCAAATTAATTAGGTATATTTAAATGCGATTATTACATATAGGCTTACATAATTCTGTTAATAGAAATGCAGGTGATACCTTGCTGTTTTCAGTTGTTAGAAAAGTTTTTGATTATTTTATAGGACCATGTCAATGGGAGTTATGTCAGGCTTGGGATGAATTTTCTTTGGATATGGTAAACCAATTAAATCATGATTTTGATGGAATAGTTTTAGGAGGAGGTGGATTATTATTAAGAGATCAGAAGGGAAGCAAAACAAGTAATAGTGGTTGGCAGTGGAACAGTTCCTTAGCTTCAATTGAAGCAATTAAAATTCCCCTAATTATTTTTGCAATTGGTTATAATCGTTTTAGAGGACAGTCTGAGTTTGATCCAATTTTTTCTAAACACATTAATAAAACATGTGATAAGAGTATTTTTTTTGGATTAAGAAATAATGGTTCAATTAAAGCTCTCAAAAACTACATTGAGGGGGATTTAAACTCAAAACTTTTACGTCAATTTTGTCCAACAACAGTTCTCTGGCAATTGTATCCAGAATATCAAGCTTTAGTAAAAGATCATGATAAAAAAAAAAAACGTATACTCTCATTTAATGCAGCGTTTGATCGCTCCGATTTAAGATTTGGTTCAAATACAAATCAAGTAATCGAACAATTAGCAAAAGCTTTAAAAATTGCTCAAACTAGGGGATGGAAAATTATTGTTACTGCTCATAAAATGGTTGATAGAAAAATTGAATCATATTTAAATAAATATGGTATATTGTTTGATGTAAAAGATTTATCAAATTCAAATGAAGAAGAGATAATAAAGTTTTATTCCCAAATTGATTTTGCTTTTGGTATGCGAGGTCACTCGCAAATGATACCGCTAGGTCTACGTCGTCCTATTCTATCTATAATAAGTCATGATAAAATGCGTTTTTTTTTAGAAGATATAGAAAGATTAGAGTGGGGTATAGAAGTTAATTCACTAAAATTAGAAAAAGTTTTTGAAAATTTTCTAAAATGTCTAGAACAAGAAAGAACACATTTACATGAAAATATTAGCGTTGTTCAACAAAAAATTTGGAACGAAACAGTATGTAATTTTGAAAAATTAAATTATTTATTAAAATTAGAAAACAAAAAATCATGAAATTTATTGTATGAGTAAAATAATTAAATTGTTACATGATTTAGAAGCGATAGATAAAGATCGTTTGGAAATTTATTATCCCAGAGTAAGAGATCGTAACGACATAAGAGTGCTTCGTGATACTTTTTCTCAAGTAATTGTATTGTCAAAATCTGATCACATTGAGAAAAACTATTACTCTATGCGTGAAGAAAAAAAAAGTATTACCATGAATAGTACCGAGATTAGATCACCAAAGTTGTACGATAATATTCGTAGAGCAAAAGAGTTTGGGAAATTTATTAAGAATAAAAGATGGCTAGATTTTGGTTGTGGATTAGGTGGAATGTTAGATGAAATTGCCACTCAAGCTTCATCTGCTGCGGGTCTTGAGCCAAATAATTTTAGAAAAAAATTATTAATTGATAAAGGATATTTAATTTACCAAAGCATTGAGGAAATTGAAGATAAATCTTTAGACATAATTACACTTTTTCATGTTCTTGAACATTTATTAGAACCAGTAAAAACTTTAAATTTATTAAAGAAAAAATTATCACCAAATGGAAAAATGATTATCGAAGTCCCTCATGCTAGAGACATGTTGTTTACTATGTACGATTGTGAAAAATTTAAACAATTTACTTTTTGGAGTGAGCATTTGATTTTGCATACTAGAATGTCTTTAAAATTAATACTAAATGCAGCAACTTTTTCTTCTATTAAAATTTTTGGATACCAAAGATACCCACTAGCAAATCATTTATATTGGCTTTCCAAGGGAAAACCTGGTGGACATGAAAAATGGAATGAGCTTGTTTCTCATAAATTAGATCTTGAGTATAAAAATCAACTAGACAGAATTGATAGAACCGATACCTTAATTGCTATTGTTCAGTGAATTTAAATTAAAATAAAATAATTTTTTTTGAATTTTTAGAAAGATAAAACACTATTAGGAAATAAAAATAACAATTACATATTGTACTCAAATTTAAAAACATTTAAAAATTGAAACAAATGAATAATATATTACTCGATAGATTTAGATGGGAAACTGTACCATTTTTTTATAGATACTTTTCTTCAGCAAAAAAAAAAGTTAAAATTATTTCATATAACGGAATAAAGCCTCTAAAAATTGATACGGATAAAGTAACTTTGTTGGAAGATTTTGAAGTATCCAAAGGTACATTTTTTTTGCAAACCCCTTGGTGTCTTAACTCAAATGACCTTAAATTTTATTCTAAACATGAAGGTCTTTTTATAAATTTACTCTCGAGGTTTACGATTAGCCCGTCTAATTGGTCAGTAAATGAAATGGCTACACATGGTTTGAACTTATTGAATTTTTGGAAATACCAGCTTTTAGAAAAAAAAATTACTGTATGCTATGGATATTATACACCTCATGATCCCTCCTCTTTTTCTTTGTATATGGTTTGTAAATATTTAAAAATACCCTATATCTTTATTGATTGTCCTCAAATTTTTTCAAAATATAGACATTTAAGTTGTTCATTAGAAAATAGAAATTTACTTATACAAAACAAATTTAGCAAGTCTCCAATTTGGGTAAAAGATATAATTCACAACTATTCAATAAAAATAAAAAAGAACTTCAAATCTGCACAACCAGATTTTATGAGATTTAAAATTTCAAATAAACCATTGCATGAAAGGATAAATTATTATCGATTAAAAACTTTTAAAATAATTAAGAAAGAAAAATTTAGATCAATTGATATAATTATTAGAAAACTATTTAATAAAATAGTTCCTCAGCCCCCAATCTTTTTCAAATTTAATAGAAATTTTTGGAATTCTAAAGCAGCAAATATTGGAAGGTTTAAATTTTTATTAATAAAAATAAGAATATATTTTAGATTAAGAAATATTAGAAATTTTTATATAAAAAATTGCTTTAAATTAGATCAACATAAAAAGATTAATTATATTTATTTTGCAGCACATTTAGCCCCAGAAGCCTCATTGCTTCCAATGTCTATGTGGAATGCAAATCAAGAGGCTGCTTTAAAATCAATAATTAAAGTATTACCAAAAAACTGGAATATAATTTATAAAGCAAATCCGAGTCAATTTAATTTTGATGCTAATCATTCAGCCTATATTGATTGGTATTCTAAAGAATATTATAAAAATTTACTAAAAACAGGTAAAATAATTTTTGCACCTATAAATTTTTCATCAGTTGAATTGATAAATAAATCTAAAGGTGTAGCTACAATTTGTGGAACCACATCATTGGAAGCAGTGTTTAATGAAAAAAATTGTATTATCTTTTCATCAATTTGGTTTGAAAAGCTCAATGGAATTTATTTGTGCAAGAGTCAAAAAGATTTAAAACTTGTGATCAATAAGATGAAAAATCAAGAAAAGCCAAATCCTCAACCACTAAAAAATTTATTTTTAGAACAAACAACTTTTAAAGTATCAAGATATGTACCAATTTCATTTGCAAAAAAAGATTTAAAAACTGTAGCAGATAAATTTTTAAGTTCAGAAAAAATTTTTAAAAAACTTGGTCCTGAAAAGTGGAATTTTTAATAACTCATTCTAGTTCAGCCAAAAATTTAGTTATTAAATTGATTAAAAATTATGATGGTTTAATTGCTGATCTCGAGCCATTAACTAAAAAAAAGTATCTCATCTTGAAGCTATTAAGCATGCGCTTCTAGCATCTGAAAAAAATATAATACAAAATTTGATATTATAGTTCTGCTTCTAGGTAACGTTGTGGGGATTAGCTCAAAAGCTTTAGATCAAGCTTTGAAAAAAATCAAAGATAATGACAGTGTTGTATCTGTGAGTAAATTTAATATGTTTAATCCTTTGAGAGCTTATAATATTAACTCAAAAGGTAAATTAGAAACGTTCAAACAGTTATCTAATATTAAATCTAAGATTAATGCCAATGATAAAAATACAATGGGTGATATTTTTTTTTGCAATGGAAATTTTTGGATTCTTAAAAGATCAAATTTATTTGTAAAATCAAAACAACGACCACCATTCCCATGGCTTGGAAAGAAAATTATTCCCTTTAAGCAAAAAACATTTTTTGAAATAGATGCTCAGTGGCAGGTAAGTGTAGTTAAAGAATTTTCAAATTCTTTTAAAGAAGAATTTATTTAGTAGTTTTAACATTAGAGTTATTTAACTCATATTGGTCTTTCTTAACTACTTATGGTTTGAGATTGATTTTGCATTTAATAATAAAAGTGATAATTATAAATTATGCAAAAAGAAATAAGTTTATTTAAAATAAGTAAAATTTTATCTAAAAATTGGAAGTTGATATTCTTATTCACTTTCGTTTTTACTATAATTTCCTATTCTCTTTCTTATACGTTCAAAGAAATATATGGGACAAGTATTAAATTTTTTAAACCTGAAATTAATAAAGATAATTTGAATGAGGGTTCACTTTTAGAAAAGTATTTAATTGATACTTTTAAAAAACGACCAAAATTAAATTCTTCCACAGAAACTTTAGAAGATAACTTTGATAAAATTTTTTTAAAAAATTTGTATTTAACAGATTATTTCATAGATTTTCTAAATCAAAATGAAATTAAGGAGATTTTAAAAAATAAAAAAAACACTGCCGAGATAGTGGCAAATATTTTTTCAGAAAACTTTAATATTAAGCAAACTTTTTTTGTTGATAAAATTAAAAATATTCCGATCTATGAATTAGAGATTATTCATTCTAAAGATATCATCGAAGAGTTAGCATTATTAATGCCACTATACATCCAAAACTTACGAGACTTAAGCTTGATGCAGGCCCTTGAATCTAGATATTCTGATCTAAAAAAATATGAGGAGATATTAGGTGATAATCTCAATATAACAGAGAAACTGGGTCTAGATAACTCTTTGTATTTATCAACAGAGTCTTTTAATGTCGCAAATCAGTTTTTGTTCTATGAGGGTCCAAAAATATTAGAACAAATGATAAGAAATATTGATAAAGATAAAATAGCCTTTGAAGAGATAATTTATGAATTGAAAAACAAAAATTCAAATAATAGTCAAGATTTTTTAATTAAATCAATTTCTGGTAATATGTTAACTCAAAGTTTTATATCTCCAAATAGATTAGAATTTATAATAAGCGGTTTTTTGTTTGGTTTTATATTTTCGATATTTTTTCTTTTATTTAATAAAAGATATTAATTTTATATGAACCGTATTTTTGCCCTTGTATTGACCATCATTATAAGTCCATTACTTCCTGTAATTTTTTCCTTTATTTTTTTTTTTATTTATAAAAAAATTTTTTTTCCTCAAAAAAGAGTTGGCCTAAATGGTAAAATCTTTACTTGTTTTAAATTTGCTAGTATGACTAATAATTCTAAAGAATTAGGCGATAAATCTGCAGATTTAGAAATTCACAGAATAAATAATATTGGAAATTTCATAAGAGGCACCTTCATTGATGAATTACCACAATTAATCAACATAATTTTAGGTCAAATGAACTTTATCGGTCCTAGGCCTCATTCTGTCTATGAGGATTTAAAGTTTGTAAAAAGAATAACTGGCTATAAAAAAAGATACACTATTAAACCTGGAATTACCGGGTATGCACAAGTAAATGGATATAATGGTCCGATAAAAAATATTAATCAATTAAAAAAAAGGATAGCTTATGACATTGTTTATATAAATAATATGTCATTTTTACTTAATCTAAAAATTTTTTTTCTAACTTTATATATTTTAATAAAAAAATTATTTAATGTTAATGGAAAGTAAGGTTTTAGATAATCAATATAACATTATTGCTTTTTTATGTGCTTTAATTGTTCCGTTGATGATTACAGGTCCATTTCTACCAGATTTATTTTTAAGTTTATTATCAGTAGGTTTTATTTTTTATTGTATAAAAAAAAAAATATTTTATGTTTATCAAAATATATATTTTTATTTTTTTATATTATTCTGTGTAATTTGCGTTATTTGTTCAATTTTTTCAGATGATTTATTTTTGAGCTTTCAAAGCTCGTTATTCTATTTTCGGATAGGTATTTTTGCCTGTTTATTAAGGTTTTTGATTGAAAAAAATACTAATATTCATAATTACTTTTACAAAATTTTTATAATTACTTTTTCAGTTGTGGCGGTAGATGGGTATTTTCAATTTTTTAATCAGGTTAATTTATTAGGACTACCACTTCAATATGTTGGATCAACACCTAGAGTAAGCTCTTTTTTTGGAGATGAAACAATATTAGATTCATACCTAGCAAGATTGTTTCCATTATTTTTTGCTCTCTTTACCATAAAAGAAAAAAAAACTAAAAAAGAAATATTTTTTATTATGCTTTTGTTTGTTGTTATTGATGTTTTAATTTTTTTAGGTGGATCAAGAACCTCGTTTTTATTTTTAAACATTTCATCTTTATTTATAATTTTATTCATTAGTAAGTATAAATTGTTTAGACTTATTAGTTTTATAGTTTCATTTTTTATTATTTTATTAATAGTTAATAATGATAATCGTTTAAAAACAAGATACATAGATGGTCCAATAGAATCTATGGGTCTTAACAAAGCAGAAAAATCATTAATTATATTTACTCCAGCACATGACAGCAGTATTAGAACAGCTTTTAATATATTTAAAGATAATCCCTTTATAGGAGTTGGTCCAAAATTATTTAGAGTTAAATGTAGTGAAAAAAAGTATGCTACAGGAGTACTGCCATGCAACTCACATCCACATAATTTTTATGCCCAACTACTTGCAGAGACTGGGTTAATGGGTTTTTTAATATTATTGGGATTATTTATCTATATATTAGTAAAAATGTTTCATCACACAAAAAATATGATTTTTCGAAAAAATAATTTAATAAGTGATTATAATATATGCTTATTGGCTGGTGTATTAATAACAGTTTGGCCTTTTTCACCTAATGGAAATTTTTTTAATAACCATTTAATGATTTTTTATAGCTTAACATTTGGATTTTTTTATAATGTCAAAAAAAAAATTTGATCCCTTTCAAAATCTTCCTTGTAACTTATCAATTAACGACTCGACTATTGATTTTTATTTGAGGATTAATGGTTTAATAGAACAAAATTATGTTGTTTTAGATTATGGTGCTGGAAGAGCGGGTTGGTATCATGATGATGAAAACAACTTAAGAAAAAAAATAAGATTGATAAAGGGAAAAGTTAAAGAATTGATTGCAGCAGATATTGACAGTCAAGTTTATGAAAACAAAGCATGCGATAGAAAAATTTTAATTAACCCAAATGGAAAAATTTTACTGGAAAATGAGTCAGTGGATTTAATTTTTTCTGATTGGACCTTAGAGCATATAAATAATACTAAAGAATTTACTGATGAGATTAAAAGAGTTTTAAAACCAAATGGTTGGTTTTGTGCGAGAACTCCTCATAAATTTTCCTATTGGGCTCTTTTTAGTAAATTAATATCTAATAAGCATCATTCCTATTTTTTAAATTTTATTCAACCTTCAAGAAAAAAAATAGATACTTTTCCAACTTATTATAAGTTGAACACTTTAAATAAAATAAGACAGTTTTTTGTAGGTTGGGAAAATAAATCATTTATTTATCCAACAGACCCCTCCTATTTTTTCAACAATAAAATATTATTTTATATACAAAAATTTTTACATCGAATTTTTTATAAAGAATTTAGCGGAACATTATTTGTTTTCTTGAAAAAAAAACCATGAAAGCAAGAGTAATCACAACTATACGTTCTCATTATTTTCATCTAGCAAGAGGATTACATAAACATGGACTTTTATCTGATATATATTCAGGGTATCCAAAATTTAAACTTAGAAATGAAAAAAATTTAAAAGACAAAATAGAGACTTTTCCTTATTTTACCTCACCACTTTTATTTGCACAAAGATATATTAAAAAATTTGTAGATCACACATCATATATTCATTATTTAACCCATAAAATATTTTCACAATATATTTCAAATTTAAATAATTCAGATCATCTTATTGCCATGTCTCTTTTAGGGTTAGAAGCGGGAGCTGCTGCGCAAAAAAAGGGAAAATTCTGGATTTGTGATGTTCCCACAACTCATAAATTATTTAGAAATGATATAATTGAGGAAGAATATAAAAATTATAACTTAAAATTTGCAAAAGACTCACAGAAACTTATTGATAGGGAGATTTTAGAATATGAAAAGTCAGATTTTATATCAGTCCCATCTAAATTTGTTTATAATACTTTTGTTAAACATGGTTTTAAAAATAAACTTTTTTTAAATCCTTTTGGCAGTGCGTTTGTTGTTGATCATAGATTAAATAAAAAAGTTAATTATGAAAAGTTTAGAGTTATTTTTGTTGGTCAAGTTTGTTTAAGAAAAGGTATTTTTTATTTAATTGATGCATTCAAAAAATTTAAACATCCAAACAAAGAACTGATAATTATAGGAAATATTGACTCTGATATAAAAAATATTTTTTTAAAGAAATTAGATTCTAATATTAAATATTTAGGAGTAGTTCCACATGAAATGTTAAAAGACTATTATTTATCAAGCAATGTATTGGTTCTTCCATCAATTGAAGAGGGATTTAGTTTAGTTCTTGGAGAGGCAATGTCTTGTGGTTGTCCAGTGATTACAACTACTAATTCAGGCGCAGATCAAAACATTATTGATGGCGAACATGGGTTTATAATACCAATAAGATCATCCATTGATATATTTGAAAAAATGCAGTTACTAGCAGATGATCAACAGTTGCAAAAAAAATTATCTCGAAATTGTTTAAGTTATATTGATAAAATAAAAGGATGGGACTCTTATGGAGATAAATGGGCAAATTTTATAAGATCTTTAAATAATTAACTTGTTAGAATCAATAAAACAAATAATTTATTTTTATAATGAGTATATTAACTTCTAAATTATGTAGCATATCTTTATATACTTACATAATATTTATTTTTTTTTCAGATGTTATATTTTTTAAATTAAATATTTCACCTTATACAGTTATTTTAAAAGACATTTTATTTTTAATACCTATTTATATTTTATTTTTTTTAAATATCTCTTTAAAGGAAAAAATTAAATTTCCTAATATCCTATTTACAATTTTTATTTACTTTTTAATTATTATTTTAAATTCAATAATAAGTTATCTGCATAATAAAGAAGTTATATTAGTCATTATAGGAATTAAGTCTTTATTGTTTTATGTTCCATCATTTTTTATTGCCAATAAAATTCTTAGAACTTCACAAGATTTTGAATTTTTTTTAAAATTTATTTTAATACTTGGGTCAATCCCACTTTTAATTGGAATAACTCTTTATATTTTAATTTTAAATTATGGATACGATGAAATAATGCTTCAATTTTATGGAGAAAATTATCGTCAAGTGACTCAAGGCGCAGTTTGGTTTGATTATGGATCGTTTAGATTGTTTAGAATCCCATCTACATTTAATCATAGTACTCAATATTCATTTTTTATAATTTTAATGATGTTTTTAAGTAATTTAAGTTATTTTATTTTGAAGGATAATTTTTGGAAATATACTTCTTTAATTGTATTAATTTTTTCAATATTTGCTGGCTTAACATCTGGTCTAAGATCTTCATATTTATATATATTATTATTTTATCTAACTTACTTCTTTTTATCTGGACAATTAAAAAAACAGTTTGTTTATACAACTTGTTTTTTTTTAATCGTATTTATCTCTTTGGATAGTTTATTTGTTAAAGAATTTTTTCGTTTAATAATAATCTATTATGAATTATTTATAGCAAACTTTTTAAAATCGTTTGAATTAAAATCCTTACTTTTAGGCACATTTCATATTGGAGAACTAGACTCGGGTGCAAGATTTAGTTTAACTAGCAAGCGATTAATAGAAATTACAAGAATTACTGGTAATGCTATTGAGGGTTATTACTTTTATTTTTTATATTCAGTAGGTTTATTTGGTTTTATAATTTTTGTTCTATTAATGACTCAGATTTTTTATAGGATAAATATTTTGGCAAAAGCACAAAATAAAAAAATTTATAGTTTAGTCATAAGTTTTTTAGTTGTAGTTTTAATTTCTCTTATAAAGACAAAATCAATAAATTATTATCCAATAAATTTTTTTTTCTGGTTTTTATTAGGTTTTTTTTACTACTCTGATATTTTTGAATTAAAATCATTTAAACAGGAAAAATTATTTAAGAAATAATGTGTGGATTAATTGCTATTATTAAAACCCTGCCAACTGCAAAGGTAAAGAAACAAGAAATAATTTCTATCAGAGATAGTATGATTGATAGAGGAAGAGATTCGCATGGTTTGTATTTATCCAAAGATCAAAAAATAGGTTTGGGGCATAGACGTATGAGTATTATTGATTTATCTAAAAATGGTAACCAACCAATGTCAGCTTTGTCAGATAGGGAATTAAAAATAATATTTAATGGAGAAATTTACAACTATCAGAAATTAAAAAAAAAACTAATCATCAAAGGCTATAAATTTAAGAGTAATACGGATACAGAAGTTATTCTAAATGGATATATAGAATGGGGTGATAATGTAGTAAAATTTCTTGAGGGAATGTTTGCATTTGTAATTTATGATGAAAAAAATAAAGAAGTTTTTTGTGCTAGAGATCACTTTGGTATAAAACCACTCTATATATACAACCATAATCAAGAAATTCTGATAGCATCTCAAGTTAAGGCTTTATTAAAATATAAAGATCTTAATAAGGAAATATGCTCAGTAGGTAAAGCGAGCTTTTATGTATGGGGTCATATTATGGAACCTTATACATTATTCAAAAATATAAAGTGTATAGAAGCAGGATCTATTTTAAAGATTGGTTTCAATGGTAAAATAAAAAAAAAATTTTTTTTCTCTCCATTAAAATTGTATCAAAAGAAAAAACCAAAAATAAAGATTAATAATTTGAATGAAATCATAAAAAATAGTATTCACAAACACCAAGTCTCGGATGTTCCTTTGGGAGTTTTTTTATCATCTGGAGTTGACTCTTCTGTCATAAGCTATTTTTCATCAAAATTATCGACAAGAAAGATAAAAACAATAACTATAGGTTTTAAAGAGACTAATTCAGATATTTTTGATGAAACTCATATGGCTCAAAAAATAGCTAAATCTATTGGTACTATTCATAAAAATGTATCAATAGATTTTTCAAAACAAAAAACAGAGTTTAGTAAATTTTTAAAATCAATGGATCTTCCTACTGTCGATGGATTTAATACATGGTTAGCTTGTAAAGAAGCAAAAAAAACTGGATGCAAAGTTATGTTAACTGGCTTAGGAGGAGATGAGTTCTTTTCTGGATATCCCACTCTTTCCAGAGCAAATATTTTGCTTAATAGTAAAACTCGAAAATTAGCAAAATTATTAAATTTTGATTTTATAATTAATAAATTAACAAAGCATGTAATTAAAGGTCAAAATAAATTTAAATATAAATCGATAATTAATTATTCAAATAATATTGGAGAGGTTTACTTGCTTTTAAGAAGCTATTTTTTACCAGAACAGATTAATTATTTAAAAAAGGAAAATAATCTTGATATAAATCTAAAAAAATTAATTAAAGATTACAAAACCTTTATTAAAAAATTAATTTATTTACCACGTGAACTCCAAGTAAAAATTTTGGAAATGAATATATATATGAAGAGCAGGTTATTAAAAGATACTGATTGGATTGGATATGCTCACAACCTAGAGCTTAGAACACCACTTGTTGATCTCGAGGTTGCTAGTATGTCTAAAAACATGAATAAGGAAGATCTATTTAATACAACGAAACATCTACCAAAAGAAATAATTAAAAGAAAAAAAAAAGGTTTTGCTATACCTAAAGTAATTTTTAAAAAAAATTCGCATGAAGATTATAAATTTAATATTCATGATTATATTCTCAAATCATATCTTAGTATAAATCGAATTAAATGAAAATTTTACATGTAATCACTGACTGTGACCTTCAGCATGGTGGCCCACCAATTAACTTAATTAATTTAGTAAAAAAGCAAAATAAAATAGGATATCTCTCACATATAGCTACAACGCATTCAAAATTAAATAATTATAAATCTAAATATTTTTTTAAAGTAAAAAAATTTATTTATAGTTTTAAAACAAATTTTCCAAAATCAATTAATTATTCAAAGGATTTTAAAAATTTCATCGATAATAATATTAAGAAATACGATATCTTACATATTCATGGATTGTATAGATTTCCAGTAAGTTACGCAGCTTATAAATCTAGAAAATTAAAAATTCCATACATCATAAGACCGCATGGTTCTTTAGATCCATTTCTACATAACAAATCTAACAATAATCTATTATTAAAAAAAACTTGGCGAAATTTGATTGACTACCCAAATTTAAAAAAAAGCAATGCTATTCATGCAACATCACAATTAGAAAAAAAAAAAATTAAAAAGTTAAATTTAAATAATAAAATTTTTATATGTTCAAATTTCATCTCAGATATTTTTTTTAAAAAAAAAAAAAAAAAAAAAAAAAAAAAAAAAAAAAAAAAAAAAAAAAAAAATATTTTAAAAAAAAAAAAAAAA
>Ga0181564_10002289_pt1 | contig 16787 bp, 13 predicted proteins | sample 011ome_24_FD_134512 | JGI IMG/M metagenome (GOLD analysis project Ga0181564, IMG submission 134512) | Coastal salt marsh microbial communities from the Groves Creek Marsh, Skidaway Island, Georgia - 011513CT metaG (megahit assembly) | ecosystem: Environmental > Aquatic > Marine > Intertidal...
ATCCAGAAGGCTACCGGAAAGCTTTGCGCTTGATGAAATCTGCCGAAAAATTTGGGATTCCTGTGGTGTCACTGATAGACACTCCTGGTGCTTATCCTGGATTAGAAGCTGAAGAACGCGGACAAGGGGAAGCCATCGCTCGAAATATTCTTGAAATGACACGTTTAAAAGTTCCAATCATCACCGTCATTATTGGTGAAGGTGCTTCTGGAGGTGCACTCGGAATAGGAGTAGGAGACAAAGTTTTAATGTTAGAAAACACTTGGTACTCTGTGATCTCACCAGAGTCTTGCTCTTCTATTTTATGGAGAAGTTGGGAATATAAAGAACAAGCAGCTGAAGCGTTAAAGCTAACAGCAAAAGATATGAAGCGAATGAAATTGGTGGATGAAATTGTAAAAGAACCCCTTGGTGGTGCTCACAAAGATCGTCAACAAACATTTACAACAGTTTCCAACAAGATTGTGAAATCGTATGAGGAGTTTAAAAACTTATCACCAAAAGAGCTGGTTGATAAACGTATGGAAAAGTACTCTCAAATGGGCGTCTATCAAGATTAAGTTGAAAAACTTCATCTTATAAAAACTAAGTCAAGTGTTTCGCTTGACTTTTTTAATGCTTATTAACAATATTTTGAACTTATAAACAGTTGAATTGTTGAGTATCCGTCATCAACATACTACAATTAATCCCTATATTTTAAGTACTTTCGTTACTATATATAACTAGGATTAAAATAAAATCTCTCAGAGAATTGATTATTAAATATACATGAAGCAGCCAGCACCAGTAAAAGTTTACAAAACCGATAAAAGCTCACTCATTAGCTTGGAGAAAGGGAAAATCCCACCACAGGCCACTGACTTAGAAGAAGTTGTTCTTGGAGCGATGATGATTGATAAAAAAGGAGTTGACGAAGTAATTGATATCCTTAGTACAGATGCTTTTTATAAAGAAGCCAATCGATATATTTTTGAAGCGATTCTTCAATTATTTGAAAATAGTGAACCTGTCGATTTATTGACAGTTTCTACCCAATTACGTAAAAACTCAAAACTCGATTTAATAGGAGGGGATTTCTATCTTATTTCATTAACTCAAAAAGTATCTTCATCAGCTCATATTGAGTTTCATGCACGAATCATTTTACAAAAATTTATTCAGCGTAGTTTAATTAAAATTTCAAATGAAATTATAGAAGATGCCTTTGATGAAACCAAAGATGTTTTTGATTTATTAGACAAGGCCGAATCACGATTGTATGAAGTCACCCAAGGAAATATTAAAAAATCGACCGAAACAGCACAAGATTTAGTATTTCAAGCCAAGAAAAAAATTGAAGAAATTTCTAATAAAGAAGGACTTTCAGGAGTCCCTTCAGGATTTGATAAACTAGACAAGTTAACATCTGGATGGCAAGAAAGTGATTTAATTATCATAGCAGCACGACCTGGTATGGGTAAAACGGCCCTGACTCTGTCGATGGCACGTAATATTGCAGTAACTCAAAGTATTCCTGTTGCCTTCTTTTCATTAGAAATGTCGTCCGTTCAATTAATTACTCGTTTGATTTCTTCCGAAACTGGACTGAATTCAGAAAAATTACGTACTGGGCGTCTCGAAAAACATGAATGGGAGCAATTAAATGTAAAAGTCAAAGCCCTAGAAAAAGCACCTCTATTTATAGATGATACACCTTCCTTATCCATTTTTGATTTAAGAGCCAAAGCACGCCGTTTGGCCTCTCAAAATGGCATCAAACTAATTGTTGTAGATTATTTACAACTTATGACGGCAGGAGGTAGCCAAAAAAGTGGAAATCGTGAACAAGAAATCTCTATGATTTCCCGAAACTTGAAAGCCCTCGCAAAAGAATTAAGCATTCCCGTAATTGCCTTATCGCAATTATCCAGAGCTGTGGAAACTCGTGGTGGAAGCAAGCGTCCGTTGCTATCGGATCTGAGAGAATCCGGAGCGATTGAACAGGATGCAGATATTGTATCGTTTATTTACCGTCCAGAATATTATAAAATTGATGAATGGGATGATGAACAACACACACCTTCTGAAGGCCAAGCAGAATTTATCATTGCTAAACACCGTAATGGTGGGTTAGAGAATATTCGTTTAAAATTCATTGGACATTTAGGGAAGTTTGATAATCTCGATGATTTTGATTCGCCATTTGATACAGAATTTCATTCAAAAATGAATGCGGCTGCCAATGATGACACCTTTAAACAAGAGGATTTTAGAGTCGACCCAAGTGATGCATTTGGAGATTCTGATGATGATACGCCCTATTAAACCCTTTTAAATATTTTTTTGATTATATTTAAGGAATGAAATACTTATTACTGAGTCTTTTTTTAGTACTATCCTTTAAAATTCATGCCTCCTATATTCTTATTCCAATGGATGCTGAGAGTCAAAAAAATCATTTGAAAGCCTACGGAATTACGTATTGGACCTTAAATAAACAAGAAAATGTCAAATGGCTACTCAATTATAGAGGTGGCTCTTTTTTGTTGCCATACATAGACACTATCGAAAAAGAATGCCTTATCCGAGGGGTATCTTACGAACTCATTAGTGATGCCGAAACCCAAGCTATTCTTCAAGAAATTAGCAGTCCGAATAAAAACATGGAAGCTGTGATCCTTGAAAAAGCCCCTAAAATTGCAGTCTATTCCCCTAGTGGTAAACAACCTTGGGATGATGCTGTAACCATGGTTTTAACCTATGCAGAAATTCCTTACGAACTTATTTATGACACTGAAGTTTTGAATGATGCTTTGTTACTTTATGACTGGTTGCACCTCCATCATGAGGATTTTACAGGGCAATATGGTAAATTTTACAGAGCTTACAGAAATGCAGCATGGTATATTGAACAACAAAAAACCGCTGAAAAACTTGCAAGCAGTTTAGGGTATAATAAGGTGTCTAAAGAAAAATTAGCAGTGGCTCAAAAAATTAGAGAATACGTATTGGGTGGGGGGTTTATGTTTGCCATGTGTAGTGCAACAGATACCTTTGATATTGCTTTGGCCGCTGAATCACTTGATATATGTGAGCCGATGTTTGACGGAGATGGCAGCACTCCTAATTATCAGGCTCAATTGGATTATTCTAAAACCTTTGCTTTTAAAGATTTTATTTTGGAACGCGACCCAAAAGTCTATGAATTTTCAAGCATCGATATGACTCAAAGACGTCAAATTCCAAAAGAGTTAGATTACTTTTCGCTTATGGAATATTCTGCGAAATGGGATCCCATTCCAACCATGCTCAATCAAAACCATACAGCGCTAGTGAAAGGATTTATGGGACAAACCACGTCCTATTCTAGAGATCAAATCAAATCAAATGTACTTGTCATGGGTGAAAATAAATCTAATGGAGAAGCGCGTTACATCCATGGAATTAAAGGAAAAGGATTTTTTACGTTCTACGGTGGTCACGATCCTGAAGATTATACGCATAGAGTAGGAGACCCTAAAACCGAATTAGACTTGCACCCGACCTCACCTGGTTATAGACTTATTTTAAACAATGTTTTATTTCCTGCTGCCCGTAAGAAAAAACAAAAGACTTAATTTTTATTTTTTATAAATTAATATGCTAAAAAACAGCTCATTAAACCTTATGTGACTCCTCGAAGTAGAGCCTGTTTGATTGGATCAAAGTATAGTTTGGCACGGCTTTTGAGTTTATAGAAGTGATTTTACATTCATCACTACGGAAGAAATCGGGATGTAATTTTTGTTGTTTTAAGATGTTTATCTGTACCGCAGTCAAAACTAATATCAGTTAAAATTTTGACTATTATGAAGCCCCTACTTTCAACCTTAACCTTTTACTTCACAGTATTTTTTTGTTTTTCTCAAACTCAAGATGAGAAAAAAACAGCCTTTTTAGAAGACTTACAAATTTATCGAGAAATTGTAGAAACGTCTCATTTGGGTATGTGTTTATATACAACCAAAACAGTGTTTAATTTGATGTTTAAGGATGTAAAACAAAACCTTAAAGAACAAAACGAGTATCCTCTCCAACCTCAAATAAATAAACATGAACCCTAAAACAAAAACCTATTATGAAAACTTCAAAAAAAATTAGCGTACTCTTTTTATCATTATTATTCATCACATTTTCTTGTTCTAAAAGTGACAATACCAACACTCCTTCAAATCCTATAAAATTACTTACGGGCTATTCTAAATTAAATATTTCAGCCAGCACCGTAGAATACGACAACGAAGTTAAAACTGTTAATTCTTACGATACTCACTACGCTCCAGATGGATCTTTGACTCTATTTTTAATTCTAAATCAGTCGGGTGATTTTGTTGCCTCGTCAGTAAACAATCTAAACCTTGACGGTGTACAGATTGCAGCTAAATTGTCTGGTATTGATTATACTGGAAGTAATTTTGTTGTAGAAGATATAGCGGAGGGTGTAAGAAAACTTACGGGAACATTAATGTCTAAATCTGGTAATAAAGATATTGTTATAAAATTTTCCTCAGCACATTTAGGTTCAGGGAGTAGTATAATTATAGCAAATGGAAACGTTGCCACTATAAATGGAACTTTAGGTGCTATAACCTTCAATCAAATATTAGACCTTAACGCCAATGAACGGGGAGTTCATACACTTCTTTTAGAAGATATTGACGGTTCTATTAACGATGAAGTAAACGTAGAAACAGGAAGATTAATTCGAGAAGCAGGGTATACTACTTGGGTAGATAATGATAGTAAAGTGTATTCCGGAGGAGTAGATTTGTTCTGTGCTGGAAAATTCAGAAAAATAGATACAGGTGCTACTCTAGGAGTTCATTCTTGGTGTTGTGGTAATAGCGGAGAGGAGGCTCATGAAATACCAGAAAATGACCCTCAGCACAATTCACAAATAAATTATTTCAAAGAAATGCTCGGTGACCCATTAGGTAAAGAATTTTATTTTTTTACCATTAATGCTGCAGGAGCTGATGATATTCATGTTATGACAGCATCCGAAATAGATCATTATCAGTTATCAACAGAATAAAAATACAGATATAACTCAAGTGTCTTGCCCAATACACAAATCTAAACTACTAATACTTAAATTATATGAAAACAAAAAAAACCAAATCAAAACCGCCGAGGAAAAACAAAAAGAAAAGTAATAGTTTTCTATTGTCTTTATTATTCACTATAAGTCTATTTAGCAGTTTTCAACTTTTAGCCTTTGATGAATTTCTACTTCCTAAAATTGAGAGTGTTAACCTATTTATAGAGCCACTTTTAAATAATGCACAACAACAAAAATTCACATTAAGTGGTGTAGTTACAGATATTGCTACTGGTGAAACATTACTTGGAGCCAATATTATTGTCAAGGACAGCAGTATAGGTTCCATTAGTAATGAATACGGATTTTACTCTATTACGCTCCCCGAAGGCAATTATACGTTTCAAGTAACTTATTTGGGGTATGCCTCAAAAGAGATTGTGATTAATTTAGACGGAAACAAAAAGTTCAATTTTGAATTAGAACCCAAATCCAATGAGTTGAATGAGATTGTAATCTTGTCAGAAAATACAACTAAAAGTCAGGTTCGAACAATTATATCTGGAGTCTCAAATTTGAAAACTGCAGACATTAAAAAATTACCTGCTTTTTTTGGAGAACCTGATATTACAAGAGCTGTGTTAACACAACCTGGAGTAAGTTCAGTAGGCGAAGGGACAACGGGATTTAATATTAGAGGCGGAAATATCGACCAAAACCTTGTCTTATTAGATGAAGCTCCGCTTTATAATACCTCACATTTATGGGGGTTTTTCTCAGTGTTTAACACTGATGCTGTAAAAGATTTAAAATTATATAAAGGAGGAATTCCAGCACGTTATGGAGGAAGAGCATCTTCGGTATTAGATATTAGACAAAAAGAAGGAAATACTAAAAATTTTAAAGGAGAAGGAGGTTTAGGTCTGTTATTTTCTAGATTAACGTTAGAAGGTCCCATCAAAAAAGAAAAAACAAGTTTTTTAATTTCTGGGCGACGATCCTATTTTGACATTTTTTTTTCCAGCACTAGGAAATGAAGTAGAAAACAACAAAGTTTATTTTTATGATTTAAATTCAAAATTAACATGGGATATTAATGAAAACAATAAGCTGTTTGTTTCAGGTTATTTTGGTGCAGATGTAATGCGTCTAAAATTTGATGGAGAAACAAATACCGATGGTACTAAAGATCCCGATGAAGAAATAGATTTTAGATGGAAAAATACCACAGCAACATTGCGATGGAATCATTTATTTTCAAGCAAATTATTTATGAATGTTTCTGGAATTTACAGTCGTTATAATTATGGTTTATCTTCTGAAAATGATGGTGGCGGTGGCCCTGCTAACACATCAGGAACATTTACATGGAAATCTTCTGTAGAAAATTGGATTTTTAAACCAGACTTTACCTATTATGTAGAAGCAAATACAAAAATAAGATTTGGACTTCATAATACGCTGTACAAATTTACACCTGCAAAAATAGAAACTAGCGAAATAGGCGTTAGTTCTTTTGATTTTGAAACTGAAAAAGGCTTAGAAATTGCTCCTTATATAGAATATGAAAAAAAATGGAAAAAATTGTCTATGAACGCAGGGTTACGCTACTCTTGGTTTGGAAACATGGGGCCTTATACTGTGGCGACCTACAGTGATGAATTGCCTAAATCGGTAAGTACAATTGTGAGTACAAAAGCGTATAATAGTGGAGAAATCATTAAAAGTTACTCAGGTTTTGAACCGCGATTATCCTTTAATTATAGACTAAAAGACAATCAATCTGTTAAACTAGGGTATAACCGAACCTTTCAGTACATACACTTAATTTCTAACACAACAGCTGCCCTTCCTTTTGACATATGGAAACCGTCAGGCCCTCATATAAAACCTTTAGAAGTTAATCAAATTTCAGCAGGGTACGCTTACGATACCCCAAATAGAAATTATAACATTTCATTGGAAGGCTATTACAAAACATTTAAAAACATGGTTGAATATAAAAACGGAGCCAATTTGTTTTTAAATGAAAACCTTGAAACCCAATTACTCCCTGCTAATGGATTTGCTTACGGTACAGAATTAAGTGTTTTTAAAAATAAAGGGGAATTTACAGGAAACTTAAATTACACCTATTCTGTGACTAAAAGAAAAACAACGAGTAAATTTAGTTCGCAAAACATCAATAATGGAAGTTACTACCCATCAAACTATGATCGACCACATGTATTCAATTTAACTTCTAATTATAAACTTTCAGAAAAATGGAATATGGGTGTCTTTTTTACTTATCAAACAGGGAGACCAACAACATTAGCAACGAGTCGATTTAAAATTGATGGGCAAGATTTTTTAAGTTACTCTGATAGGAATACATACCGCCTTACCAATACACATCGTTTAGACCTGTCATTTAATTATGTTCCAAAAGGAAATCCGAAAACAAAATGGGAAAGCAGCTGGTCTTTTGGCGTTTATAATGTGTATGGACGTAAAAATGCGTTTTCAACCTATTCAACATTCAATAATGGTCAATTACGAAGTTTTCAGTTTTCTGTGATTGGCTCTCCAATTCCATTTATTACCTATAATTTTAAATTTTAAGACAATGAAACAGTATAAATTAATATGTATTAGCCTACTAACTATATTTAGTTGTACAGAAGAAATATCGCCTTCGGATGAATTTGAACCTAAGATATTTATTTTTGGCGAGATTACCAGTCATCAAGATTATCTTAGCTTAAAAATAGGGAGAACCCTTCCTCTAAATAATTCATCAGGAATAGAACCACTACCATCAACTGTTGAAAATGCTGAGATAGCATTATTTAGTCGAGGCAATAACGGAACCTCTTACTTAGTTACGGATGATTTTTCAGCATCTCTATTAGATCCAGAAGACTATATAAGTTCACAAGTTGTAACCCCAATTATAGGAAATTATTATTGGATTGAAGTAACTATAGATGGAATCAAATACGAATCTTCTCCAGAACAATTAAAAACCCCCATTGCAGTTACGGACATAGAGGTTGTAGGGAATCAGGTAAGAGCTATTTTTAACGACCCTCAAAATGAGATCAATCACTACTATGCTATATTTAATTTTTATGACGAAAATGATTTCTTTTTATTTGATGAAACAGAATTATCTAATGATATTCTTTTTGATGGAAATGAAAATGCGTTTATTGAAACCGAAGATACAGCAGACTTTAACGGAGAAAATAAATATGGGGTAACCTTAATGCATTTAAATTTTGACACCTATCAATTTTATCAAAATATTACAATTCAAAACCAATCTAATGAAGGCGATGAAGAAGAAGTGGGGGATCCTGGGAGATTATTTGAATCACCACCAACAAATTTAACAGGGAATATTATCAATACCTCTACAAATAGGTTAATACTAGGAAATTTTGGTGTCGTAAGTATTAGTGACGAATTTATAAAATAATAGAGCAACTTTAAATTTAAACCCAATAAATACCCTGTCGAGTCTATCATCACAATTAAATACAGCAAATTACTCTAAATTGAATTATCAATAAGTACAAATATTTAAAAGAATTAATCTTTATTGCTATATTAGTATTTCAAAACATAAACCAACTTGTAACTATAATACTAACTCGTTTCATTTTATATGGATTCAAAAGCGTCGCTAAATAGATTAGACATTGCTCAGCTCATTGTGAAAAGAATTGTTCAGGTGAAAGAATCTATTAAAATACAATATGAAGCGTCTAAAACTCATATCGGATATTTTTATGTTGATGATTTATTACCTCCAGAAATAACAGAATACATTAACAGTCAGTTTCCGTCACATGACGAGATGGTTCTTAAGAAAAGCATTCGCGAAAATAAGTATATAGGGGTGAAAATGAACCAATATCCACGAATTTTAGAAGAACTTATTTATGCATTTCAAGACGATCGTGTTGTAAATTTAATTAAAGAAGTTTGTGAAATCAAAGATCTCAAACCTGATGAAAATTTGTATGCTGGCGGATTATCTTCTATGAAACAATCTCAATTTTTAAATCCACATCTCGATAATTCTCACGACAAAGAACGGAACCGTTGGCGAGTGTTGAACCTATTGTTTTATGTTTCTCCCAATTGGATGGACTCAAATGGGGGGCATTTAGAAATTTGGCCAAAGGGTTTAAAACAAGAACAAATCACTTTACACTCTCGATTTAATCGTCTAATAGTAATGGCAACTCATGACAAGTCATGGCATTCGGTAAGCCCTGTTGTGGTTGATGCTTCCCGTAATTGTGTTTCTAATTATTACTTTTCGTCCACTGGACTTTCTAAAACAGATAAATTTCATGTGACTACGTTCAGAGGCAGACCCCATCAAAAAATTAGAAATCATATTCTTAAAATTGATTCTTTTATAAGAATGAATTTGAGAAAAATATTTAAAAAAGGAATTGTTGAAAATCCACATGTTTATAAATCAAAAAAAGATTAAATTAATATTTAGAAACCTATATAAATCAAAAAAGCCTCGCATTGCGAGGCTTTTTTATAAGCGAATATGATACAATAGGCTAGAGCCTTAATTTACTTTGTCAACAATAGCTTTGAAAGCTTCTGGGTTATTCATCGCTAAATCAGCTAAAACCTTACGGTTTAATTCGATGTTATGCGTTTTTAGTTTCCCAATAAATTGTGAATACGACAACCCATGAGCTCTGGCACCTGCGTTGATACGCATAATCCATAAAGCACGGAATGTTCTTTTCTTATTTCTACGATCTCTGTAAGAATAAAGCATGGCTTTGTCAACTGCATTTTTTGCAATTGTCCACACGTTTTTACGTCTTCCAAAGTATCCTTTAGCTTGTTTTAATACTTTTTTTCTTCGGGCTCTTTTGGCCACTGAGTTTACTGATCTTGGCATTTCTTTAGTGTTTTTTGTAGTAGGCGATTCAATTTTTTGAATACTTTTAACGGCCTAACTCCATGGTTTATAAAAATAATTTTAACCTTAACAACGCGTTTACTTTAAACGTAATTGTTGTTTAATGTTTGCTTCATCATTCACATGTACTAATGTACTGTGTGTGAGAGCAAGCTTACGTTTTTTAGACTTCTTCGTTAGAATGTGGCTTTTAAACGCATGCTTTCTTTTGATTTTTCCAGTACCCGTTACTTTAAAACGTTTCTTGGCACTAGATTTGGTTTTCATTTTAGGCATTTTCTCCTTTTATTTAGTTGCTTCGCTTATTTTACTTTCTTTGGGGAAATGAACATAATCATACGTTTCCCTTCTAATTTTGGCATTTGTTCTACCTTTCCTAGGTCCTCTAAATCTTGCGCTAAACGCAATAATAAAATTTGACCTTGTTCTTGATAAATGATTGAACGTCCTTTGAAAAACACAAAGGCCTTCAATTTTGCTCCTTCCTTTAAAAACTTTTCGGCGTGTTTTTTCTTAAAAGCATAATCATGATCGTCAGTTTGAGGTCCAAAACGAATCTCTTTAACCACTACTTTCGTAGCTTTTGATTTGATAGCCTTATCACGTTTTTTTTGTTCGTAAAGAAACTTTTTATAATCCATTACTTTACATACAGGAGGGACAGCTTTTGGTGAAATTTCCACCAAATCAACCTCTTGCTCTTTAGCGATTGCTAAGGCTTGAGATAAACTATATACACCAACTTCAACATTATCACCAACAAGTCTTAACTCTTGTGCAGTGATTTTTCTGTTGATTTTGTGTTGATCCTCTTTAATAATTCTTAGAGGACCTCTGTCTCTTCTTCTACGTATTGCTATGGCTTTATATTTTAGTTAAACTTAAAATTCTTTTAATGTTTTTTTAATTTCTTCTCTTATAATTGATGTAAACGATTCCACATTAATCGTGCCTAAATCATCTCCTCCGTGTTTTCTTACACTTATTCTTCCGTCGAGTTCTTCCTGTTCACCAACGATAATCATATAAGGGACCTTTTGCATTTCTGCATCCCGAATTTTCTTACCCATCGTTTCATTTCTATTATCAACGAGGGCGCGAATTTCGTTATTTTCTAGCGAATTTAAAACTTTTCGAGCGTATTTTTCATATTTCTCGCTAATTGTTAATATAATTACTTGTTCTGGCATTAACCAGAGCGGAAAATTACCACCCGTATGTTCTAACAATATCGCCACAAATCGTTCCATACTTCCAAAAGGTGCACGGTGAATCATTACAGGTCTATGTAGCTCGTTGTCAGCACCTTTGTAAGTTAAATCGAAACGTTCAGGTAAGTTATAATCTACTTGTATCGTCCCGAGTTGCCACTGTCTTCCAAGCGCATCTTTGACCATAAAATCTAATTTAGGTCCATAAAAAGCAGCTTCGCCAGTTTCTATGATATAATTCAACCCTTTGGCATTTGCAGCATTAATAATTGCTTGTTCTGCTTTGTCCCAAACCTCTGAAGATCCAATATACTTATCTGAGTTTTCTGGATCACAAACAGAAACTTGCGTTGAAAAATTTTCAAATCCTAACGAACCAAAAACATACAATACCAAGTCTATAACATTTTGAAACTCTTCATTTAATTGATCGGGTGTGCAAAAAATATGCGCATCATCCTGGGTAAATCCACGAACCCGTGTCAATCCATGCAATTCGCCACTTTGTTCATATCGATATACAGTTCCAAATTCGGCATATCGTTTGGGTAACTCCTTGTAACTAAAAGGTTTTGCGTTATAAATCTCACAATGGTGAGGGCAATTCATTGGTTTTAATAAAAACTCTTCACCATCTTTTGGTGTTTGAATACTTTGAAAACTATCAGCCCCGTATTTTTCGTAATGACCTGAAGTAACATATAATTCTTTTTGACCGATATGAGGTGTGATCACCATTTCATAACCCGCCTTTTGTTGTGCTTTCTTTAAAAAATCTTCTAAGCGCGATCGTAACGCCGCTCCTTTTGGCAACCACAGTGGTAAGCCTTGGCCTACTTTTTTTGAGAAAGTAAATAGTTCTAATTGCTTTCCTAACTTTCTGTGATCTCTTTTTTTAGCTTCTTCTAAAAGTATTAAATACTCTGTAAGTTCTTTTTGTTTTGGAAAAGAAATTCCATAAATTCTGGTTAATTGAGTGTTATTTTCATCACCTCTCCAATATGCACCTGCAACACTTAATATTTTAACCGCTTTTATAATGCCTGTATTTGGAATATGGCCACCACGACACAAGTCAGTAAAAGAGGAATGATCACAAAACGTGATTTCTCCGTCCGTAAGGTTTTCAATAAGTTCTACTTTATATGAGTTTTCTTCCTTTTTATATTTTGAAAGTGCGTCCACTTTAGAAACAGATTTGATGGAAAAGTCATGTTTTCCGCGCGCAATCTCAATCATTTTATCTTCAATACGTTTGAAATCTTTATCTGAAATCACAGCATCTCCAAGATCAACATCATAGTAAAAACCATTGTCAATTGCTGGTCCAATAGAGAGCTTTACACCTGGAAACAATTCCTCAAGAGCTTGTGCAAGTACGTGAGAAGACGAATGCCAAAATGCTTTTTTTCCAGCATCATCTTTCCAAGTATATAATGTAAGGTCACCATCGGTGGTCAGCATAGTAGAAGTTTCAACAGTTGTGTCGTTGAACTTTGCCGAAATAACATTTCGAGCAAACCCTTCACTTATGTCTTTAGCAACATCTAATACTGTAAGGTTTTCTTCAAAAGACCTTATACTTCCATCAGGTAACGTAATGTGAATCATAATTCATTTTATAATAAGACACAAATATAGGGTGTCCTTTTTAGTCTGACAATAACATTTTATTTTTTTATTTTTTTTATAGTTTTTAATAGAAAATTACTTAGTTTTGAGAACGTTACCCTAATAACCTACTTTGATGATGAATTCAAAAACACCTGTGTTAAGGTTTCTTTTTTTTGTATTCTGTACAATAGCTCTATTGCCTGTGCAAAATAAGGGTTGTCAAAAATTAAATATTGATACTCTTTTATCCAAAGACAGAGTCGTTCAAAATCTTGGTATTACAATCTATGAATTGGTATGTCTTTTTTTTCACTCACTTATGATTTTATATAAAATGTTTATGATAAAAACTCCTACAGAATTTGAACCTATAATTTAACAGTACTATCCCATCTAACAAAAAAGGGTAATTAACTTAATAAAATAAAATATGATTTAAAACTAAAAAAAATAAACATCATTACCCCTAAATTCTATTACTATGAATAATTATTATTTAAAAAAAACACTATTATTATTATTTTTGTTTTGTGGAGGAGCCTTGATTTCTCAAAACCAATATTGGGAAAAAACAATGACCTCCAAATTTTCTGAATCTGAGATACTTCAAAGGAATTCAGTGCCAAAATCCTTTGAAATATACCATTTAAATAGGGCTAAGTTTTCAGAAATTTTAGATTTAGCTCCGTTAAGAAGTTCAAATACAATTCGTTCCTCTGTAATCATAGAATTCCCTATGTCTGATGGGTCATTCCAGAAATTCGCAATCACGGAATCTCCAATTATGCATCCAACCCTGGCGGCTAAATTTCCTCAAATTAAAACCTACAAAGCGATTGGAATTGACGACCCTACAGCAACGATGCGATTTAGTATGACTCAGTTTGGCTTACACGCTATGAAATTATCGGGCGTTGATGGAGCATATTTTATTGATCCCTACACAGCAGATCGCGAAAATTATATCGTTTATAATAAATCGTCTTTAGATGCCAATTACGGAAATTTTGAATGTTTGACTGATAATGACATCAACCTTACATCTTTAGAGAATAATTTTGATTTGGACAGAGCTGATACAGAGGATCGAAAATTAAGAACGTATCGATTGGCACTTTCTTCGACTGGAGAGTACAGTTCAATTTTTGCTGGTTCTGGAACAGAAGCGGAGCAAAAAGCCAATGTTCAGGCACAAATGACCATCACAATGAATCGAGTCAATGAAATTTATGAACGAGATTTAGCAATAACAATGCAGTTTGTTGCAAATAATGATGCGATTATATACTTGAACGCAGCAACCGATCCTTGGAGTGGTGAATGGAATAACACTACCCAAACTGAAATTGACAATACAATTGGGAGTGCTAATTATGATATTGGTCATAATTTCAACACCACTGGAGGAGGTAATGCGGGGTGTATTGGGTGTGTTTGCACAGACGGATTAAAGGGAAGCGCATATACAGGGCGCTCAAACCCTACAGGAGACGCATTTGATATTGACTATGTTGCTCATGAAATGGGACATCAATTTGGTGGATATCATACCATGAATACATGCAGTCGATCTGGCAGTGGAAATACAGAAGTAGAACCAGCATCAGGCAGCTCTATTATGGGCTATGCAGGAATTTGCCCTACAAATGTTCAATCCAATAGTGATGCTCATTTTAACTATGTCAATATAAGAGATATACAAGACAATGTACAAGGAGGTGTCAGTAGCTCCTGCGATGTGGAAACTGTATTAAACAACCAGCCTCCAGTTGCAAATGCAGGTCCAGACTATACGATTCCAAAATCTACTGCATTTATACTCAGAGGAACTGCTACAGATCCAGATGGGTTAGCCACTTTAACGTATAATTGGTCTCAAAATGACCCTGAACAAGCCGCTGGAAATGCCGGACCTCAATCTAATTGGGTTGTTGGACCTTTATATAGAACAAGATTACCAATCACATCTCCTAACAGATCAATGCCACAAATAAGTGACGTAGTAGCAAATGATCTAACTCCTACTTGGGAAGTGACACCCTCAGTAGCGCGTCAAATGAGTTTTTCTTTTACAGTAAGGGATAATGGGAGTGGTTTTGCAAACGGTATTGGTCAAACCAGTTCGGATTTGATGGACGTAACTGTCGTGGATGTAGACCCATTTGTGATGACTGCTCCTAATACTGCTGTGACATGGAATGTTGCATCAAACGAAACAGTGACTTGGGATGTTGGTCAAACCAACAACAGTGCTATTAATTGTCAGACTGTTAATATCAAATTATCCACTGATGGAGGGTTGACTTATCCAATAGTATTATTAAGTGGAACACCAAATGATGGCTCAGAGTCTATTTCTGTGCCAGATAATCAGACGACAACAGCTAGGGTGATGGTTGAAGCAGCAGATAATATATTTTATGATATTTCAAATACGAATTTTACAATCGGTGCTCCAATTAGTCCGACATTTACAATTTCTGTACCAACAAATCAAACATCACAACTCGTATGCACTCCTTCAAATACTGATGTAGATATTTCATATGAAGTTTTTTTAGGTTTCAATGAAGTAACAACATTCTCGGCTAGCGGAGTTCCTTCGGGAATTTCTGTTAATTTTTCAGCCAATAATATAAATTCTAGTCAAACTGTTGTAGCAACGATTAGTTCAACAAGTTCAGTATCTCCGGGTATATACCCCATTACAATTAATGCCCAATCTAGTTCAGTTCAAAGGTCAAAAACCATTAATTTTGAGGTTTACAATGCAAGCTTTGATCCTGTCAATCTAACCTTTCCAACTCAAAATGCAACTGAAGTACCTCTATCTACATCACTTAACTGGGATGTTGATTCAAATGCATCTACTTATGTCATTCAGGTTGCCAATAACCCTTCATTCAGCACCAATTTGATGACCTACAGCTCAACAGTAAATACATACCAATTAAATTCTCTTCAAACTGAAACTACTTATTATTGGAGAGTTGCGCCTGAAAACATCTGTGGTCAAGGTACTTTTTCTTCAACCTATAGTTTTACGACTGCTGCATATATTTGCAATGTGGTTAATTCAACTGAAAATAATTTAAATTTTCTACCTTTTTCTCTGGATGGAGTAAATCAAGTAAGAACCTCCACTCTAAATGTTGGGCTTGATACTACAATTACTGACATAGATGCAACAATTAATGTTCAACACTCCTTATCTGCGGATATTGAATTGAAATTAACATCCCCAAGTGGTACTACAATTACATTGTTAGATCCTAACAGGTGTCCAAACGGTACTGCAGATATTTCGGTTACCTTTAATGATCAAGGAACTACTTTAAATTGCAGTTCTACAGCACCTGCCATTTCAGGAAGTGTTATTCCATTTCAGGCATTGTCTGCTTTTAATGGAGAATCTTCAATGGGGAATTGGATTTTAACAATTACGGATGTTGTATCAAGTTCGAATGGGGGGCAGTTTCTGGATTTCAACCTCGATATATGTGGACCACCTCTAAGTTCGTCTAATCAATTAATAGGCGATTTTGTAGTAGTACCTAACCCTTCCAATGGGCAGTTTGATTTTAAACTTCCCACCGGATTCAATTTAGATGTAACAGTTTTAGTTCATGATCTTCATGGTAGAACTATATATAATAAAGTATTTACTAATGATTCACAACGTTTTCATACAATCGATTTAGATAATGTATCACTTGGCATGTATTTCTTAAAAGTTTCAGATGGATATCGGACAGCAATAAAGCGAATTATAATTAAATAATTCCTCTTAAAATATCTATTTAAAAAAGTCTTGGAATTTTTCTAAGACTTTTTTTTATAACCATCTTCTTGTAACCACTTGTAATTCAGTTATTAAAAAAAATAGTTTAGACAAAGTAAAAAAACGTTAGATTTAAGACTTGTTTAGGATAAAAAAGATTGTATGTTTGCACCC
>Ga0181564_10002290_pt1 | contig 16787 bp, 10 predicted proteins | sample 011ome_24_FD_134512 | JGI IMG/M metagenome (GOLD analysis project Ga0181564, IMG submission 134512) | Coastal salt marsh microbial communities from the Groves Creek Marsh, Skidaway Island, Georgia - 011513CT metaG (megahit assembly) | ecosystem: Environmental > Aquatic > Marine > Intertidal...
GGTTCTTGATAGAGAAAATGCAACATTGGGCCATTTGGAACTTGAGCTTTTACGTGGGTGAAATCAGGATCGGCTCCCCAGAAAAAATCTAGTACATCCTCAGCCACAAAATGCCATGTTAATTCATTGGTGTCGTGACTCACCTGAACTCCTTCATCCTCATACCCATGTCCTACCTCATTTGGATTTTGCAGTATACCGGTACCACCCAAAACGTAAGTCTTATCAATGGTAATTTTCACATCAAAACGTCCAAAAACTCCATGGAATTCTCGACCTATATAAGGATTAGGGTGCCAGCCTCTATAATCATACTCGGCTAATTTAGGATACCATTGACTCATTGAAAATTCCACTCCTTCAGCATTATTCCAACCACTACGGCGAATTTGTAAGGGTACCTGTGACTCAAAATCCATTTCGAGGATAGTTTGTTCGCCGGGTAATAATGGACGAGCTAACGGCGCTAGGAGTATGGTGCCTTCCACATTAAAACGTAATTCTTGACCATCTTGGCGTAGGCCTTGAACTCTATGGTATCCGATTTCATCCTCACTAAGGTTGAAAATTCTGTCACGAACACGATTATCAGGGTCTTCTATGGTGCGAGATCGAACATCCATCATGCTACCAGGTTGGAAGGCATTGAAGTACAGGTGATAAAATACTCTATCGATAACATCTGGCGAATTATTAGTATAGACGATACGCTGCTCTCCGGTGAACTGGTGAGCGGGGGCATCCACAATAATATTCATAGTATAATCCACTTCTTGTTGCCAATAACCAGCCGTATAAGCACTTTTAACGCTAGGAGTAGGGCCCTCTTGAGCAAAAAGATAGGCGCTCCCTATGTACAGGAAAAAAATAGAGGTTAGGATTCGCATTTTCATAAGTTATATGGATTTAGGTTACAGGAATCGATGGAATACTGTGACAGATTATAAAGATGTTCTTGAACTAAACGCCCTGCCCAAGGTCACCTCATCAATATACTCTAATTCGGTTCCCATTGGAATACCGTAGGCAATTCTGGTGACTTGAATCTCATAGGGCTGCAAAAGCTTGTTGATGTAATAGGAGGTAGCTTCGCCTTCAGCATCTGGATTCAAGGCTAAAATAACTTCTTTTATGGACTCCTCACGGACCCGTTCCAGAAGCTCTTTAATTCGGAGTTGGTCCGGCCCCACATTATCCATAGGTGAAATAACACCACCGAGCACATGGTAACGGCCTTGAAATTCATTGGTTCGCTCAATTAAATATACATCATTAAATTCTTCCACTACACAAAGAGTGCTGATCTCACGCTTGGGCGAACTACAAATAGAGCAGGGATCGGTATCACTAATGGAGCCGCATATCGAACAGCGAGATACTTTTGTAGTTAGATCCAGAATAGCCTGTGCTAGATTTTGTGCATACTGTTCATTTTGTTTAAGTAAATGAATAGCTATTCTTTGAGCTGATTTTCTGCCTGTTCCAGGAAGTTTGGAGAGTTGTTCAATGGCTTTTTCTAAGTGTTCTGATATGAGTTGCACAGATGATAAAAATAAGATGGAATTCTAGATACTCGTAGCTTCGGCGGGTTTTAGAGGCCAAATTTTGACAAATCAAAACCAGGAATATTCCCGCCAGGAATCATCCCTTTGTAAGCATTTTGCATTTCGGTCTGCGCTGCTTCCTCAGCTTTAGCTAAAGCTTGATTAACTCCAGCAATGACTAAATCCTCGAGCATCTCCTTATCTCCTTCGTTTAATAAACTCTCGTCAATTTCTAGCTTCATAACTTTACGTTGCCCGTTGGCACGAACGGTGACCATACCCCCGCCAACTTCTGCCTCAACGTGAATTTGTTCCAATTTGGCCTGGCTCTCTTTTACTTTTTCTTGCATTTCCTGCATTTTACCGAACATGTCGGCCATATTAAAATTATTCATAATACATGTATTTAAACGCGTTGTTAATATTCTAGTTCCGCACCAAGCTTATCCACAATATCTTTGAGAATAGGATCCTTTTGAACTAATTCCTTAAAAAATTCATAAGGATTTTTCTCTTTAGCCTGTGTCGTTTTGTTGGTACTTATATCTATTTGTAATCGCACCATAAGCCCAATATGTTCCTTTAAAAGCAAACTTAACTCTCGAGCTTGTTGATCCAGCATTTGCTTTGAAAGAGGGTTATCACACTCTAATACTAGTTGATCACCTAAAAGGTCAATGGGCTTTACACGTTCAACTTGAAGTTCTAATATTTTTGGTATCCTGCCTTCTAGACCTTTTAAAAAAGAAGGCCATTGTGCCACTATAGCATCAAAGCTGAGTTGCTTTTGACTATCCCCTTTATCGGTTGTAGGCTCAGAGTCTCCACTTTGTTCGCTTTCTTCACTTGAATTTTTGTCTATTATTTCCTGGGATAATGTTGTAGTTGTCTCTTGTGTTCCAGTTTTCTGTTGCTCTTCTAAAGGATTTTCCCCTTGTTCGGGCATATGATTTTCGTCATATACTTGTGGGCTATTTTCAGTCTTAGATTCTGAAGGACTACCCAGCGAAGGACGGCCTAAGTCTAAGTCATCGAGTATGGACTTTTTTCTTTGGGTTTCTGGTTCTGTTTTAGATGAGCCTATTTTAACCGGTTCGGGTTCTTTTTTAGCTTCTGGTTCTTGTAATAGTTTCTCCACCACCTCGGGTTCAGAATCAGATTCAGGTTCAGATTCTGGCTCGATTGGTGTCTCTATTTTAGGCTCATGTTCAGGCACGACTTCAGGCTCATGTTCTTCCTTTACCTCAACTCTCAAATCATCTTCTTTTTCAGAGCGCTTAGTAGCATGGGAAGCATTACCCTTTCCGAGACCAGTAGGTAAATTTTTGACTCTCTCAATAAGCTTTTTTAACCCATCAAGTGGTTCCATATGAGCCATTTTTAAGAACAGGAGTTCAAAAGCAATACGAGGTTGACTAAGCTCTTTTATCTTGACTTGCTGTTCACTGATCAGATATAGATACCGCATAATATCAGTGGGATGCAGTGTTGATGCGGCTTGAAAGTACTTAGTTTTTGTATCTGCAGAAGCTTCAATCAAAATCATCTGCTCACCTTGCTTTGCGACATAAAGGTTGCGCAAGTGCTCTACTAAGCCGACCAAAAATTCCTGGATATCATAGCCTTCTTGAAGTAAGGTATGAATGAGATGAAGTCCAGCAGAAGTGTCCCGGTTAATCACGCAGTCCATAAATTCAAATAAACGATCTGACCCAACCACGTTTAATGCCTTAAGTACAGCTTCGTAGGTGATATTATCCCCACAAAATGCGATAGCTTGATCTAATAAACCAAGGGCATCTCGTAGTGCGCCGTCTGCTTTTTTAGCAATCACATGCAGTGACTCATGATCGATAGAAATGTCTTCATCAGCAGTAATTTTTTCGAGGCGATGCACGATTTCGTCCACCGATATTCGTTTAAAATCGAAACGTTGTACTCTAGACAATATAGTAGGCAGAACCTTATGTGGCTCGGTCGTCGCAAATATGAAAATAGCATGCTCTGGCGGTTCTTCAAGCGTTTTCAAAAGGGCATTAAATGCCGCTTTCGACAGCATGTGAACCTCGTCTACGATAAATATTTTGTATCGCCCATTTTGTGGTGGAATTCTTACACTTTCTCGAAGGTGATGCACGTCTTCTACCTTATTATTAGATGCGGCATCGATTTCGATAATATTCAATGTCTGGTTTAGGGCTTCTCCATCAACCCGATCATCTATTCCATTAATTACGCGCGCCAGAACCCTAGCCATGGTGGTCTTACCTACTCCTCGGGGCCCACAAAACATGTAGGCATGGGAGAGGCGATTTTGTTGTACAGCATTCAGGAGCGTACTGCTGACATGCTCTTGAGAAACAATGTCTTCAAAGCTTTGAGGGCGGTATTTTCTGGTAAGGGCTCGGTAGGAATTAGACATAAGATTAAGGTACAAAAAAGCAGGACGATTTGAAGGCCAAAGCTAGCTACTCATGAGTCGTTCAATTTCGTCTCGTTCTTTGGCAATATGAGTTAGGTTTTCATAGCCGTTTTCAGTGACTACGATATCATCCTCGATACGTATGCCACCAAAGCCCATGAATTGATGAATCTTTTCGGCGTTCAAAAACATACGTTTAGTAGGATCCTGAAGTGCAGGCTCTAATACCGCAGGTACAAAATAGATCCCTGGCTCAATGGTAATGACCATGCCGGCTTCTAATTCCCGCCGCGCCCGTAAGTAAAAAATTCCCGGACGATCAATTCGTTCCACCCCTTTCGGGTATCCCCCAACATCATGAGTATCCAAGCCCAAAAAATGCCCTAAACCATGCGGGAAAAACAGAGCAAAAATATTGGCTTCCATTATATCATCCAGTGAACCTTTGACCATACCTGTCCCGAGCAGTCCTTCCATCATGGTGCGGGCAGCCATCATATGTAAATCCTCCATTCGTACTCCGGGTCTAATAGCTTCAATGACCTGTTTTTGGGCTGTTAAAACAGCATCGTACACCGCTGCTTGATCGCTCGTAAAACGCCCATTTACTGGGAAAGTACGACTGAAATCAGCTGCATAGCCCTTGTATTCAAAGCCTGCATCTATTAGAAAAAGTTCTCCATCTTGGGTTTTTCGTGTATTTGAAACATAGTGTAAAATGGCGGAATTGGGTCCTGAGGCATAGATTCCATTATAGGCATCTTGCTGCAGGCCATGTGACATCTGCACCTCTGTGAAGATCGCCTTTGCCTGATACTCATACATACCTGGTTTCCAACTTCTTATTACTCGTTCATAGGCTTCATCATTCACCTGGCTAGCCTTTCGTAAGCAGACGAGTTCGTCTTCGGTCTTGATGACCCTAGCATAGGTCAGAGCTTCGACTAAGGCCTCAGAGTTAGTAGGCATTTCAGGTCCATGCGAACGAAACCGCTCCTCCGAGGGCTGGTCTATGCAAAAAACCATGGAGGGTTGTAATTTTTTGATGACCTCGGGTAGCTCATCGATGTAGTGCACATGGTCGGGTGCATACTCGGTACGGTATTGATCCAAACTTTTAACGTAACCGTGCCAAACGGCATACTGTGCATCTCTTTTGGGGACAAATAAATGAAATTCCTTTGAATCAATGTCCAATATTGCCGCACAATCAGCTTCGTTAACTCCGCTTACATACCAAAAATTAGACTCTTGACGAAAGGCGAATTCATAATCGGTTTGGTAGCGGTACATGACCTTAGCGCCCTCCAAAAAGATAATCGATTGTTGGGTTTGTGAAAAAAGAGAATACAGTTTATTGCGATGTTGGTGATGCATACGAATGATGTGTATTATTGTATAGGTTTAATAATATAAACCCCAAGGATACCATCAAAATGGACAACAGCCTCCTCGGAGGTTATTTCGTTGGATGTTCCATCCTGAACACCCATGGCAAGTTCTGAATTTTCTAGAGGGTATTTCACCCCTTTGGAGCTGAAATTTTTTATGGGTGAATGAACGGGGAAAAAAGAAATCTCTGTTCCCACAGCAAGCTTAGGTATATACGGTGAGCGCACTAAGAAAAGCTCCCCATGATTATCTTTAAATCGAATATCCTCAAATCGCTCTAGATAACGAAGGAGTACGGAAAGGTTTTTAAGGCTGTGATCAAATCGTTTACCAGTGGCTCCAAGAATGCACACTGTTTTCGCACCTTTTTCGAGTGCATACTCAAGACTTTTCTCTAGGTCATTAGTTTCTTGATCGGGCAGCTCCAAGAGTTTGATACCTTTATGCCGGGTATACACAAAACTATCGAGGTCCCCAACCACAATATCGGGTCTATGTCCATAACCCAAGTAGACATGTCCCCCGCTATCTGCTCCAATGTGTAATTGAGCCAAAGCCATTTCTTGTTCTAATAGGTTTTTCTTAGGAGGGATTCCTCCAGCGATGATCAATGCATGCATAGATGGTAATGATAGGTGAGAACGTGGGAAGTTGGCGGGAATACTAATATATTAAAGCCAAGCGTTATTCGAAGTTAAATCTGAATATCGGCCTTTACCAGATTAATGTTCGCCTATGTATACCAACTTAGTAGCACAGCTACTTTCACACAACAAAATAGCAGTTTTTTCACACATTCGTCCAGATGGAGATTGTTTAGGGTCTCAAGTAGGTGTCTGCCTTTGGTTAGAACAAAATGGGGTGCAGGTACGTGCCTTCAATCAGGACCAGTCCCCAGAAAATCTACGTTGGTTAGTGGATTTATTTCCAGTGGAACCCCCAACACAGGCAGATCTTTTGCAAGTAGATGCGGTTTTATTTGTTGATGGGAATCAGCTGTCTCGATTTGGAGAGTTGGCTGAGAGCTTAGCGGACGCTAAAATACCTCTGTATATGATTGACCATCATCCCGAGCCTAGTGATATTTTTACGGACATGATTTCGGTGCCTGGGGCGTCTTCTACCTGTGAATTGATTTACGGATTATATCAGTCTCATGAGCCTGACCAATTAATTCCTAACGCCTGTAAAGCCTTGTACACGGGGTTAGTCACCGATACCGGATCTTTTCAGTTTGAGAGTGTTACTTCAGCCACCTTATCCGCCGCCTCAGATTTGTTGTCTCGAGGTGGATTCCGTCCTAATGAAATAATGGACGCCCTTTATGCTAATAAAAGTCAGGGGCAAATTGCATTGTTGGGAAAAGCATTAAATACTATTGAAACACATTTAGACGGCCGGATCGCCAGCATTACGGTTACTCAAGCCATGTTTGAAGCCACCGGTACAGGACCTAGCGATACCGAAGGGTTTGTGAAATACCCCTTGAGTTTGGAAGGAGTTATGGGCTGTGTGTTATTTAGGGAAGATGCGGATCGAATTAAAGTGAGTCTGCGATCCCGAACTTCGTTGGATGTAAATGGATGGGCAAAAAAAATAAATGGAGGGGGGCATGCGAAAGCTGCCGCAGGGTGGTATAAAGCACCCATGGAACAGGCTAAAGCTGCCGTATTAGCTTTAGGTGAAGAAAGTGTTAAACAAGCGAAAAATACTCTAAGCTCTTTATTTCTTTTTACAATGTTTCTAGCATGGGCTGTGCTTGCAGGAGCATGTAATGGGGTTGGGCAAAATGCTGAGCCCAGCGGGTCTAATGGTACACAAGAGGGTACAGTTCAGAGCCAATCTGACCTGTTGGACGAAGACACTTACCGGATGGGTGATGAGGTGGAGATGAATGATGATTCAGGTATGAGAGCCTTATCCCCAGAGCAACGTTATGCCGAAGATTCCGAAGGGCGTCGGATTCGAGGGGGAGCTATTGATCGTTCCAGGGCTAATGCTATCACTACAGCGGTAGAAAATGCCAGTCCAGCTATTGTGAGCATTACCGTAACGGAATTGCAGACGGGTTTTGCGCCGACCAGAGATCCTTTTTTTTCTTTCTTCTTTGAGCAGCCTGTACAACGCGAAGTACAAAGTATGGGTTCGGGATTTATTATTAGTGCGGACGGCTTAATTGTCACCAATGAACATGTAGCGAATCCCAATGCAAAAACGATTATGGTTACCCTACCCAATGGATCCAGTTATGAGGCAGAGATTTTAGGTTCCGATGAACTGGCTGATTTAGCTTTATTAAAAATAAATTCAGATACGACCAAGTTCCCTTTCGTAGAATTTGCTTCCACCGATGACTTAATGGCGGGTGAATGGGCTATTGCAATGGGTAATCCATTCGGACTTTTTGCCGATGGACAACCCACGGTAACCGTTGGTGTAATAAGTGCAACTAAGCGTGATTTTAGACCTGACCCACAAGAGCCCAGAGTCTATATTGATATGATTCAAACAGATGCAGCTATTAACCGTGGAAATTCGGGTGGGCCATTGGTGAATTCCAATGGTGAGGTGATAGGAGTAAATACCTTCATTTTTACAGGGGGTACAAGCAACGGATTTGTTGGTTTGGGTTTTGCAATTCCTAGTGAGCGTGTTCAAAAAATTATAGAACAATTAAAGGATTCTGGCGAAGTGCAGCTCGCTTTCGATACGGGCATGGAATTCACCCCCATGACACGCGGTTTGGTCCGGCAATATGGCCTGCCTCCGGTACCGGGACTCTTTGTATTAAGCGTAAATAGGAATGGGCCAGCCTATGAGTCTGGCGTTTTACCCGGCGATATAATTATGCGGATTGGGAAAGAACGTGTTGCTAGTCAAATGCATGCTTTTGCGTTGATGCGTGAATATGATGAGGGGGATTTGATGCCTATTCGTTTGTTCCGAGAAGGAAAGGAGTATGAAACTGAAATGCTGCTCCGGCGAAAAGTGCTCAATTAAGCTACTGGCGTTCAAATCATTTTAAACTTACTTATATACAGGTAAGTTAGCTCTGCGACTCACTATATAGCCAGTTTCTGTACCCTTCACTACCTTCATCTTCAGTTATAGTGTAGGATATTATACACGGGCAATCGTAAGGGTGGTGCTTCTCCACAAGTTTCGTGAGTTGCTTCATGTTAGAATAGTGGGTTTTTATCAGGAGTATACACTCTTTATCTTCTGTGATCTTTCCCTCCCACCAGTACATAGACTCCATTCCGTCTACAATATTTGTACAAGCTGCGAGGCGTTTTTTAAGAATTTTATGGCCTAAATTTTTAGCGGTGGTTTTGTCAGGTGTGGTGATATACACCATACGCAAGTTGTAATACATAGCGTCTTTTTGTTTTGGACAGTTCGTGTTCTCGTAAAGGCAATTCAATCGGGAATTTCGCGAAATCCTTGGATGAAACCTTGAATGAGGTTTTTAATGAAGACCATTATTGCCCAGCTTATCCTTACAGAAAATAAGATTATTTGTGCGATAAGTCATGCCATTAGATAAAGTGCTCGTGCTGAAAATACAATTAAGTAAAAGGCTCCTACGACTAGAAGTACAATTAACTGCAGGGTCTGTGCGGTTTGCCCTCGAACATGGTACCCACCCATTTTGAAACTTGAATACTGAGGCTTAAAAAAATTGTAGGAACCAAATGAATTAGAGGTTGAAAGACTAAAACCCTTTTTGGATTGATTAATTTTTAAAGGGCCTTTTCCATAACGCCCAATAAACTGAAATCGGCCTTTCTGAAAACCAACCCGCGCACCATTCCAAAGTCGTTTGTGAAGGCGTAGCCCATGTTTAGTGTTTACTGTTGCACCTATGCCCATTTTCTTGTTGGAAACAGATGCTCGTCCAGCTATACCACCGGTTCTAGATATACGGACATAATCGCCACGATATTCTATTCTTTTATTTCCTTCAGATGTATTTTTCGATGCTTTTGAAGGAGGTTTTTTAGAAAATTTTTCGTTTTTATCCATACCCTGCTAATTATCCTCTATTCAATCTGGCGAATATAAATCCCCTTTTCAAGCACAGTTAGCAGAATTTTCATTGTTTAATCATCTAAAAGAATAGATATAAACGTTGTGTATAATTTTTACCCAATCCACTATTGGACTATATGTGGATAAAAGCGTAATTTAAAGTCTGTCAAATTTTTGATGGTCAATGTTGGTCAATTTAGACCCAATTGTTGATTTGCGAGAGTGGCGGAATTGGTAGACGCGCTAGATTTAGGATCTAGTATCTTAACCGATGTGGGGGTTCGAGTCCCCCCTCTCGTACGAAGATACACTTTAATGTATTGTAAGACTAGGTGTTAGATTTTCTAACTCCATTTTTGTACCCCACCAAAATAGAGAGTTTATTAATATTACTAACTCTTTGCAGTTTTTTGATTCTTGATAAGAATCTTTATTCTAGAAATAACTGAATCTACAATTATGAGTATAAAATTATGTAATTCATTCCTGTTTGTAGTTTTAATGTTGCAAACCTCGTTAGAGGCACAGAAAATCAAACTTCCTATACTTTTTAGTGATCATATGGTGTATCAGAGAGATAAACCATTTTTAATTTGGGGATGGGATGAGCCTGGGCAGCCCGTTACCGTTAAACTCAGTAATCATAGGCAAACGAGTACTGCTGATGATACTGGGAGGTGGGAAATTGAATTACCGGCTCAGTCGATGGGTGGGCCATACTCTATTACAATAAAAGGTTCTACCACAGAAATTCTAAGTGATATCTATATTGGTGATATTTGGATTGCAGGAGGGCAGTCAAATATGGAATGGAAGTTGAATATGGGAATAATTGGTGCTGAAGAGGAAATTCATAATAGTGATTATCCCGGCATTCGATTTTTTGAAATTCCAAAAATTTATTCATTTCAAGAAAGAAGCATTTTAGATAGTGGAGAGTGGCATGTTTCTAATCCAGTGAATAGTCCAAACTTTTCAGCCGTAGCATGGTATTATGCAAAAAAATATCATCTAGAAACCGGGATACCTATTGGAATAATCAGTTCAAATTGGGGTGGAACACCAGCTGAGTCTTGGGTACCAGCAGATGAGTTATTGGTTGTTCCTGGTTATGAAGAAGAGGCTTCTGAAATATTAAATCCGGAAATTGAGTGGGATAAATTAGTCAAAGATAATAGTAAAAATGAATCTGAATTGTATCGACGAGTCGCTGACACTACGGATATCACTCATTTTGGAGTTCATTTAGAAAATATTGATATCTCAGATTGGGATATAGTTGATTTACCAAATTCTAAACCACTAACTGATTTTGTTTGGTTAAGGAAGACAATAGATTTAAAGAGTACTGATAATGTTCAGCTATCATTTGGAAAACCAGGTAAATTCACAGTATTATATATAAATGGTGAACAAGTTTATTCAAAAATATGGTCAGATGATCCTAGAATTATTGAAATTGATAAAAATATTTTGCGTATCGGAGAAAATACCATTGCTATAAGAACGGTAGAAGATTGGGACAACAAAACATTCATAGGTGCAACAAATCAATTCTGGATTGAAACAGCATTGAATAGAATATCATTGGAAGGAAGCTGGAACTTCTCAAATAAGATAGAACCTCCATTACCAGAAATAACTCGTTTTCAACACTTATCTGGTACACTTTATAACGGGATGATTCATCCTTTAATAAAATTCCCGATAAAAGGTACAATCTGGTATCAAGGTGAGAGTAATGTGGTTACCCATCAGTATTACAAAGTTTTATTTTCTCGGCTCATTGAGTCATGGAGGGATAAATGGGGCTATGATTTCCCATTTTTATTTGTACAGTTAGCTAACTATCAGGAGCGTTTTGATTATCCCACTGAGTCTAGTTGGGCAAAATTAAGAGAAGCGCAAACTCAGACATTCCAGGAGGTAGATCGAACGGGAATAGCAGTAGCAATAGATATTGGACAAGCTAATGACATCCATCCGAGAAATAAAAAAGATGTTGGGGAACGACTCTGGATGGCAGCCCGTAAGGTGGTGTTCGAGGAAGACATAATTCATTCGGGGCCCATGTATAAAAGTCATGAAATTCATGATAATTATGCTGAAGTTTCATTCCACTTTGCAGAAAATGGGTGGTATAATAAAGAAGGGGATAATATTGAAGGCTTTGCTATTGCTGGTCAGGATTCAGTTTTTCATTGGGCTAATGTTAAGCTTGTAGGTAGTACTGTAGTACTTTCGAGTGATCAAGTGCAAAACCCTATCGAAATAAGATATGCTTGGGCAGATAATCCTAAAGTTACTCTTTATAATTCAGAAGGTTTACCGGTTATACCGTTCAGGACTGACGATTGGTAACTAAATTATATAAGTAGGGCTTACTTAATTAACAACATTTTGTTGGTTTTTGTGAATGATGCAGTAGTTAATTTATACAAGTATACTCCACTAGATAAGTTTGATGCATCAAATATTTCTCTGTGATACCCAGCTGACTTATAACTATTTACAAGTTCCATTACCTTTTGACCTAAACTATTAAAGACTTCAAGGGTTACTTGATTCGATTCTGGTAATGCATATTGAATCTCAGTATTAGGATTAAACGGATTAGGATAGTTTTGAAATAAAATATAATTATTGGGTAATGAATTATTTTCAATAGAGGTACGAACCCCTGTGGTAAATACATGTTCATTGGACCAATCTGAGTTATTCTCTTCATTATCACTAATACCCATGATTCTCCAATAATACTTAGTATTTTCATTTAAAGGATTAGAAATTGTAAAGACTGTTGATTCAATTCCTGATGTATCTAGTATAGTTGAGTTGAAGCTAGAATTCCCAGATAATTGAAGACGATAAAAGGTTGCAGAGTCAACTCTATTCCAACTAAATTCTGTAAGAGTTCCTACATTTTCCTGTTGATCAACTGGGAAAGAAAGGGTGGGTGTTGGTAGTTTATTTGAAACTAATTCGATGACTCTTATATAATCAATGTAAATCAAATCACCATTTATCTGAGTATTATGCGATAAATGCAATCCAACATTTGCAATTACATTTTGTTCAATTACTACTGGATTTTCTGAAATAGATAGTTCAATCCATTCTCCTGTATTAACAGTCACTCCATATTTGTGTACACCAACCGTGTTAGTTGAAAAGTTAATTTTAGCGGTTTCGTCGCCATTACTGGCATTTACATAGAACCTTGTTTTGAATAGATATCCAGTATTTGCCTTAATTTCATTTTGTGAGCTTGCCACTTGTATAGCCCAAGGATTAGGGGCGCTTTCTATTCCAGTAACAGTGACCTTTAAAAGTGTATTTGCAGTGTCTGTTGTGTCGGCAATAAATTCAAAGTCAGCATGGTTAGTTTTTTGAAAAAACCATCCATCAATATCTTCAGCGGTTCCCAGAGCTACATTTTGGAAATCACTGTTCTTATTTATAATAATACCATCACTATCTTCGGGCTCAGGTTCTGGCTCTGACCCATCATCATTTATTTCTAGCAATTTATACATTTCATTTTTGTGCCATTCAATGATTGCTTTAGTTGAATCATGAATATTCTCTTTCACTAAATTATGCCATTCATTAGGATCATTAAAATGATCATACAGTTCTTCTTCCCCATCACTTGTTAGCGTATATCTATACCTAACTGATCTTACAGAATGATGATTTTCATTAACAGGGGATGGTGTATCATTAGGTGGATTTATTATACCGTTTAGGTGGTTTAAAGCCACAGGCGGTCCTTCCCAATTTTCGGTATTAGAATTTTCCAGAAAAGGTTTAATACTATGTCCGTCTAATTCATAACCATTACTATCTTTATTTGGATTTAAAGGGAGATTAGCCAAGTCAATTAATGTTGGATAAAGATCTATCAATGATACTGGATGGTTTATTTTGGTGCCTACTTCAGAAACTCCAGGTGCATGTATGACTAATGGTATTCTGGTTGATTCCTCCCAAATAGTAGTTTTCGCTAGATTATCTTTTTCACCCATATGATAGCCATGATCAGCTGTGAAAATTACAATTGTATTATTAGCATAATTACTATTTTCTAAACTATCTAAAATTATTCCTACTTGATGATCTACGAAAGCGACACTAGCCAAGTAGGATTGAACCCATTTTTTCCACCACATTTCACTGCCAATTTCAGTTTCTTCTGAATCACTCAAAAAATTTGGTAGTGCCTGGCTTCGATAATTATTTTGCCATAAAATTGTTGGTGTATCTTCAAGGTCATTTGCTAGATAAGGTGGTAACTCAACCTCTTCAACTGGAAACATGTCAAAAAATTCAACAGGAGCGTAACGTGGAACATGAGGTCTATTCATACCTGCAACTATAAAAAAAGGTTTTTCATGAGTTTCATTCAATTTTTCAGTAACCCATTTTGCAGTTATTTCATCAGGCATTAGTTCTCTATCAGTTTCGCTCTCATAATGAAAATCCCAAGGTTGTTCCCAGTCTTTTGCCCAGCCGGTGTATCCATCAATGGTAGGTACGTCACTTAAAGATCCAAAGCTACCCCAACGACTGGATCTAATATTTGGAGGCATGGACGGGTGACCTAATCCTATAGGCTTACCCCATGAATGCATACTAGTACCATCCCAGGGGTAAGGACCAAAACTAGAAGGTCCGCCATCCATTGGTTGATTAAATACGCTATTATCTTCATGTCCATTATGAAAAACTTTACCGCTTCCATAAACTTTATAGTCATTGTTACCAAAATGTTCCATCAATGTTACAGCATCCTTCATAAGAGGATAATTACGCCATCTATTATCTTGTTGACTATGTCCATAAAAACCAGTTTTACTTGGGTACATTCCTGTCCATACACTAGCTCTGGAAGGTGCGCAAATAGCTGCATTTGCATGGGCATTCACGAATTGGACACCCTTTTCAATCAGTCTATTAATGTTCGGTGTTTTAGCCTGTGGATGCCCACCCATCCCTTCAATTGAATCATTTAAATCATCACTAATAATTACTATAACATTTGGTCTTTCATTTTGAGCAGCTAAATTATTAGAATAGAATATGGCTACGATTAAGGATATAGTGAAAACGCAAAGTTTTGAAGAATAAAAATTAATTTTTTTCATTTTTTAAGTGTCAATTTGAGGTAATAAATTTCAGATTAATCAATTCATATTATCTACTTACAGCATTTTTTAGTGCAGATCCAAAAATCAAGTATCGAGTATTTCCATTAATGGTACCTTCGTTTTGCCCCCATAAAAATGGCCAGTCGTCATAATTTTCAAAGTGATCAGGCTTTCGAAATAAGATACCAGGAGCCACATTACCAGGTATTGCAGAAAAGTCAGCTCTATTATTCCCATAGAATACTTCTTTTGGCCTTACTGCAACTTGAGTTGAAACCAAAGAATAGTTATGGTAAGGGTGATTTCCAAATAGCCAATCTGAGGCTTTGAATATATGTGCTTGACTTATGATATCTGGAAAATATTTATTAGCAAAAATTATAGCTGTTCCAAATGTCATTATCGAGCCAGAACCAGCCCAATTTCCAAGAGTAATAGGTACACCGTAAGGATTTTTCGATTCTAAATCTATTATATAGTTTTTGAATTCTTTAATGTAGGGACTTAAGTTTTCTTTATAGTTTTCATTCATATAAGGTATAGCTTCAATAGCTATAAGTATTCCAGATTCTAAATTTTTATCTAGAAAAGTCCATAATAAGCTTAAATAGTTGTCTAAATACTCTTGCTGTTCTGTAGTAATGTAGAGTTGAAGATTAGTTGTAATGTTTTCCACACTACTACTTATTACAGTTTCATTGTTAGAAGAAAAGCTCATTATTTTTAGTGATTCATTTCTTAAGCGAATAGACTCATTAAGTGCTCTTGTTGCTAATTCGCTGTTATGCGATTTTAGCACTCTGCTTGCTGCAGCTAATGTATTAGCAGCATATAAGTCTCGTTTTGGGTCGCGATCTGTAAATGCCCACATATCATCATTTTTACCACTAGTTCTGTCACTAAGATTAACTTCATAGGGTGCTAATTCAGGATTATATTCTAGCCCATCTGTTATACTAGCTGCATCTCCAAGGTGATGATAATTATCTAGGATAGAATTGGATAGTGTTTGTGACATATGACCAATGATTTCAGCTTGAGCTACTAAATTCATCGTTCCATGTTCTATGTACTGTATTAAATCAGGAATTCCATCGGGCCTATGTATGTCAACATATCGTTGTTCATGGTCAACGAAGGTCTGATCTCTCATAGGTTTAAAATATTCCCAAGTTCTTGTTAAATTTTGAATCACATTGATGTTAGATTTTGTTTCAATATCAAAATCTCCGGCGTCAAAAAACCCACCAATGTTTAGACCAGGTATGGTTTCTAGAGCATCAAATTTAGTATTCATATTTGGTCCTTGGCTGTGCAAATCAAAATGATCTGTATTTGGTGGTGCTTGTTTGTAACCTTCTTTGAATGGTTCACCATGCCAAACTCTGTATGCCTCGTTAACGACCATATGATTCATGTGAATAGGAATCCAAATATCAGTGGTAGCATCTGTTATTTTATCATATATATTATCTTGTATTATAAAATGATTAGTTATTTTATCTCCATATTTCAAATAATAGATGCCTGGTGACTGGACAGTTGAGAAATCAAATTTTATGTAATTGTACTTGTAGTATGTTCCCCATAGTTCGGTTTTTCCTGAATATGAAACAGAAGTTGAACCATCCTTCTCAATCATATAGACATATGCTGTGTCTATAGGTGAATCATTTTTATCCAATTCAATGACAGATACTTTTTTTTGCGTAGGTAAATAACCAATTTGGGAGAAACCTATGTTAGGTTCTCTAACCCAATCTCCTGTAGAATTAGCTTCTATATACCAGCTGAGGACTTTACCTTTACTTTCTGATGGAAGTAAACTGCGAACTACAAACCAGCCATTTTGAGCTAATATTCGCCCATCAAATAGCATTAAGTCATTGTCTAAAGATTTAATTGTGACCATCCTTCTTGGATCTTCTGGAGCTATAACCAATTCGTTTCCTTTTTCTAGTGGAAGGGGGTCTATAAACCTAGCAGTTCCACGATCATCAGATGTCGAATATCCTTTATATTGTCTTATTTTCTGGTCATTTGATTTTGTGATCGAATTACCAACAGCGTAATGTGGAAAAATATTTATTCTATCATTCATTAGATATGTTTTTCCCCAATATTGTGAAGGTAAAAACTCTAAATTAAAGCCTGCCTTATTTTCTAATTCTTCTGGGAGTACTTCATCTAAATGAATTGTTATTTCAATACCTTTACCTTTAGATTCAACTACTATAATAGATTCAA
>Ga0181564_10002291_pt1 | contig 16786 bp, 21 predicted proteins | sample 011ome_24_FD_134512 | JGI IMG/M metagenome (GOLD analysis project Ga0181564, IMG submission 134512) | Coastal salt marsh microbial communities from the Groves Creek Marsh, Skidaway Island, Georgia - 011513CT metaG (megahit assembly) | ecosystem: Environmental > Aquatic > Marine > Intertidal...
ATTATGGTCCCTTCGTCTATCGGTTAGGACATCAGGTTTTCATCCTGAAAAGAGGAGTTCGATTCTCCTAGGGACTACCAAACAAAGGTGAAGTATGTTAGATGAAGTTTTAAAATTTGCCACTAAGGCACACGGCAGTCAAAAAAGAAAATATACAGGGGAACCGTATATTGTTCACCCTATTGCTGTGTCTGAAATAGTAAAGACTGTTCCTCATACAGACGAGATGGTTGCGGCTGCATTACTTCACGATGTTGTAGAAGATACTCCTGTTACTATTAAAGAAATAGAAACTAAGTTTGGCACTAAAGTTGCAGAACTTGTAGGATGGTTAACTGATATAAGTAGACCCGAAGATGGTAATAGGAAAACAAGGAAGTCTATCGATAGGTCACACAGTGCAGATGCACCAGCAGAAGCACAAACTATCAAATTGGCTGACTTAATAGACAACACGAAAAGTATTGAAAGATACGATCCTAGTTTCTACAAAGTATACAAGCAAGAAAAAATTGCTTTGCTTGAAGTATTGACCAAAGGCGATATTACCTTACGCAAGATTGCCCAACAGCAAGTAGGCGGCTCATAATAATAAATATAATATACGCAGATTAAGGAGTATATTATAATGATGTGGGTAGATTATACAGTCGAAAGCATTGGAATGAAAGGCGAAGGCTTTAGAATCAGAGGCGATTGGCCAGGCGAAGTAATGGGTATCAAGAAAGACGGAACACCGAACGATCACTACTTGTATAGACCGGGAGATGTTTTTGTTGTTACTGAAGGCGGATGGTTAAGGAAGTCAGACGAACTAATGGTCTTTATCCAAAAAGGACTCCAGTCACCAAATTCCGAATAAGTTTTACTTTGTAGGAATAATTAATATGTTGCTGGCATAGCTCAGTTGGTAGAGCAACTGATTTGTAATCAGTAGGTCCCGAGTTCGAATCTTGGTGCCAGCACCATATCCTATTAAGTAATAGATACAGTCTATTATACTTTTCACTTCTTACGTGTTATAATAATTTAAATATAACGTAAGGAGAATTACATGCCACCACGTAATCATAATAAATGGTTAGCACAACCAAAAGTAGATTCAATCAGTAGCACAGCCTACAACTGTCCAGAAGTATTTGCACAAGAGCAAGAACTTATTTTTAAAAAGGTTTGGGTACCTATGTGCCATATAAGCGAAATGCGTAACAAAGGCGACTTTCGAACCACTCGTATTGCAGACATAAGAGTAATTGCAATAAATATAGATGGCACAAACGTACAAGCATACCATAACACTAACGACATAGATATTCGTAAACCGTCCGGAACATACAGTTGGGACTTTGCAACTACAGAAAAGCCACTGCCATGTGAAGTAAAGCATGGAGGTATGGTTTGGGTAAATCTTGATCGTAACACATCACAGAGTGTAGAAGAGTGGACCGCAGGAGCCTTTGATTGTATTGCTGACGCCATTGATACAGAAGAAATGGAAGTGTTTCACTACCACAAAGCAGTTATCGATACAAACTATAAACTATGGCACGATACTAACAGTGAATTCTATCATGACTTCATGCACTATTTTAATCGTGTGTCAGGATTTAATGATGAGTATTTTGCACGTAAGAATATACCTTTTGATAATGGTCATGTCAATGTTAGCAGTTTCACTGTCAACTATGAAGAATACGAAGGCTTTGAAGACAGAGGAGAATTATCCTTCCCCAACCTGCCGCCCAATCAATGGTACATGGTCGATCTGTTTCCTGGATTCAACTTTAACCTTAGAGGCTCCGCCTACCGTTCAGACTCAGTCACTCCACTAGGATGTAACAAAGTTCTTATTGAGTTTAGGGGCTATGGACTACGCAAAGACACTCCTGAAGAAAGACGCACACGTATCAATCATCATAATAGTATATGGGGACCGTTTGGACGTAACCTACACGAAGATCTAATTGGTGTAACAGGACAAGGCACAACCATGCGTGAAGGAACAGAAGCAAGACACATACTTCATGGTAGACACGAAAACGGAACAATACATGATGAAGTAGGTATGCGTCACTATTATACAGAATGGGGGAGATATCTGGATGTTGATCCGTATCAAAAAACACTGGTATAGGTTTTTAGATTGGGTAGCACAGGATACTGGACCTAAACACATGGGCCGTAATTAGTATTTTGGATAAAATAATTGCTTGTAATTCACAAATTAATGCATATATATAAAGTATGATAAATATGTTTGAACGCTGAAAAGGTTCAAATTGTAACTCGCTTAACTAAGGAGGAAATTATGAGCAAAGTTATCGGAATTGATCTGGGCACAACAAATTCATGTGTGTCTATCTTAAGTGGAAAAGATCCACAAATTATTGAAAATGCGGAAGGTAATAGAACAACACCTAGTATCGTTGCGTTCTCAGGAGAAGAACAACTTATAGGTGTTCCTGCAAAAAGACAGCAGGTAACAAATCCTGAAAACACAATTTACGCAGCCAAAAGGCTAATTGGCAGAAAGTTTGACAGTCCTGAGATTAAAAAGGACTCAAAGACACTTCCCTACAAAATTGTAAAATCTAAATCAGGTGATGCATGGGTTGAAGCAGAAGGCAAAGAATATTCACCATCACAGATAAGTGCATATGTGCTACAGAAGATGAAGGAAACTGCTGAAAAGTATACAGGACAACCTGTAGACAAAGCAGTTATTACAGTGCCTGCATACTTTAATGATGCACAACGTCAAGCAACAAAAGACGCAGGTAAGATTGCAGGACTTGAAGTGTTGCGTATTGTAAACGAGCCAACTGCGGCAGCATTAGCATATGGACTTGATAAAAAAGAATCAGGAAAAATCGTTGTGTATGACTTAGGTGGAGGAACATTTGATGTTTCTGTGCTTGAACTAGGTGATGGTTTGTTTGAAGTTAAATCAACTAATGGAGATACAACATTAGGCGGTGAAGACTTTGATGCTACACTTACACAACACATAATTGATGAGTTCAAAAAAGAATCAGGTGTTGATATTAGCAACGACAATCTTGCACTACAACGTGTGAGAGAGGCTGCTGAAAAAGCCAAGATTGAATTATCAAGTACAACACAAACTGATATCAGTTTGCCGTTTATTACAGCAGATGCTTCAGGACCTAAGCACCTTAATCTTAAAATTACACGTGCTAAATTTGAAAGTCTTGTAGATGACTTGATTACACGTAGTATTAAACCTTGTGAAGTTGCATTGAAAGATGCAGGTATAAGCAAAGCAGATATTACTGATGTAATTCTTGTAGGCGGACAAACACGTATGCCTAAAGTTGTAGACACTGTTAAAAACTTCTTTGGTAAAGAACCTAACAGAGGAGTAAATCCTGATGAAGTAGTTGCAATGGGTGCAGCAATTCAAGCAGGTGTATTAAGTGGCGATGTAAAAGACGTGTTGCTTTTAGATGTAACACCATTATCACTTGGTATTGAAACGCTTGGCGGTGTTAGCACAAAACTTATTGAAAAGAATACAACGATTCCAACTAAGAAATCACAAGTGTTCTCAACAGCAGATGACAACCAAAGTGCTGTTACAATTAAAGTGCTACAAGGTGAAAGAGAAATGGCTGCTGACAACAAGCAGTTAGGACTGTTTAACTTAGAAGGTATTGCACCTGCTCCTAAAGGTATGCCACAAATTGAAGTAACATTTGATATTGATGCAAATGGTATTGTTAATGTAAGTGCTACTGATAAAGGCACAGGAAAAGAGCAGAAAATTACTATTCAATCAGACGGCGGACTAAGTGAAGCAGAGATTGAACAAATGGTAAAAGATGCTGAAGCGAATAAAGAAGCAGATAAGAAGAAGCGTGAACTTGTAGATGCTAAGAACGGTGCAGATAGTTTAATCAACTCAACTGAAAAGAGTTTGAAAGAACACGGTGACAAGATCGAAGCAGCAGACAAGGAAGCAATTGAAAAAGCCAAAGACGAACTTGCAGAAGCAGCAAAAGGAGATGATGTAGATGCAATTAAATCTAAAGTTGAAGCACTAGGACAAGCAGCACAGAAACTAGGTGAAGCAGTTTACAAGGCTCAACAGGCAGAAGCACAAGCAGAAACAACAGAAGCAGAACCTACTAAGGAAGATGACAATGTTGTTGACGCTGAATATGAAGAAGTAGATAAAAAATAGTGTGGGAACTATGGTGCAAAACCATAGGCACTAAAGCCTACGACGATGATCGAAAAGCAGACATGGTTGCAGTGTTGCGTACAGTATGGATACTGCTGCACATTGTAACCTGTCTTGCAATTATTTTTAATGCCGTAGCCAATCATGGCTGGGGATTATTAGGATGGTGATATATACAATATGATGAAGTATGCATATTTTAATCCGCTGGTAATGGCTGTTGATGATGTAGACGCTGGTGTGTTTACACAATTGAAACAAATTGTAAATGATGCACATACACATTCAGAACACAATGACGAAGGTAATCCTAATATAAGTGTTAGAGGCGGCCAACAAATACATTTAGTTCCAAATCAATTTAATTTAGATACTACAATAATTAAAAATTTAATAGAAACAAAAGCACAAGAATATATTGACAATATTGTTAAGGTAACAGGAGTATCCGATCTTAATGGATATGCTCCACAACTTGTAAGTGCTTGGACTATCAAACAATCATCTGGAGATTATCAAGCATTACATAATCATGAAGCACACATAAGCGGCAACATTTATATTGATTTTCCCGAAATGGACGAGACAGCAAAAGATTCAGACGGCTGTTTGGAATTCCGTTTCCCAGTAATACGCAATCCTGCACATTTTAACTTTACTGATAAATGGAAATTTTCACCAAGTCCTATGAAAATGGTTATATTTCCAAGTTATGTTGCTCATACAGTTTATCCTTGGAAGGGTGAAGGGCATAGAACAATTTTAGCATGGGATGTAAAATTAATGTCCAAAATGGCTACAAAGTAGTTGACAAATACTGTAAAGATGCTATATTAATATTGTTGTTTAGGAATACTTGTATTCCAAAAACAACCGGTAAAGTAAAGGGTAGACGAGAGTGGACCCAGATATTTGGTAACAAGTATCGCTATACATAGAAAAAGGTATTGAAACCTTTAACTGTGTGATCCGGTTTTATAAGGCTTGTTTTTTGTTAACCGGAAGTAAATAGTTTATGCACTTTGTTTGTGTGTAAATTGTTAGGTCTAAATAGACTGTTGAATTTTGTTCAGTCCATTACTTGACCTTTTACTGAACCGTTATTTTTTAGAAAGGAAGTTTATGGCGAGAGTATTTGTAGAAGAGGCATTAAAAAAAACAGGCAATAGCCCATACGAACTAATACAGATGGCAGCAAAGAGAGGCAGGGAAATATCAAAAGGTAGTCAACCGTTATCACCAAAAAGAAACAAAGATGAAAAATCTGCGGTTACAGCCCTTAGAGAAATAGAAGAAGGCTTATACACAAAAGATCATTTTGATGGAAAGATTAAATCAGCAGAACAATTAGCAGAAGAGGCAAAACAAAAAGAGGAGGCCGAAGAATATGCAAATCAATTTACGCAAAGCGAATAATATCCAAACTAGCATCCAAGATGCTATTAATTCAATAGAGATGGTTACTGCCATCGAAATCAACGAGTTTCAGGATCCTATCAAAGAGATCCAATCAGCAAACGACGAACTGTTTGCTAACGATGCTCGCAAGATGAAACTCTTGCAGGCATTTTATAATATCCGTGCTCTTGTAGCAACGGCAAATGCAAGTTGTGGCATCTCCACTAATCTTGCAAAGGCTGCTTTTATTGAAAAGCGTCTTCAGCAACTATTATCAATTGCAGGTCAAAAGCCTGTAACTGATATGGAAGTTGTAAAAGGTCGTCTTGATCGTATCAAGAATCGAGACGATAAAGAGTACTACGGTAGAGATACTGTATCTACTTCTGTTATCGGTGCCGAGCAGATTACTCAGGCTAAAGCGCAGGTTAAAGACTTGCGTAAGCAAAAGCAAAAGATCAATGATGAGAATCTTGATCTTAATTTTAAAACTGAGATTCCTCTCAGCGAGGAAACTGTTAAGGTACTTACTGATGAAGGGCTCCTGTGATAGGGCTCTTCTTTATCGGTATACCATTTAGTATTTTAGTTTTGTATGTTCTTATTAAGGTAAGACAGCATGACGATTAATGAAACTTTAAATAAAGAATATCCAAAACTTTTAAATACAGTTTTTAGTGACACAAGTCAAGAAGACAAACTAAAAGCAGTCCATGCGTTTATTGACCTATTGAATATCCTAGCAGAGGAGTTAGAAAATGGAAAAACAAAAAGATAACTTTTCAGACAAATTGGAAAAACTAGAACTTAAGGTTGACAAATTACAGTTGACTATTGAGGCACTTGATGCTAAATTAAGTAAACATATAGGGTTCATTGATGATACCTATGAGGGATTGAAAAATCCAATTCAAGCAGCGAAACGTTTTTTAGGAAAGAGATGATGAGAAAATTCATTTATGACAGTTGGAATAGTGTTATGGATTATGAAAAGAATCCACTGCGACATATTCCTGATCTAAGTGTACGACATTTGATTATGCAGGTGCTTGCCTGGATGTGGTGTGTTACTTTTGCTATTATTGTAGGTAGTTGGACTGCATTCGGCATCAGTGCTATTGCCCATGTTGCACTAATTGGTGCTATTGTAGTTACAGTAGGCACATTTAAATTAGCAGAAAATTCGCCATGGAGATTTGGAACTTATCATTCATATGGAAGAAGTCGTGGTTATGTAATTGACCATGATAAAAAAGGTAATCCATATAAAATTTACTTGGATGAAAAAGATCCAGGCGGCGAACACGTTTAGAATTTGCGGGTGTCGTATAATGGCAATACCTCAGATTTCCAATCTGATGCTAGGAGTTCGATTCTCCTCACCCGCTCCATAACCTACCATAAATACTAGCATGGACCTAATCGATAGCAATGATATTTTTAGAAAATATGATTATAAATCTGTAATCACTCAAGATGATATTAATTACGTAATTAATGATATTAAAAGTATTATAGATGCAGGCAACTACTGGGAAAACAGTCCTAAATATCAAACAAAAGAAAACGTTTTTCAAAGGCAACATCCTAGTTGGATGAAGTTTAGAATGAGCTTTTTGTTCTCTGTGTTTCAGTATTTTGGCAAAGAAGTACAAGTTGGCAAGATGCAGGCATGGAGTTTTATGACAAACAAAGAAGGTGCAGAAGACAGAAAAACACTGTGGCACCATCATCAGCATGTGCCTCAACCGCAAATGATGAGCGGAATATTTTACCTACACATACCAGATGATGTAGAAAACCGCGATTTATGTGGCACAGAATTTGCTCCTAATGGTCCAGAAAATGATGGTAAATTTTATGTTAAACCTAGCGATTTACATTGGTTAGTATATCCTAGCAAGTACTGGCATCGTCCTGCTGCACCGCAAAGCAGCAAATATCGCTTTATATTAGCAGCAGACGTAGAAATACACTAATATAATAAAGTTACCGTATATCAGTTTTAGACATAAATACACTAGCATAAGAACATAATGTTGCCAGGAGTTTAAATAGTATGCCACTACAGATAAGAAGAGGAACAGAAGCAGAGCGCCAATTATTAGCGTCTCCGCCACAACAAGGAGAACTTGTTTACATTACAGACAGTGAACAACTGTATGTAGGAGACGGAACAAGTTTATTAAGAGATATTACGCCTATTACAGGGTACACAGATGAAAACGCATTAGACTACATTGGAAGCGTTTTAGATGCAGGACCACATACAGGCATTAGTTTTGCACACGACGATGGTGCAAACACTATTAGTGCTTCAATTAACCCTACCCAAAACTTAACAACTCTTACAGTATCTGGCAATACTTCTTTGGGTACAACTACTATTGATGGCAACCTTGCAGTATCTGGCAAACTTATAGCAGATTTTAACGGTACTATTTCCGGTGATGATTCTACAATACTTGTAGATGGTGTAGAGAATAAAATTAATTTAGACGGCACTGTTAAGGGCGATATAATCCCTGACTTGAACGAAGCATATGATATTGGAAGTAACTCTTTCAAATTTAGAGATTTATATCTAAGCGGAAGTTCATTACATCTTGGTGCTGCAGAAGTTACAGCAACAGGCACTACAATTAACTTACCAGTAGGTTCAACTGTAGGTGGTGTTGCTATTATGGGCGGAACAGAATCTGTACTTACTGATATACAAGGAAGTGTATTTGCCGATGACTCAACAATACTTGTTGATGCTATCGCAGGACAAGTCACAGGTAATGTAAACAATGATACTGTTAATACAGGCTCACTTATTATTAATAAAGATTTAAGTACAGGTGGCTTATTACTTGAAACAGAAGGCGACGGTGAAGACGATTACGATCTTTTCACTTTCAAAGCATATAACGATGGTGCTGACGCAGCAGCACAGGTGATGGTTAAGACTCGTGGTACAAAAGCAAGTCCAGCAGCAATCCAAAACGGTGATGGTATTTTTAGACATGTTTATTCTGCTTTTGGTGATACTACTGAAGCCTCATTAGGTTTATCAGTAGTGCTAGACGCTACAGCAGATGGTGCTATTGCATCTGGTCAAATTCCAGGTAAGTACGAAATCATTACAGCAAATGCATCTGGTGTACTTGCACTAGCAGTTGCGTTTAATTCAAAACAAGAAACAGTGTTTGGCGGACCAGCTCAACTTAAATCATACACAACAGCAGAACGTAATGCTCTTACAGGAGTTAACGGTCAGATGATTTATAATACAGATACTTCTAAGATTGAAGCGTATGCTGGTGGTATTTGGGTAGCATTACACTAATTAAAAGTGCTTACCTGACAGGTATGAAAATGCTTGTTACTTGCATTTACAGCATAATGTAACTCTGTAGAATCAAACTTATAAACATCACCCGCTTTCCATTTAGTAATGTTTGTGTTTGTAAATCCCACATAATGTCCAAACTGCCAATCTTCTAGAAACACAAGATAGCGAAAACATTGTTCTATGTTTATATTATATGTTTGACGCATTGTGTAAAATGTATCTTTATGTGTAGGAAGTATTACATCAGGTTCAATACAAATCCATCCTACAGTACCTTTGTTTACATTTAGTGCATTTTTGAACTGATGTGCATTAGGAATCTCATCATCGAAACTTTGCAAGATATGGTCCTTATTGTAATATGTACGATCTAGATGATCAAAGTTTTTTGCAACAAACGGAACATTTCTAACATACGTATAGTTTGCTAGATCATCCTTCCAAAAGTTATCAATACTTGTAACATATTCAATCATTCTTTTTCTTTGCTTTCTTGATCATTTCTTTGTATTCACCATTAGGATGCCCTACAAGATGATTATGGTATATATCAATTACTGTTTTAGGTGCTCTTCCATCAAGTAGAGTTGGTACAAATCCGTGAATAATACTTGCAATGCCTGCCCATATTAAACGGAAGCCTGCAAGCACAGCCCAATACAGATGCTGGAAGTAAGTGACCTGGCTTTTTACAAGGTGTTTTTTAAACATGATTTCTAAAGTATTCCCTTATTAATTCGTTATCTATCTTTATTCCTGACATAAACTGTTGTTTACTTAGTGTTGCTAACTTATTTATAACTACATTTTTATAGTTATTATCCAAGAATCCTGTAATCTCATTATACGCTTCAACATTAAGTTTACTCCAAGATGCAAGATAAATGCTGTTATCGACACTATCTATTACTAGATAAGTGTCTGAAAACTTATTATTAAACTTGTTAATATCTGCGTAATCTATTATCTCTCCGTTAATTTTAACAATGTCTTTTCTTCCGCAGTGTGTATATAAGTTATCTTCTAGTTTGAATATATCGTTGGTTATTATAGTATTATCATACACAGGCATTCCTACGTGAATCAAACCCTCTTCATCTAAAGAGATTTTATAAAAGTCATCTAACTTTGTAAAGCGAGACGAACTTTGTTCAATAGTGTCTTGGGTTATTTTACATTCAAATACAGGACCACTTGTTTCATTACTACCAAAGATACTAGTTATAGATTTAAAAATTTTATCTTTGATTGCATCTTTAGCAGAGTCTTGTATGTATGAAAGTGTTTGCACATTTAGATTAGGCCATGAAATATTTTTTTGTAGACTAGTTTTAATAAACACATCGATCATAAACGGATATGGAAAGTTTACAAAACTTAAAGTATCATAATATTTTTTAATCTCATCAATAAAATTATCAAAGGGTTCGTCTTCATCAAGGTCATAAAATAAATGTGAAGTAATACTGTTACTAATCAATGCAGGAAATAGATACACTGCTACACTACTTCCGTGATTTAAGTTTCTAATATGTAAGCAGTTGCCTGATGAAAATTTATAAGCATTACGTTTTGAAACTTCAAATAAAAATTCATGAGTATGTTCAACAATTTTAGGTGTGCCAGTAGTGCCACTGCTTGTACATCTCATTAAAATATCTGTAGGTGATGGACGTATTTCTCTAATTCTATTAAATGCTTGTCTATCAGTTATTTCAAAATTTAAATCTCTTGATGTAACATATGTTCTACTAGCGCAAGTTGAGAAGAAGTTAAACTTAGCAAATGCTTTTTCAGATTTATCAAACCATTCAGGTAATAGATCATGTAAAAAGATATCTATAGGAGATAATATTTTTGTCTTAGCATCAAAGTATTCTAAATCTGTAAATTCATCTTTCCTATTATAATCAACTATTACAATTTTCAATCCAAGTTCACAAGCAGCAAAAATTGCAGCAATGTAATCTAAGTCCAATCTTTGTAATCCTATTAGTATAGATTCTCCATGTTTTGCTTCACACTGCTCACATAAAACATATTTCCACATGTCTATGCTATCTGTCAGTTGTGATTTAGCAAAAGGCTCTTTGGTGCCACGTAGATTTATACCTTGAAAATTATTACTAATGATGTCGCGAGTTATCATGTATAGTCCTCTAACTCTCCTCGTCTACGCAAATCTAAAGTAGTACAATGAAGACCACCACTTAATGTTTGTGCATGACGCATCTTTACAGGAATTACAGTAAATTTTTGTTTTTCTAACACACTTATTAAATTAGTTTGGTCATCACCTACAATAACTGTAGTTGGATCTACACTTAATATGTTCATGCCAATGTAAGGACTACACGGACTTATACTTCCTGGTCCTGAATTTGTTGTAGGATTAATGTTTACATCTTCAAAATAAATCTTATCCCATTTGTCGAATATTTTAGGACAGTTTTCTGCGGTTACCCTTGTACTGTTCAATAATACTTTTCCAGGTGCTAGTGGAACAATAGTGCTGTCCATGTGTGCAAAACTATAAATGTGTTCAGCAGCGTGTATTCTATATCCTCTAGGTTCTAGTGTATTCTTTAACCACTGCATACCTAAATGATTACCAGTATTACTAATTTGAAACAGTATGTCTTTGCCTAAACGCACACAGTTAGGTGCGTCAAAAATAGGTTCTAGATTACGTAAACTTGGTTTGCCAATTATATCTTCAAATTGAAATGTTTCATCTGGTAGTATAGGTTTAGGAGCAGCAATCCATTCAACACCATCACGTACTGCTTCTAGGTAGATGTCATGATATGCTCTTGTTTCAAATAAACGTGAGCGACATGCACTAGGTGTTTCAATCATTAGATTGTTTAATGGTAACAATAAGTCCCTTGGGCACCATGTATACCAACCTGTTGTTTCCCATTCTGGTGTGCTATACTTTACACTATGATCGAGTGCTTTGGGTCTATGGACCTTGACACCTAAATTAGTAAGGGTATCTGCAACACCTTGTAGGTCTTCATTGGCTTCATCTATTAGCCAGTCCGGGTATGCACCTTCTAATGGCTTAATATCTTCAATATTATAATTGGTATAACTCATGTTCATTGTGCTTACATCTACTGTAGGCACACGTGCATGATCTGCTATTCCGACTATAATTTCTTCTAACGGATCCCAATGATTATTAGTTGATATCTGCATGTTACTATTTAATGAAACGCTGTTTTGCTTACTGCTAGTCTGATAGACACCCACCAATCTTGGGTCCAGTTCCATGCACTATGTGGTATTTGTGTATCAAATATAATTGTTTCTTTATGATTGTAAATTTTCTCACCAACTTTGACACCTACCTTGGCTTCGTCAAAACTTGGAATAAACATTCCCATATAGACACTTAGCCAATCTATTTCGGCATATGGTTCAAGTTCAACAGTGTCTACATGCGTGTACAACTGTGACTGCGGTCCTATTCCTATTATAACAGCATCTTTGATTCCTGGAACATCTTTAATAAGTTCTTGTGTGTGTGGGAAAAGTTTATCGTCAATTGGTATAAATCTTAGATCCATATCTTCTCTATCACGTGGGTGTACGTCAGTTAGGTCTGGTGAATCGTCAACATCAGTTACACGAACAAAATGCGGTAGTAGTCTTTCAACAGATTGTGCTTCTGCTGTTGCTTGTTTTTGTATATTATGATAAATGGTTGATAACATAGTTCTTGTTTGGTATCTCTGTTTGCTTGACTAAGTCTATTATTTCTTGCTTGTTTGTATGGTTAGTAATGTCAAGACGCTTTGGATATGTTAAAACATTAACCGTCCATATGTCAGTAATACCGTTTACAAACTTTTCTAAATCAACAATACCATGCCAATTGTTCAAGTGCAACACACTGTTAACTTCAAGTCCATATCCTAACTTTTTAATTTGTTCTATAAATCTTAATATGTCAGGCCATTTACTTCCACTACGAACTATTTCATTTAATGGTCCAACAGCATCAATACTTAATATAAAGTTTACCTTTTTAAATTTTTCTAACAGTTCTATGACGTCGTCTTTTAAAAGAAAAGTTCCGTTTGTGTTATATATTACTTCAACTTGTTTAGGATCGTTAATCTTTTCAAGGAACTGTTGATGCCTTTTTGTCATTAAAGGTTCACCACCAAGAAACAATACTTTCTTTACAGTGTCTGGAACTGTTTCTATTTCATCAACACTTGTATACTTTGCAACTCCTGTTTCTTTCTTAGCCCATGCTGAACTAAACTCGCTCCAACAGCCATCACATGTTAGATTACATATATTATCAAAGCCTATCTCTAAGTATTCTAATCCAACGGTATTGGTGTCATATTCTTTGTTCATGCGTTGGCGTAAACTTTCTTTACCGTTCTTTTCTTCATACATACACTTCGAACATTCCCATAAAGTTGACACATCAGTGTTCCTCAACTTTACATACTCTTCTGAATGTAGTACATCTTCAAGGCTACCTTTAAATGTTGTTACAGGTGCTTTGTATCTACAACACGGAAATACTCTGTTATCACCACGTATATTAGTATGTTTCCAAAATGCTGCACACTTAGTCATTAGGCAAACTCCTAATAAGTTGTGTGTATCCTAAGCCTTCAAAGTAGTAATCTAATTCTTGTATAGGAACGTTTAACTCATCTTCAAACTTGGCAAGTAAGTTATCCTGTGTTCTAACATGTTTAAGGAACTGTAAGTGATTGTGTTCAGTGTCTAAACGTATATCATCGTCATGTTCTCTATGTTCTAGTAGGTACTTTGCATTTTCTACAATTGCAGTATTTCTATCATCTTCATTTGGTAGTTTATGATAGTCTGGTATAGGCAGATATTGTTCAAACGTTCTGTAACCTAAGTCTTTTAAGTATTGGAACTGATCAGGATGACCTGCAAATATAAATGGGTGTCGCAAGTAAAAACAACGCCAAGATTTTTCTGTTGCAAATGCATTATCATCACCCCAATAATTAGGACCTTCACTTACTATACTAAACAGTGTATTAGTAAACACACTAGTATCAATGTGTGCAGGTGCTTTGACCCAATCTGTTTTTACTATATCATGCCATACTACATCAGTATCACCATCATAACCGCCATAAAAATTCTTTGCTGTTTCAAATCGTCCATCGAAAGATCTTTCGCAATCTTTTAAAAATTTGTCGTACTGTGCATCTGTATAGTGACTAAGATGATTTCTACACCATTTGCTATCAGCATTAGTCCAAGGAGGAAAGAACGTCCATTCTGCTTTACCTAACATATCTGCATCATAAAATTTACTCATTAGTCCTATTCTGTTTGGTCTGTCAGGCATTCCTGTTAAAAATAAAAACTTATTGTTACTTGGATTGTAATGCAGGTTTTGATTGTTTTTGTAACTATTGTATATTAATCTTACATTGTAATCGAAAAAGAAGTATGGAAAAGGAAGTCCTTTTATATTTTCGCCTAGACCACTTACTATATACATATTTTCAATACCTTGTTCAGCAGCATGGCTTTTTACATCGTGCATGTGTTCTAGGAAGTCTTTTAAATTTGACTTAGGTTGTAAAAAGCCGTCAAGTAAATATATACCTATTATAGTATCACAGCCGTCTTTGGCTGCAACATCAATTTCTTTATTGATCAATCTTGTTCTTAATATATTAAATTCGTCAGCGGAATAATGATTATAATCACGCATCCATTCAAAATTTATAACTCTACCTTTTTTCATTTGCAATTTCTTGTATCTCTTTTTCAAAGTCTGCTGGCAGGTACTTGTGTAGACTAAGCCTGTTTGTTTCTCTATCTCTATTATATTCTTTCCATGCACTGTCGCCTATTCCAAATATAACACAATTGCTAGGCTCTACTCCTAGTATCTTGCAGTATGATTCTTGCCTAGCTCTATATGTATCATAAATGTAGTCTGGGGAGAACCTGTTTATTAATTGTAAACCTATATACGCTGCTAGTCTATTATAGTACCCCATTTTATTTGTTACAAACAAAGGATCGTCATCATCCTCTTTTGTTAACCTCATGCCTATTCTAGCATAAGCACAATATAGGCTTTTAGATAAACTAAACGTAATGTCAGTAATACATTCTCTATCAAAATTAAAATCAATTTTACTGCATACTCCAAAGTATGCACAGTCGATTAAAACAGGTATCTTAAGTTCATCGCAATGATCTAGTATTAAATCTAAACCTTCTGGAGTATTTCCTGTATCACTAAAAGGTAAACTTATCATTACAACATCATTCCTATCTAATGGTTCGTCCTCTAACCATTGCCAGTTGTATCCGTTGTTTCTACAATTTAATCTATGGTATACAAATTCTCCTTTAAAGAATCTAAATCTACGTTTATGATGCTTGGCATAAAACTTTTCAAATGCTTCAGATGTTCCATTTGAGAAACATGCGTGTGGATATTTTTCTAATCCTGTTATGTTATTATTTTTTGTTTCAGATATCCATGTGATATACCTTTCTAAAAATTGTTTTAGTAAATTATCATCTTGTAAAATTTTAGCAACATTTATAGGAATTGCTGATAGCACATCTACTATAAGAGGATCTGCTATTGCAAATGCATTTCCAAAAGGCAAATGTTTCTTATCGTATTTGTTCTTCATTTACTAACTCCAACGGAATTTGTTCGTAATGTTTTCTACTTAATCTAGGATCGTTTTTCCTATGTAATATTTCTGGATTCTTTGGACACATTGCACAAAAACTTTCTGCTTTCCTATTGAAAAATTCTTGTAGCTCTTCGTCTGTACAATCCGGCGTGAGTGCTTGGTACTTTAAATAAGGATCCCACTTTTTACTCAACTTATATTTTTGAGCAGTCATAGGCAAGTATGCCAGCGGCGCACATTTATATAATTTATTATCATGTATTTGCCAACAGTCTTGTCCTGTAATGCAGTTATCCCAACTTTGCTGCGGATCATTATCTTCATACGGCTCCATCGTAGAACCAAATCCTTTATACATTTTAAACCATACAACATCTGACTTCCAAAAATCAACTTTAATTCCGTATTTGTCAATCCAATCTAGTGCAGTTGCTTCTATGCCTTTCCAAAGTTCGTTATATTCAGCATTGGTACCGTGTTTAGATATTTTTAATCCACAATTATTATCTGCAAGTACCTTTGGCAAATTAGGATATCTATTCAACAATACACCATTTGTTGTAATATCTAATCTTTCTAAACTAGGCTTATCCCATTTCTTGCGTGTAAGTTCTACAATATCGCAAATGCGTTTATTAAGTAATGGCTCGCCCCCTAGTATGTCTATTGTTTTAGGTGCTATTCTATGCGCCCAACTATCGTACCACTTTTCAATTTGTTCATATGTTACAGGAACACTATGACCATGGTTAGAAAAATGACAGCAGTTTTCGCATGTAAAATTACAAGCGTGTGCTACATGCCATTCCAAATGAGATATTGATATCATACTACTACTTATCTATAATAGTAGCATATAAATATACTTATGATAGTTCAAAATGATTATGAAATTGCAGACTGGTTACTGAATAAGAGCAATTTTGGCTGGCTTGAATTAGATATAGAGTTCAATTTAGACGCATGGAAAAAGGAAACTGCCGCTGCAAAATTTGTAGATCATAGAGGCGAAGAACATCCTGGTTGGAACAGCAGTTGCATACATGGCATTGATGTGGATAAAACTGGTGCATGGACAAACTACGGTTATGAAAAAGAAGAAGATGTTCCTTATCAATGGACCAGCATAAGCGAACATACACCTAGTATCAAAGGCTTCTGGGA
>Ga0181564_10002295_pt1 | contig 16779 bp, 19 predicted proteins | sample 011ome_24_FD_134512 | JGI IMG/M metagenome (GOLD analysis project Ga0181564, IMG submission 134512) | Coastal salt marsh microbial communities from the Groves Creek Marsh, Skidaway Island, Georgia - 011513CT metaG (megahit assembly) | ecosystem: Environmental > Aquatic > Marine > Intertidal...
CCGTAGAGATCACCTTCGAAATCGAACAGGTGAACCTCCAGCACCAGATTGTCGCCATCGACCGTGGGCCGAACCCCCAGATTGGCAACACCGTCATACCACCGGATGCGCCCTTCGGCCCGCACACCGGCCCGAATCGAATACACCCCGCGCGCCGGTCGGATCGATTCCCCAAGATCCACATTCGCGGTCGGAAACCCGATGGTACGCCCCAACTGGCGGCCCTCGCGGACGCGTCCCTCGACCTCCCACAAATGCCCGAGCAGCGCCGCCGCGCGCTGGGGCTGACCATTGGTCAGATATTTCCGGATCAGGGTGGAGGAATAGATCTCCTGCAATTCGTCACGGGCCGGCTGAACGGCACTGGCCTCGAATCCGAGCGCCCGGGCCCGCTGCGCGAGGTATTCGGGATTGCCCTCCCGTCCGGCACCGAAGGCAAAGTCGTATCCCACGACAACATGCGATGCGCCGATCCCCTCGTGCAGGATATCGGTCACGAAGCTGTCGGCAGTTCGTTTGGCGATCGTTTCATCGAACCGCAGCACATAAAGCAGGTCGGCGCCCAGCGCCTGAAGCTCACGGACCTTGATCCGGAATGGCGTCAGGCGGAACGGCTCGGTTTCCTTGCCGAAGAATGTCCGCGGATGGGGCTCAAAGGTGAGGATACCGAACTTTCGCCCATCCGCCCGCGCAATGTCCCGGGCCGTCGCGATCACATGCTGATGGCCGCGATGCAAGCCGTCGAAATTGCCCAGGGCCACACAGGCACCCCTGTCGGCGTCGGGCACCCCGGTGAAATGACGAAGAATATGCATGGGCGCGATGTACCTGCCGACCGAGCGGCGATCAAGCCATTCCCGGTCGTTTTGGGTATGGCGCGCCCGTCGGGCTAGCTTTTGGTGGGGACCAGAACCTGGGCTTCGCCGGAGATCACAACCTTATCTCCGACGGTGCAGACGGTTTCCAGAACCGCACGGTTCTTTTCCGGAATCAGCTGGGTGACGGTCGCACGTGCGGTCACCGTGTCGCCCGGACGCACCGGTGCCTTGAACTTCAGGGTCTGGCTGACATAGACGCAACCGGGCCCCGGCAGACGGGTACCCACCACGGTCGAGATGAAGCTCGAACACAGCATGCCATGCGCGATCGTGCCGGCGAACATGGTCTGTCCGGCATATTCCTCATTCAGGTGCATTGGATTGGTGTCACCCGAAATCCCGGCAAACATCACCAGATCAGCCGGACCGATGGTGCGGGCATATGCCGCCGTCATCCCGACTTCCAGTTCCTCGAAAAAATAACCGCTTAGCTCATCGACCAAGTTCGGCGTGGGGGGAACCGGCGCGGTAACCGCGGGCTCAAGAGCGTCAACCGACATGGAAACCTCTGTTTCTATTGTGCGATGCAAAACATGGTGCGCCGCACCATGCGCAAAGGCAAGGACCTGGGTGAAAAATTATAAGTCATTGATAAACAAATACTAAAAAGACATATGGGAATGTCTCAGCGACTCACAAACTCACCGTTCGCCGCAAAACTGCGTTTTGCGATGCAATGAAATCACCTGAATTTCTTACTGCGCAACATGAGCGCAACGCAATCCGACTTTGAACCCCTGATGCGTTTTCAGGGCGCTGGACGCGGGTCGAGAGGCACTCGCGCGGAAATCCCGACGATTTCCTCCAGCCGTGCCGCGTAACCGAGAAGTTCCGCTTCACCCCGAGGCCGTCCGACAAGCTGCAATCCAATTGGCAGACCAGACTGCGTGAAGCCGACCGGAACGGACATGGCCGGACAGCCCGAGAGCGTGATCGCAAAGCAGATGTAGAGCCAGTCCACATAGTTTCCGAACTCGTGATCGCCGACCCGTTCCAGATAGCGCATATCAACATCGAAGGGCGGGACGATGGCGGCCGGACAGGCCAGGACGTCGAAATCCTCGAACCAGGTGGCGACCCGCTGACAAAGCGCGCCGCGCTCGCGCAAGGCGAGGGAGATATCTCCGCTGGTCTGGTTCATGCCCTTCTCGATGTTCCAGATCATTTCCGGTTTCATCTTGTCGCGGTGCTTTTCGAGCAGGGGGCCCCGGTTGACCACGAAGGCCGCCGCGCGGAGGGTCTGAAAGGTCTCGAGAGCGCCGGAGAAATCAGGCGTGGCGTCTTCCACGACGGCACCTGCCTCGGCGAAGCGTGCCGCGCCGGCTCGGCAGATTTCCGCAACCTCCGGATCAACCGGACCGATACCCAGATCGGGGGTAAACCCGACACGCAGGGGCGTGGTCGGATTGAGTGCGGCGTCCTGGAACGAACGTGCCGGCGCGTCCATCGACAGGGGCGCGCCGGGATGGACCCCGACCTCAGCGTCCAGCATCAGTGCGACATCGGCCACATTGCGGGCCATGGGGCCGTTCATCGAGAGGCTTTGGAACGGATCGCGCTGGGGTCCGGCCGCCACCCGGCCCGGGCTCGGACGCAATCCGACCACGGAACAATAGCTGGCCGGAGTCCGAAGGGAGCCGCCCAGATCGGTGCCCGTGGCCAGCCATGACATTCCCGTGGCCAGCGCCACCGCCGCGCCGCCCGACGAGCCGCCGCAGGTCATGTCCGTGTTCCAGGGATTCAGGGTCTTGCCGAAAACCTCGTTGAAGGTGTTGGCGCCCGCGGCAAATTCCGGAGTGTTGGATTTGCCGATCACAAGAGCGCCGTTCTTCTTCAGAATCTCGACCGAGATATCATCACGCTCGGAAATATGATCGGCGAAGATCGGCGAGCCATGGGTGGTCTTCACGCCCGCCACATCGGTCACATCCTTGACCACGATGGGCAGACCCGCCAGCCAGCCCGGGCCCGGATTGTCGGGTTTCGGGAGTGATTTTGCGGCATCCCGCGCCATGTCGAGGCAAAGCGTCGGCAGCGCATTGACAGCCGGATCGACGGCTGCGATGCGTTCTTCGGCCGCATCGATCAGCTCGAGGGGTGTGATTTCACCTGATTTCAGGCGGGAAATCGCCTCACGCGCACTCAGGGATACCAATTCAGATGACGACATTTACCACTCCTAAACCGTTTGACGGTCATTCTAGCAGAGCCTTGCGCATCTCGTGTATGCGCGCGAACAACCGGACCCGACAGAACGATGGCCATTCGCTTTCCGAGAGTTCCCAAAGTACGCGCTCACGCCGATGTGGCGTTGCAGAACGGTGCGCAGTTTCGCGGCCAGGTTTTCGTCGAAGCCACCACGCGCATCCAGGACCTGATGAATTCGCCCGAGCCGTTCTTCCCGTTCATCGACGAGAACGGCACCGTGCATCTGCTCAACAAGAACTCCGTCGTCCAGCTGACGCCGCACGACTGAGGGGCGCGTTCCCATGCTGATCGACGGCCCGAAGGCGCACGCCCGGGCGACGGTCGTACTCGCCCATGGTGCCGGCGCGCCCATGGACACCCCCTATATGACCACCATCGCCGCGGGCCTCGCGGCAGCACACTTGCGCGTCGTGCGGTTCGAGTTCGCCTATATGGCCAGGCGTCGCGAAGACGGAAAGCGGCGCGGGCCGGACCGGATGCCGGTGCTGCTGCAACGCTGGACCGAAGTGCTCGATGGGCTCGATGCGCTCGGGCCCATGGATGCGCCTGTGTTTATCGGCGGGAAGTCCATGGGCGGGCGCAGCGCGGCAATCTATGCCGCCGATCCGGACAACCAGGACCGCATCTCCGGTGTGGTGTGTCTCGGTTATCCCTTCCATCCACCCGGCAAACCCGAAAAGACCCGCCTGGAGCCGCTCCGGGACGCCGTCAAACCCACACTCATCCTTCACGGCGAACGCGATCCGTTCGGCAAACCGGACGAGGTTGCGAGCTACCGCATCGAGCCGCCGGTGCAGGTGAGGTGGATTCCGGACGGCGATCATTCCTTCGTTCCGCGCAAGCGGTCCGGCTACACCGAAGACCAGACACTCGATCTGGCGGTCACGGCCGTAACGGACTTTGTGTCGGACGTTCTGATAGGTTCGCGCGCATAATCGTTGACGGGTCAAAAGGATCATGGACGCCAATTTTTCATCTGCTAGTCTTACCGCGGGATCCGCTGCGGTTTGAAAAAACGGCAGATATTTGGGGGTGAGTTCATGGTCGGGAATGGCAGCCTTCGCGCTTCAGCCCTGCGCGCCATCACGACGCTGTTCGCAATCGCGATTCTGGCGGGCGCCCCGGACTCCGGCCATGCCAGTTTCGCCACCGCCTTCGAGCGCTACAACGCAAAGGATTCCGAGGCCGCCCGGATCGAGGCCGAGCCCGATGCCGAGCGCGGCAATCCGGCAGCGCAATGGTTGCTGGGCACGATCTATCTGCTCGGCCAGGGCATCGACGCGGACCCCGAAACGGCACGGCGGTGGTTCGAGAAATCTGCCGAATCGAACTATCCGCCTTCCCAGGCCGTTCTCGGGCGGATGTTCGAGGAAGAGATCGGCGGCAGACAGGATGCCGCCGAGGCTCATACGCTCTATCGGCTGTCGGCCGAACAGGGCTATGCCGATGCGGCCTATCTGCTCGGCCGGCAGTTCTATTTTGGCGAAGGCACGGTCAAGGACGGACCGGCAGCCCTGAAATGGCTCACCATTGCGGCAGATGACGGCAATGCGGATGCCCAGTTCCTCTGCGCAAAGATTCTGCTCACCGACGAAATTGTCGAGGCCGACCCCGATCGCGCGGTGGCCTAGCTCAACAACGCGGCCGAACGCGGACATGCCGAAGCGCAGCTGTTGCTCGGCACGTCACTGCTGACGGGGCTTGCCGGACACCGTGATCGCGAGGCCGGATAAGAATGGATCGAAACGGCCGCCCGCCAGGGCCTAGCAAAAGCCGAGACCCGTATGGGCGATCTCTACAACGAGGGCATACGCGGACCCCGCGAACCTTTCGAAGCCGTTACCTGGTGGACCCGGGCGGCCGAGAAAAACGACCCCGAGGCCCAGCTTCGCCTCGCCCAGGCCTATGCGCGCGGACGCGGGGCCCAACGCGACTATGCCCAGGCCTATATCTGGGCCTCGATCGCCGCGATTCAGGGCAACGCCATCGCCCTCGAACTGCGCAACAAGGTGATGGCCCGGCTCCGTCCCGCCGAGATCGAACGCGCCGACACAGAGGTCAACACATGGCTCGCCCCCCGTATGGCCAGAGGTCATGGCGGCAGTTCCTGACCGGACACTTTGCCGGCGCCCGCTGCTGGGTTAGGCTCGCGCCACCTTGAGCATGACACATCAAATCAGCGCCGCCCTGCTGCGGCTTCTGCCCGCAGAGACCGGGCACAGCGCAGCCCTGCGTGGCCTTTCCGCCGGGCTGGGCCCGCACGAGCGCGCCGACGACTTCCCGGCGCTGCGCCAGGAGTTGTGCGGCATGCACTTCGCCAACCCCGTGGCGGTGTCGGCAGGCTTCGACAAGAACGCGGCGGTGATCCCCGGCGTACGTGGCATGGGCGGTGGCTTTGTGGAGATCGGCGGTGTCACACCCCTGCCCCAGCCCGGCAATCCGAAGCCGCGCCTCTTCCGCCTCGCCGAAGATCGTGCCGCCATCAATCGCCTCGGCTTCAACAATGAAGGTGCGCAGGTCATCCTCGAGCGGGTGCGCGCCGCCAAACACGCGGACCACCCGCTGGGCGTCAACCTGGCCGCCAACAGTGACAGCCAGGACCCCGCTCAGGATTTCGTCACACTGGTCGCACAATTCGCGCCGGTGGCCGACTTCCTGACCATCGACATCTCCTGCCCGAATTCGGCCAACGGACAGGTCTTTCTCGAACCGAAAGCGCTCGAGGATTTGCTGGCCCGCCTGAACGAAGCACGAGATGCCTCGGGGGCCAGGCCAGCCTTCTTCGGCAAGCTGGCCCCGGACCTGGATGACGATCAGCTATACGAGTTGATCGCGGTGATGCGGACGGCAAGCATCGATGCCATCACCCTGTGCAACACCTCGACGGCACGCCCGTCATCGCTGCGCAGCGCCAATGCCGCACAGCGCGGCGGGCTGTCCGGCGCGCCCCTCTTCGAAATGGCCAACGAAATGTTGCGCAAGGTTTACGTCCACACCGCCGGCGACGTGCCCCTGATCGGCGTCGGCGGCATCATGAGCGGCGAAGACGCCTATACGAAAATCCGTGCCGGGGCGTCGCTCGTGCAGCTCTATACGGGTCTGGTCTATGCCGGACCGGGCCTCGTCCAGGAGATCAAGTGCGATATCGCCGCACGCCTCACCCGCGACGGATTCTCTCATATTTCGGAAGCGGTCGGCGCCGAGCACCGCTAGCGCCCAGGTGTGCCGCAGAACAAACCGAGGTGAGATACGCGGATCAAGTCCGCGCATGACGATGACGGTCAGGCGACCCGCAGCAGGTGGATAGAGAAGAGTTCGTCCGCATCGGTCCAGCTTTCGACGGCATTCCAGCCCGCCTCACCCGCAAGCGCCCGGAACCCCTCGATATCGTATTTGTGGGAATCCTCGGTGTGGATGCTCTCACCCGCGGCGAAATGGAACACTTCACCATCCACGGTGACATCCTGATCGCGCGTGCTGACCAGATGCATCTCGATCCGGCCCTTGTCGGCCACCCAGCATGCGTCGTGGGTGAAGCTGTCGAGATCGAAATGCCCGTCCAGTTCGCGATTGATCCGGGTCAGCAGGTTCAGGTTGAACGCCGCCGTCACGCCGGCGGCATCATTGTAAGCCGCGCGCAAAATATCCTCGTCCTTGCGCAGATCGACGCCGATCAGGAGGCCATTGCCCTGTCCCAGATCGAGGGCCGCCGCCTTGAGAAACGAGACCGCCTGATCGCGGGTGAAATTGCCGATGGTCGAACCCGGGAAGAAACCGGCGCGCACCTTCTCGCCCTCGATCTCGGGCACATCAAAGGGCTGGGTGTAATCCGCGCAGACCGGAGCCACCCGCAGATCGGGATAGGCGTCGGCAAGATCCTTGGCCGACATCAGGAGATGCTCGCGCGAAATATCGACCGGCACATAGGCCAGGGGTGACTCGAGCGCATCGAGAAGAATCCGGATCTTCGTGCTCGAGCCGCTGCCGAACTCGATGACCGTCGCGCCTTCGCCGACCAGTTCCGCAACATCACCGGAGATTGCGCGCAGCAACGCCATCTCCGTGCGGGTGGGATAGTATTCGGGCAGTTCGCAAATATCGTCGAAGAGCTGTGAGCCCCGCTCGTCGTAAAAATACTTGCTCGACAGAGTCTTGGGGGACTGCCGCAAACCGGTCAGAACGTCTTCGAGGAAATTATCCGAAGCGTGGTCGTATTCCACATAGTCGTGCAGCGGTCCCAGCACATCCGCGCTCGTGCCGCTCATCGATCATCTGCCAACCGGACTCCAGCAAACATCCAGCGCATGGGGGGATAGAAGAAATTGCGATAGGTCGCGCGCACATGCCCTTCCGGGGTGACGCAGGCGCCACCGCGTAAAACAAACTGATTGGCCATGAATTTTCCGTTGTACTCACCGACGGCGCCCGTGACGGGCCTGAAACCGGGATATGGGACATAGGGGCTCTGTGTCCACTCCCACACATCGCCGAACATCTGTTCGGGCGCATCCGGATCCTCACCCGTTGCGGGCGCGGCCCGCAGGAGGCAGGACCCCAGAAGATTTCCGCGCACCGGCTGCTCGGCTGCAAATACTTCCCACTCCGCTTCGCGCGGCAACCGCTTGCCCGCCCAGCGGGCATAGGCATCCGCTTCGTAGAGACTGACGTGACAGACCGGCGCCTGGTCATTGATCTGCTGCAGGCCGGACAGCGACATGCTCAGCCATTCGCCATCGACTTCCTGCCAGTAGAGCGGCGCATCCCAGCCGGTGTCACCGACCGTGGCCCATCCATCCGAGAGCCAGAGTTCCGGCCGGCGATAGCCGTCATCGGCCATGAAAGCCTTCCACTCGGCATTGGTCACCAACCGCGAGGCCAGCCGGAAAGGCTCCAGATACACTTTGTGGCGCGGGCCCTCATTGTCGAAGGCGAAATTCGTCCGGTCGTGGCCGATCTCGACCAGCCCCCCGTCATGATCGTGCCAGCGCAGGTCGGGCGCCTTGCGCGCCGGCGCGGCGCGATAGGTCTGGTAGGCCGGGGCCACGCTGTTCTTTGAAAAGGCGTGCAGGATGTCCATCAGCAGCAACTCCTGGTGCTGCTGTTCATGATGAAGTCCCAGCACGATCAGGGGTGCGGCCTGCGCCCAGATGTCATCGGGCGCATCGGCGATCAGCACCCGCATCCCGGCATCCACATGGCTGCGGTATGCGGTGACCTGATCGGCGCTCGGCCGGGTCAGCAAGCCTCGATCGGGCCGCGGATGGCGCGCGCCGACTGTGTCGTAATAGGAATTGAACAGAAACGTATAATGGGGATCGATCGGCGCGTAACCGCCCTGAAACGGCGCCAGGATCATGGTCTCGAAAAACCAGGTCATATGTGCGCGATGCCATTTCGCCGGACTGGCATCGGGCATGGACTGTACAACCTGATCTTCGGGCGACAGGGGAGCAGCCAGACGCTCGGTCTCACCGCGCACCCAGTTGAAGTGGTCGAGCAATTGTTCCCGGTCGCGCGGGTGCGCGTCGAGAAGGACCGGTTCGGTACCGGAGGCTGTCACGGCGCTTCTCCTGCTGGCGCCTGCATCCCGTTTGACCGCGTCTTCGGGAAGCGTCCCCACATTCGAGGCCGCGGGCAAATCAAATCACCCCCAACCGCAACCGCAGATCGAAACACGCCCGGCCAGAGCACCGTGCGCGGCAGTCGTCCGCAGTAAAACAAGCCGGTTCTTGAGCCGTCAACCGAAACTCTGGCGAATTTTCAGGATTTCACATGGCATGATATTGACCCGCCGCACTGTGAGGTTAGTTTGACGCCATGGAAAAAAACACACCCGAAATCACCGGCTACCATGCCCATGTCTATTACGACGCGGCGAGCAAGCCCGACGCCGAAGCCCTGCGTGCGGAGATCGACGACCGCTTCGAAACCGTGTTAGGGCGCTGGCACGACAAACCGGTCGGCCCGCATCCGCACTGGAGCTATCAGGTCGCATTCGAACCCGACGTCTTCGCCAGTCTGATTCCCTGGCTGGCACTCAACCGCCGGGGCTTGAACATCCTGCTCCATCCCGAGACCGGCGACACGGTGGCCGATCACTCGACCCACGCCATGTGGCTCGGTGAAAGCGTCGAACTTCGCCTCGACAAGCTCGGCTGAACCCGCGCCGCCGCTGCAAAGGAACGGTTTCCAAGTCCTGCCAAGCGGGTTACAACACGCGCCGGGATTCGACATCCGGCCATTTCTGGTGCGGCAAAATCCGAAATTTGGGAGAACAACATGAAACTTTTGCGCTACGGACCGGCGGGCAAGGAAAAGCCCGGCCTGCTCGACGACAACGGCAACATTCGCGACCTGTCCAAGGTCGTTGATGACATCACCCCGGACGTTCTGTCCCCGCGCGGTCTGGCCGCCATCCGCAAGCGCGACCCCAAGCGCCTGCCGCTGGTCAAGGGCCGTCCGCGCATTGGTGCCCCTGTGGTCGAGCGCCGCGTCTTCGCCATCGGCCTGAACTACGCCAAGCACGCCGCCGAAGCCGGGATGAAGATTCCCGATGAGCCGATCTTGTTCACTAAGACCTGCCCGCTGACCGGTCCGAATGATCGCGTCGTGCTGCCGAAGGGCGCCAAGAAGGGCGACTGGGAAGTCGAACTCTGCTTCGTGATGGGCCGCAAGGCGCAGTATGTCAGCAAGAAGGATGCGCTGAAATACGTGGCCGGTTACGCTGCGGGCAACGACGTGTCCGAACGCAGCTATCAGATAGAACGCGGCGGACAATGGGTGAAGGGCAAGAGCTCCGACACCTTCGGCCCTCTTGGCCCGTGGCTGGTGACCACCGATGAGATCAAGAACCCGCAGCGCCTCAATGTCTGGCTCGACGTCAACGGCGAGCGCATGCAGGAAGAGTCCACCAAGGACATGATCTTCTCCTGCGCCGACATCATCAGCTACCTGTCGAACATGATCACCCTGCATCCGGGTGACGTTATCTACTCGGGCACCCCGTCGGGCGTCGGCCTGGGCATGAAGCCGAAGCCGAAATTCCTGAAGCCGGGCGATGTGATCACCATGGGCATCGACGGCCTGGGCGAACACAAGAACAAGGTTGTGAGCTGGGACGGCAAATCCAAGTAAGCAGGTTTCACAAACAGGAATCAGAAAGGGCCGCATAAACGTGCGGCCCTCTTTCTTTTTGCCTTGGCCCTCACCCTGAGCCTGACGAGGGGCGAGGGCGACAACCTCATGTTTCGACAAGCTCAGCGTGAGGCCATCTTCTGACAAAGCCGCCCGACAACACCCCTACTCCAGCGCGGGCATGACTTCATCCCGGAAGGTGCGGAGCGATTCCCGAGAACCGGTGATATCGATAAGTAGGACATACTAGATCCCGCCCTCACGCATGCGCTGCAGGCGGTCGATGTTTCCCTCCGGCGGGCCGATCAGTGCGCCTTCCTCGGTCGCCAGGCGGGTGTCGTTGTATTGCAGCATGGTCGATTGGGGGCCACCGCCCTCGCGGATCCGCGACAGGCGCGAGATACCGCTGAGCAGGCGCGAGCGCTGCTGGTGTGCTTCCTCGCGCTCGGCTTCGGTGTGGGTGATGTGCAGCGCACGAGCCACCGCAACGTTCATGGGATTGAAGGTCCCGCCGGACGCTTCGACGGCGTTCCGATAGGTCTCGAACCGTTCCTGGATCGCCGAGAAGGAGGCGATCTGATCGAGCAACAGGTTGAACCGGTTCTCGGCCGCCCAGGTCAGGCCCTCTTCACTGCCCGCCGCCAGCCAGAGCGGCGGATGCGGGTGCTGGATCGGCGGCGGCTCGACGACGATATCCTGAAAGGTCCAGTGCTTGCCGATATGGGTGAAGCGTTCTTCCGAGGTCCAGGCGCGGCGGATCACATCGAGAGATTCCAGAAACAGCTCCTGGGCCTCATCGGCCTTCACATTGAAACCGTGGAACTCGTTGGCGCGGTAGCCCTTGCCGACCCCGAAATCCAGACGCCCGCCCGACAGCAGATCGACCGTCGCGGCCTGCTCGGCCAGCAGGACCGGATTGTGCCATGGCAGAACGACGACCGCTGTGCCCAGCCGCATCCTTTGCGTCCGCGCCGCCAGATTAGGTCAACAGGTTGAGCGAGGCAGAGACCTGACCGAAGCCGGTGAAGTGATGCTCCACCAGAAAGACCGAGTGGTAGTCCAGATCCTCGGCTTCGACGATATAGTCAATGAAATCGAGATAACCCTGGGTGCTGTCCCGGGCCACCCCGCCAAGACGCGAGGATGCCCCGCCAAACAGTCCGAATTTCATGACAGCGACCCGAGACGGTACACGCTAATTGCGCACACGCTCGGGCTTACCTGTCTTGGTCGAGGTCGCCAGCGCTTCGAGCACGGCCACATTCGCGATCCGTTCCGCATTGGTGAAGCGATAGGGCTTCTTGCCGGCCACCGCATCGGCCCAGGCCTCGAAGTTCATCTTCACCGTATCGCGCGGCTTGTAGATTTTTGTCGTCCGCTTCCCGTCGACTGTACCGATCGTCATGTGGGTGTCGCCCGGATTCTCCGGATGCGCCATCTCGTGAATGTCCACCCAGGCCTTGTCACCGAAGACCGTCAGGCGGCCATAGAAGGGCGTGATCGAGACGACGTTGATGGTCCCCATGGTACCGTCCTTGAAGGTGAACTGGGTCGAGGCGACATCACCGCTCGGCAGATCGAGGACCCGGCGGTCGGCGATCGCGCGGATCTGCTGGATCGGCCCGAACATGCTAATGAACAGATCGGTCAGATGCACACCCATCCCGGTCCAGCCGGCGGCGGGCGCATCCTTGGGATTGCCGCGCCAGTTGTCCTTCTTCATGTCCTTGAACTTGTCGTGGGAGAAATTGCCTTCCACGGCGACGATGGTACCGAGTTCCTTCTTGGCCACCATGTCGGCCAGCTTTTCCATGGCCGTTTCGTAGCGGCGCTCATGGCCGAGCCCGAGCACCAGACCTTTTTTCTCGCAGGCCCGGACCATGCGCTTGGCACTGGCGGCTGTCAGCGAGAGCGGCTTCTCACAGAAAATCTGCTTGTTGGCCTTCACCGCACGCAGCACAAGCTCTTCATGGGTGGAGTGGGGCGTGGTGAGGATGACACCTTCGATTTCCGGGTCGTCCAGGGCGTCCTGAAAGTCCTTGATAAGCTTATACCCGGTCGCCTTGGCGTACTTGCGGACCGCCGCCGTCGGCTTCAACTCGACCCCGGCGACAACCTTCATCTTGCGGCTGCTTTGCAGCACAGCGGCAACGTGTTGCCCCCACCAACCGAGACCGACAACAGCAACCTTCAACATCAGATGACACTCCCCAAAATTCATTATTTGCCCCGGACGGGGCTTGCGCGAAGGTTAGCATGGCGACTATCGGACACAAACCTGCCGCGCTAGATTGCGCGCTTCGTGCACCCGTACTGCATCCGGAAATCGCCATGTCCGGCATGACCGCCGAAACATTCAATGAACTCACCCGCCGCGAGTTGCCCCTGGCCGTTCAGGCCGGGTGCCATGCCGAAACGATCGGCGATGGGACCGCGCGGGTGCGCCTGCCCTTCAAGCCGGACCTGACACGGCCCGGCGGCACGATCAGCGGTCCGGCCATGATGGCCCTGACCGATTACGGCATGTACGCAGCCCTGCTTGGCGCCATCGGCGAAGTTGCCCTGGCGGTCACGACAAACCTGAACATCAACTTCCTGCGCAAACCCGAACCCGTCGATATAATCGCCGACTGCAAGGTCCTGAAACTGGGGCGCCGGCTTGCCGTGATCGAAGTCACGATCTATTCCGAAGGTCTGGACGACCCCATTGCCCACGCGACGGGCACCTATTCGATCCCACCCGACACTGTCACCTAACACGTCACCTGACACGTCAAGCAGAGAGCCAACCGCTGATACCGGAGACACATATGTCCGTCATTCAATCGCGCCGCAGTTTCATCTTCTCGCCAGGCACCGATCCTTCCATGTTCGGCAAGGCCCTGGCCTCAGGCGCAGATATCGTCTGCGTCGAACTGGAAGATGGCGTCGCCCCGCAGCACAAGGACGCCGCCCGCGAGAACATGCTGGGTATTTTCGCCGAACCCCAGGCCGATGACGGCGTGGAGCGCATCGTACGGATCAACATGCTCGGCTCACCCGAAGGAGAAGCCGACCTCAGCGCCGTCCTCGACTCTGCGTCCCCGCCGCCAGCCCTGATGTTGCCGAAGGTCAATGCACCCGAAGAAGTCCGGCGCGTGGCCGAAGCTCTTGAGGGCGTCGGACACACGACGCGCCTGCAGGTCATCATCGAGACCAATCCGGGCCTCGAAGCGGCCTATGAAATCGCGCAGGCGAGCAAGCGCGTTGATGCGCTGCTCTTCGGAGGCGTCGATCTCGCCGCCGATCTGCGCTGCGCCTATGGCTGGGAGTCCCTCCTCTATGCCCGCTCGCGGGTGGTACATGCGGCCGCCGGCGCCGGCATTGATGTGATCGACGTGCCCTGGCTCGATCTGGGCGATGAAGGCGGTTTGCGGCAGGAAGCCGAAGCGAGCGCACGGCTGGGCTTCACCGGCAAAGGGTCGATTCATCCCAAACAGATCGCCATGATCAACGCGATCTTTTCACCCAGCACGGAAGAGGTCGCTTATGCGAAAAAAGTTGTCGCGGCCTTTGCCGAAGCGGATTCCGGCCTGGTGGTTGTGGACGGCAAGCTGATCGAATTGCCGGTCCTGCGATCCATGGAGCGTATTCTGGCGAAGGCCGAACGGCTTTAGAGGCTGTTCCGTCCCGGCATGACTGAATCGGGCTTCCCCCACTCCCCTGCCGGAGAATTTGCGGGTATGCTGTTCGTGAGGAACGACTCTTTTTGTTGGGGGAACAGAAAATGCCAGACGACGCCAAGCCGATGCAGCGATTTACGCGCGATATGATCGAGGCCTTCATGGCCCGTTGCCTTGCCGCCACGGGCATGCCCGATGCCGATGCCGCGACCGTTGCCCACCTGATGGCCGAGGCGGATATGCTCGGCAAGGATTCCCACGGCATCTTCCGGCTGCCCGGCTATATCGGACGCCTGAAAGCAGGCGGCTTCAATCCGACCCCCGAGATGAAGGTGGAGCGTGAGTTCGCCGCCACCGCGCTGCTCGACGGCGACAACGGCATGGGACATCTGGTGGTGAAGAAGGCCGCCGATATGGCCATCGAAAAGGCCAGGACCGCCGGGGTCGGCTGGGTCGGCCTGCATCATTCGAACCACGCCGGCGCCGCGTCGGTCTATTCGAACATGGCCATGGAACACAACATGATCGGGTTGTATGTGGCGGTGGGCAGTGCCAATCACCTGCCGCCCTGGGGCGGGACGGAGATGCTGCTCTCGACCAACCCCATCGCGGTTTCGATTCCCGGCGACAAGGAAGACGCCATCATCCTCGATATGGCGACAACGGTGACCTCCTACGGCAAGGTCAAGGTCTATGCCCAGCGCGGGATGGAGATGCCCGAAGGCTGGATGCTGAACCGGGACGGCACGCCGCTGACCGACGCCAGCAAAGCCGATACCGGGTTCCTGCTGCCCATCGGTGGCCCGAAAGGTTATGGCCTGGCCCTGATCTTCGGCATCCTGGGCGGCACCCTGAACGGCGCCAATTTCGGACGAAACGTCGTCGATATGAACGCAGATGCGTCGTCCGTGACAAACACCGGCCAGTTCTATCTAGCGATCAATATCGAGGCCTTCATCGACCCGGCCGAGTTCAAGCGCGAGATCGACGAGGTAATCAAGCAGATGCGCGGTTCCCCCACCATGGGTGGCTTCGACCGGGTGCGTCTGCCGGGTGAATCGGCCCATGCAGCCTATCGCGAGCGCACGGCCGAGGGTGTTCCGCTGCCCGACCCGCTGCTGGAGAATCTGGCCAAGGTTGCCGACGATCTTGGCGTGGACAAGCTCGACTGAACGATTCCACGACGCCTGACGCCCCCGGTGGAGCCAAAACCGTGACGCCGGTGATCCGGGCGGTCTTCTGGATGACCGGAACGCTGCTGTCCTTCTCGCTGATGGCCGTTGCCGTCCGCGAAATCTCGCAGGACATTCACAGCTTTCAGATCATGCTGTTCCGCAGTATTGGGGCGCTGGTCATCCTGTTGCCGTTTGCGCTGAGAGCCGGCACGGCGGTCTGGCGAACAACGCGGATGGGAACCCAGTTCGGCCGCAACCTGGTGCATTTTGCCGCCCAACTCGGCTGGATCACCGGGATCGGGCTGTTGCCCCTGGCCGAAGTCTTCGCGATCGAATTCACGACCCCGATCTGGGCGACAATTCTCGCCGTACTCTTCCTGGGCGAGCGTCTCAACCGGGGTCGGATCGTCGCACTGGTCTTCGGATTTGTCGGCATCCTGGTGATCCTGCGTCCGGGTTTCGCGGTGATCGAACCCGGCGCCTTTGCAGTCCTCGGGGCCGCGGTCGGTTTCGCGATCACCCTGACCCTGACCAAATTCCTCACACGGACGGATTCGCCGATGACGATCCTGCTGTACATGTCCGTGATTCAACTGCCGCTGGGAATATTGCTTTCGGCCTTTGTCTGGGTGACGCCAAGCCTGCTGCAGCTGTTCTGGCTGATGGTGATCGGAGCGGTCGGGCTGTCGGCCCATTTCTGCACCGCCAAGGCATTGTCCCTGGCGGATCAGACCATCGTGGTACCCATGGATTTCATGCGCCTGCCGCTGATCGTTCTGGTCGGCCTGGCGCTCTACAGCGAATCCGCCGAACTTCTGGTGCTCGCCGGGGCCGGGCTGATCTTTCTCGGGAACTACTATTCGATCGTCCGCGAAAACCGGCGCAAGCCGAACGAAGGTCCGGCCTGACGCATCGCCTAGCGGACGCTGACCACCCGGAAGGTGCGCCGCACGCCGTCGTGTTCGGTCACAGACACGTACTCGCCCTGAACCAGCGTGTACCGGTCGAGCTTGAACAGAGGTTCATCCTCATCGGCGGGTTCGTCGTCATAGTGGAACGCCCAGCCGCCGCCGCGGTGAACAAGATGGCTGCGCTCATCGCCCTCTCCCAGCCAGAACCGGTGGACGGTGCAGTCGGCCTTGCACTGCTTCCACTCTTCGCTGTCGAAATGACCGTCTCCGGTCAGGGGCGCATAGAACTCATACCCGCGTTCGACGCTGCCGTCGTGGAAATCCTGATCCCGTGGCAGTTCAAGCCGAATATGACGCAGGGGCATGGCAAACCTCGTGTTGCACAATTTGTAAAACCTGATGTTCACAGACTAGGCGGACGAACTGTCCTTCCCCCCAAAAACTGGGCCATTATTTTTAGAGACTGAAGGGGGATGTGATGGCTCGGAAACGCTATTCGGATGAGGACATACTCAAGCTGCTGCGTGAGATTGAGGTGAAGCTATCGACTGGCAGTGACGTGCAGTCGGCCTGTCGTGGCGTGGGTATTAGTGATGCCACTTACTACAACTGGCGCAAGCGGTTCGGCGGGATGGGGAAGTCGCAGTTGTCGGAGCTGCGTAGTCTGGAGAAGGAGAATGCCAGGCTAAAGAAGATTGTCGCGGAACTCGAACTGGACAAGCTCATTCTCAAGGAAAGCCTGAGCCACCTAAAGCCGAGGGCCTGACGACCGAACAGCTTCGTCAGGCCGTGATCCATACGCGCCAGAAGC
>Ga0181564_10002306_pt1 | contig 16729 bp, 10 predicted proteins | sample 011ome_24_FD_134512 | JGI IMG/M metagenome (GOLD analysis project Ga0181564, IMG submission 134512) | Coastal salt marsh microbial communities from the Groves Creek Marsh, Skidaway Island, Georgia - 011513CT metaG (megahit assembly) | ecosystem: Environmental > Aquatic > Marine > Intertidal...
CGCGCGAGTGAACTGGCATCACGCGACGCGCGCGAGGCGCGCTCGTTCACGGTTTCTGTTGAAGTAACGGGGCTCGGGACGAAAAACGACTCGCGCGGCCGGACCACCGGGAGTCTGGCGTGGCGCGCGGCGCGGGGCGAGCTCGGCGAGCTCGGGCGCTTGGACGGCGCCCCGCAGGCGAACGAGGCGAACGACACGAAAGAAACGACGCCGGAGGACCCGGTCGCGTGCTTCATTCGAGCCGAGTTCGCGCGTCTGACGACGCGAGAGAAGATGTCCCCGAACGAAGCCGCCGCGCGGGCGCTCGAGACGGCGCGGGAAACCTTTCGGTGATGAACGGATCTTGCCGTCGCGACGATACGTAGTTGTATGTAGTCAAAGTATCCTACAGGAACGCGAAAAAACCGCGGATTTTGGCAGTCCTCGTCTCGACAAGCCAAACATGAGATTCGACGGACGCGCGACGCCGTTCGTGGGCTCGAAGAAAAACGTGCGCACTTCATCAAACCGTTTCCCACAGTCTTTCGCACCGAACGCGCGTTTTCGCACGTTTTCGCATCATGCCGTTCGCGAAGGGCGGGCCCAATCCCTCCAAGGCATGGTCAGAGCGCCTGTCAGAGCGCCTGTCTACACGGAAACTGGGTAAGGCGGAGGCGAGCAGGAAGAGGTACAAGAAGTGCCGCGAGCGCGAGGTCGAGCTCGGTGTCATACCCTCGGAGACGGGCGACTTCCGAGGCCCGGCATCGGACTTGGAGTTCGCTCCACCTCGCCGAGGATGCGGCTCGTTCCACGTGGAGCAGCTGCTCGCGCGCGCGACTTCCGGGAGGTCCCAGTGGATGCTCGCCTTGGAACACGGCTGCAGTCAGTCCACCGTGTCTAGGATCGTCCGCGGCGTCGATCAGAAGACGGGCAACCCGGTTGGACGCCCGATGTTGACGACGCGGGCGGACCGAGACTTGGTGCGCGATTTGAAAGACGCGGACCCTTTCGCGCGCCACAAAGACATCGCCGCCGCCGCGAAGGCGCGCGGCTTGCACCTTAACGAGAGGCAGATAGCGAGCGTGCTTGCGTATAGGAAAGACTAGTCACTCTACTACATAGCGGTTCAAAAAGACGGATCACCGCGCGTCCGTCTCGCGTCGCGACGCCTCGCGTTCCGATGAAACGGCGTCCTCACAGATACGTTCTTACAGATAGCCTTTCACGATCACTTCCCGAACTTCTTCTTCTTCATGGCCTTGGCTCCTCTGCCCCCCCCCTTGGCCTTGGAGTTCTTCAAGTGTTTCGGCTTGGAAGGCTTCGGCTTTTTGTCCGCGGCTTTAGCGGCGGCTCCGTGCAAGCGCGACGCTCGGTCATCGCGGAACCCGAAGGTTCCGTTCCGTCGCGCGTCGTCGCGCGCTCGTTTGTTCTCGGCGTACTCGCGCCCGTCGCGCCCGCCCCCCACGGGCTGTTCGAACCCGAGCTCGAAATCAAACTCCTCCTCGCTGATTTTGCCCTTCTTCAGCTTTTTCAGCGCGCGGTAATCGTCGTTGATGTCGTCCAAATCCTCGCGCGACTCCTGTTGTCGCCGCTTCGAAGCGGTGAGCCGCTTCTCGCCGTTCTTGCGCTCAGCCTCCTTGGCGGCGTCCTCGCGCTTGCGCTTCTCGCGCGCCGCCTTCCCCCCGCTCAGCTCGCCGCGCGCCTCCGCCTCGGCGCGCGCGGCGGCGGCCGCGGCGTTGGCCGCGCGCCGCTGCTTCTCCCTCGCCTTCTCCGCGTACGGCACGGAGTCCGGGTCCACCGCGCTCTCCGCGAAGCCCGCCGTCGCCGCTTTGGGCGCTTTCCTGATTTCCTTCATGCGCGGGAGCCGGAGCAGCCCCACGGCGCTCGCGAGTTTCGCGAGCTGAAGCTCTTTGTGCCGGAAGATGAACCGGCAGTGGTGCTCCTTGTACCCGCGCATGTACGACACGAACGCGCGCGTGCCCTTCTCCATCGCCTCGCGGTTCGTCTCGGAACGCGCGCGAAGCGCGGCGTTCAGCCCGTCGGCGCCGACGCGAGCGTCGTCGTCGTCGTCGTCGTCGTCGGAATCTTGGGAATCTTCCTCCTCCTCCTCCTCCTCGCCTCCCTCCGAAACCGACGCGTCCTCCTCCTCGGACCCCTCTCCCGTCGCCTCGCGGCCCGCTTCGTGAGCAACGCTCGCGTCCGCCTCCGCGTCCGTCTCCGCGCGGGCGCCGGCGGAGACGCCGTGAGACGAGCCGTCCTCGCCGCCGCCCCCCCGCGCCTTCGTCGCCGCGTCGTGCGGAGTCACCTTGATGTGCCTCACCTCCAGGAACTCGACGTAGCTCGCCTCGTGCGGCGCCAGGTACAGCAACGCCGCGCCCTCGCGGCCCATGCGCGCGGTCCGGCCCACCCTGTGCACGAACGCCGCGGGGTCCTGCGGCGCGTCGAACTGCACCACCCAGTCCACGCCCGGAATGTCCAGTCCGCGCGCCGCCACGTCCGTGCACAACAAGAGCGCGCCGTCGTTCGCCTCCGCGAATCGCGAAAGCGCCGCCTCGCGCTGCGACTGCTTCATCTTGCCGTGGAGCGCGATCACCTCGCACGACGACGACTCGTGAGTGAGGTTTTCTCGTCGGACAGCGTCGGAACCCAGACGTGAAAGTCCGTCTGTCGCGTTGGGGTCCGCGGGTCCGCCGGGCTCGAGCGCCGTCGCGAAGTAGTCCACGCACGCGCACGTCAGGAAATACGCAATCACCTTCTTCCCCCGCGCGTCGCCCCCCCGGAGAAACTCGCGCAGGTGCCACAGCCGCCGGTCCACCGGGCAGATCTTGTAGGTCAGCCGGAGCTGCGCGGGGAGCTTCCCGCGCGCCGCCGCGGACGTCGCGGGCGCGCCCGCGGCGACGGCCGCCTTCGCCGCCGCCTGCGACGCGGCGTCCCGCACGGTCACGCGCACGGGGTTCCGGAGCCCGGCGCGCGCGAGCTCTTCGGTTTCCTCGGTTTGCGTGGCGCTGAACAAACCGGTGCGGCGTTGTTTCGGCAGACGCGCGACGATAGCGTTGAGCGTCTTCATGAACCCCATGCTCAGCAAACGATCCGCTTCGTCGAGAATCAAAAGATCGACGCGTTTCAGGTCCATGACTTTCGAGCGGACCATGACGTCGTCCAGCCGGCCGGGCGTGCCGACGAGCGCGACGGCGCCTTTTTCGGCAAACGTTTTGGCGTCGGCGGCGGCGTCCGTTCCGCCGACTAAAAGCATCGCGCGCGCGGCTTTCGCGGCTTTCGCTTTCGCCAACATCTCCGGCGTCTGATTGATGGCGCTCAGAAAAGGCACGAGGACGTCGTATATCTGCTTCGCCAGCTCCCGCGTGGGCGAGACGACGATCGCACCCACCGAGTGCTTCCGGAAGGGCGTCTCCGCTCTCGCCAAGATCTCCACGAGCGGCAGGACGAACGCCAGCGTCTTGCCCGACCCTGTGCACGCCTCCACCGCGACGTCCTTGTTCCCGGCGAGCAGGCCTATCGTCGCGGCCTGCACGGGCGTGGCGCGCTCGAAGCCCTGCGCTTTCAGCACCGCGAGGCTCTCCGCCCTAAGGGGGGGCTGCAGGTGATCGAACCGTGGGCCGTCCGCCGGGCGCTGCTTCGGGATCTTCCCAGGGGCGGCATCGTCGGAGGCGGCGGCGGTCATTTTGACTGGCCGAACGCGCGCGTGGCGGCGGATCTCGTTCGACTCGAACACGCCTCCAGCGAGTGGCACGCGCGCGAACGGTTGTCGAGACGAAACCGGCGCGACGAACGGTCGTCTGGTGGCTCCGAACCGGCGCGGCGTGAAGTGGGCTCACGGCGCCGCCGACGCCGGCTTTTCTTGTCGTGCCAGTGTTTTTTGGTGGTGAAAGTTCCTCTGTTTTCCCGAAAAACAATGTCGGCACTTCCGAGAGCCCCCGCCTGACGAGCATTCCGGGACGCGCCTGGAGGCGCGCCGCGCGCAGAGCGCATGCGCGCGGTCACGACGCATCAAACTCCGTTCGCGGCCGCGTCGAGGCTGCCACGCGGCGCACGAACCTGCCATATATCCTCTTCATCGGCCATGGCCACCCGCAACTCGATTCGAGCTCCCGCGTCGTTTCGCGCCGAAGCGCGTTCGACGGTCGTGGAGCCCGCGTGGCCCTCCCCCGACGGGCGGACGCTCGTGTTCGTGCACGGCTGGCCGGATACCGTCGACATGTGGACCCCGCTCATCGAGCGCCTCTCGAAGCAGGGACACAAGTGCGTGTGCGTGCCTTTGCCGTGGTACCCCGGCGGGTCCGATCCTGAGAAACGCCCAGACTTCGACACCGCCGCGAGGGACGTCGCGCGGGCGGCGCGATTGGAAAAGAAGAAAGTCACGCTGGTGTGCCACGACTGGGGCTGCGTCGTGGGGTTCAAGGTCCAGAAGCTCGCGCCCGAGCTCGTGGCGTCCATCGTCGCGCTCGACGTCGGCGGCGACGCGCGCGGTTTGTCTTCCAAGGAGAAGGCGTTCATCGTCTCCTACCAGGCGTGGCTCGTCGCCGCGCACCTCGTCGGCGGTCCAGTCGGGGACTACATGACCACCCGGTTCGCGCGACTCGCCGGCGCGCCCATCACGCGGAACGAGGACGGCTCCGTGTCCGCCGCCGTCGTCCGCGCGCGGCTGAATTGGCCGTACGTCGCCTTTTGGCGCGACGCGCTGTTTCCGCGCGCGCCGCGCGCGCGAGACGAACGCGTCTCCCAGTCGGAGACTCGAAAGACTTCTCCGCCCGCGCTCGACTCGAAGACCCCGCCGTTCGCGCCTTCGTGCCCTGTGCTGTTTCTGTTCGGCGGGAACAAGCCGGCTCGGTTCCACGGCGACGCGTGGCTCGCGGCGATCGACGCGAAAAACGCGCGCGGGGACGGAAGCGCGTGGCGCGAGATAAAAAACGCCGGGCACTGGTTCGCGACGGAGCGCGCGGACGAGACGTTCGAGGCGCTCGACCGCTGGTTTCGGGAAACGAAAAAAAACGCATCCGACGAGACGTCGTCGTCCGAAGGCGGCGCCGAAGGCGGGCGGCTTCGGAGCGCGTTGTGAAGACGCGCGCCGAAGCGTTGTGAAGACGACTGGGATTGCGAGTGAGCGATGATGCCTGCGTGATGCCTGCGCCACATCCTTCGAAACACTTTCGGGTACGTCTCGATCGCGCGTCGCGCGTCATTTTACAACGAGAAAAGAAACGGAGAAACGTCGCGTTCGTTTTCCGCACACGGAACCGTCGACGCGGTCGACGCGGCGCGGAGCGCGTCTCGAAAAGGAACGGAGAGCATCCGAAAAACGTATCAGATATCAGATACGTTCCGTCAGCGCCACACTCCGACGTAGCAACCCTTCAGACCGTACGCCAGCGGCCCGCCGGTAACAAGCAGCCGCGTGCCGCTGGCGTCCCAGGCGTGCGCGTAGCACGCGTTGCGCGCGGCGAACCAGTCCTCCGAAGTCGCAAAGTGCTCCATGAACGCGTCGCGCTCGCGGTCGAGGAACCCCTCGCCCGTGCGAAACGCGAGCGGCGCCGCGTTCGTTCCGCGCCTCGCGCCGTCGCGCACGCTCGGGCGCACGCTCGGTGGCGCGATGGTGTCGTCGCCGTGCACGCGGCGCGCGTCGCGCACGCCCGGGGAGTCCTCGGGAAACTCCTTCGCGGCGTCGTCGCGCCTTTCGTCGGCGCGCGCGCCGAAACGGCTCCCGTCCTCGTCGTCCTCTCCGCGGACGCGCGGCAGGTACTTCCCCGCGGCGACGTCGAAGAAGAAGAGCCGTCCGCCGCCGCCGCCGACGGTGAGCAAACGCCCGCCACCGGAGAACGAGAGCGACCGCACGCCGTCCGCGTCGTCGTGCGGCAGCCTCTTCTCGCACGCGCTCCGGCCGGCGCGCTGTCGGTGGTCGAGCAGAGCCACGTGCGCCTGGGAACCAACCGCCACCGCGTCGACGCCGTCGGTGGCGAGGCACATCAGCTCGCGCCGCGAGCGCAAGCGCCGGGTCTCGCTCACCGCCATGGTCTCAGGGTCGGTGAAAACGACCGTGCCGTCCACGGAGAGGCTCGCCAGGCGCCGCGCGCCGCGCACGTACTTCACGTCGCGCACGCGGTCGGCGTGCGCGCGGATCGACGCGATCGGGACGCGAATCTCGGGAACGGCGTTTTCGCCCCTCCGCGTTTTCGCGACTCCGCCGCGCGCTTCGGAGGATTCCGCGGAGTCGGGAACGGACCAGATGCGCACCGTGGCGTCTCGCGACCCGGACGCGAGCACGTTATCGGTGATCCAGTCCACGCCGAACACCCAGTCGCGGTGCCCGACGAGCAGAGCGGACGGGCTCAGGAGCCCGCCCGCGGCGCCGGACGCGTCGTCGTCGCCGGCGGAGACGGAGAAGACGGCGGCGTCGCACGGGTTCTCACCGCCCGTCGCCAGGCGCGTCCGGCTCGGGTTGATGGCGATCGCGTGAATGCCGCAGTTCTCGGCGGCGCGGAAAGGGTGGTTTACGTCCGAGTCCGAGTCCGAGTCCGAGTCCGACGCGCTGTCGAACCCGGACGTCGACGGGCTCGTCGCGACGTCGTCCGCGAGGCTTCCCGAGACGTCGCCGAACCCGCGGAAAAAGTCGCGTAGGGTCGCGCGCGGCTCGGGGACGTTCGCGACGATCGTCGTCTCGACGCGCATCAGCGCGTGGCCGCCCGGGTTGGAGTCGCGGCGCGTCAGCACGTCCCCGACGTAGACGTCGGCGTTTCGCGTCGCGAAGCGGCGCGGGTGGCGGCGCCGCTCCGCCGGGCGGTACTCGCGGCGCGCGGGCAGCGCGACGCGCTCGCACGACCGCGCGTCGACGTCCATCACCACCAGCGCGTTGTCCTTGGTGCCCAGCACGACGTGCTTATGGTCGAGCCACGCCGCGGCGAAGCACTTGTCGAAGCCGGCGATGAGCGACGCGGGCATCTCGTGCTCCTGCGAGACGGGGGGGCGGTGAGCAAAACGGCGGAGAGCGGAGAGCGCGAAACGACAGACTGAGATGAGACGAACGGCGCTCGAGAAAATTCGACGCGTCGCGAAATCGCGGGTCGACGCGGGTCATCATCGTCGTCGTTTTCCGTGCCCCGAGAGTCGCGGTGGGAGCGTCGCGCGTTTTTCGGGTGCCCAGCCTACAGAAACGCATCTCAGCGCGTGAGGGTGCGGTCGCGGCGACGAACTGCCGCGCCAGCGCATCCGCCGACAGACGCACCTCGATGGTGTACGGCGCGCGCGTCGCGAGGGACTCGCGGGAAACCCTGCGGCGAGGAAGAGAAAAGAGTGTTCGTCAGAGATCTGGCTGGTGCACTTTTCGCGCGAGCGCCGCTGAAATGGATAAATGACGCGCGGAGGGCGAGCGCGCGGGTGGGAACGCACCGGATGTCTCGGCGCGGAAAATTGCCGCCGCCGCGCTCGCGAGTGTAGAGGTACTCCGCGAGCGCAAAGCTGGAGCCGCGGGTCGAGTTTCTGTGTCGTGAGAGGGGTCGCCGAGCGCGAGGTTAGTTAGCGGTCCCGTCGCAAGTCGACAAAAGGTCACTGTCGAGTCTCGCGCGAGAAACGAGAGCGCGCGTCCGCGACGTACCGGCGTCCGGCCTGGTTTTCGCGCGCCTTAGCGTCTTCCTTCGCGCTCGCGCGAGCGGCGGCTCTCTGGCTGCGCTCTTCGCGCTTGCGCTTGAGGAGCGCGGCATCTGACATGTCTCCTTCTTCGTCGTCGTCGTGCGCCTGGGCCTGACGCGAGCGCGTGAAGAACGCCGCGTCCAAGTCCATTTCGTGCGTGATTCACGAGACACCCGAGACGGTGCCTCGTCAACGGAAATGGGCAAGAGCGTGCGTTCGCGCGCGAGATGTCCGCAACGTGCGAGTGTCTCGAGCGCGTGTGCGAGCAGACGCGGCGGTGCCTCAGCCCTTCGGCGTCGCCGCGCGCGCTTCTGTGTCGAAGGGTTATTTCACGAGACTTTGCCAAAAAACGGACGCGACCTGCTCCGTGCTACACGCGGACGAACGAGTTCCGAGAGACTCGTCGGCGACGATTTTAGTGACAACGACTCCTCATGCTCTCGACACTCGCCAGCGCGCGCCGTCCCGAAGCGGTCGCGGAGGCGCGTCGCGATGTCGCCGCACGCGGCACGTCGCGCGCTGCTGGCAGCCTCCATCGCGCCGCGCCGCTCGGGTATGGGCCTGCCGGTCCTCGCTTCGTCGACGGCATCTTTCAGTGCCGACTCTGTCTCGTGTCCGGTCGGCGCGGCGTACGATCGCTTGCTCTCGTCCGGGGAGTGGCGCCCCGACCCCGCGCAGGCGTCCGCGGTGCGCGAGCTCAGCGCGCTCAGGGCATCGCTCTTCGAACACCGGCGAGCCCTGGGCGGGTTCTTCGAACGCCTCGACGCGCACGAGGCCCGGCGCGCCGAACTCGAGGCTGACGTGGCGCGACGCGAAGAGGATTTCGCGGCGTCGGCGGCGTCGGCGTCGTCGGGAACGGACGACCCGGATCGTCGACGTCGCGCGGACGAATCGTTACGAGCCGCGAAGCGCGCGTTGCGCGCGCTTCCGCCTTCCCCGACCGTACCTCGCCCCCCGCGCGGGCTTTACCTGTGGGGCGGCGTCGGCGTCGGTAAAACAAGACTGATGGACGCGTTCTTCGCGTCGCTCGACGACTCGGCGGTGCGGCACAAGCGGCGCGTGCACTTCAACGAGGCCATGCTCGAGCTGCACGAGAAGGTGCACGCGCACGAGGCGCGGGACGCCGCCACGCTGAGCAAACTGAGGCAGGGAGGCGGTACCTTGGGCGATACCTTCGATGTCACCTCGTCGGAAACGCGCGTTTCCGAAGAAGACGAAGAAGACGGCGACGTCACAGCCTCCGACGAAGACTCGGGCTCCGACGCCGATCCCGATTCGTCACAGCGATCCGCCGGTCTCGGCGTGTTTTTAAACCCCGCGGCGTACGCGCGCTCCCTGTTAGCCGCCGTGCGGCGGAGACGCAGGCAGAGCATCAAGCGAAGGCAGGGCGTCGACGATTCGACTCGACGCTCCGCGTCGAATACGGATTTCGCGAAATCCTACGAAAACGCCTCCGTGCTCCGCCGCGCCGCGCGGGATATGCTCGGCGACGCGCGGTCGCGCGACGGCGGGTTCGCGGTTTTGTGTTTCGACGAGTTCCACGTCGCGGACGCGTTCACCGCTGTGGCGCTGAAAGGCGTTCTCGAGGAGCTTTTGGCGATGGGTGCCGTCGTCGTCGCGACGAGTAACCGGTCGATCGACGCGCTGGACGACATGAGTTCCGGCGGTTTAAAAAACGCCGCGCGCGACGCGTTCGCGGCGTTCGCGGCGACGCTGCGCGACCGCGTGAAGGAGGTGGAGGTTCGGGGCGAGACCGATCACCGAAGGCTCGCGTTTCGATCGTGGGTCTCCGAAACGCAAACGCAAACGCCGAGTGGTGTTTTCTCAAACGACACAGTTCGACACAGTAGTTCGTCCGGAGTGAACTACGTGAACTACTTTTATCCGAGCGCGGACGCGTCGACGCGCGCGCGGTTCGAGGAGAAACTACGCGCGTGGTTCCCGGATACGCGCGACGACGTAGCGTTCAAAGCGTTCGCGGAGGACAAAACGCAAAAGGAAGCTTCGACGACGACGCTTCCCGTGGCGTTCGGGAGGCGTCTGGTGGTGCCCCGCGTCTCCCCCTGCGGCGGCGCCGCGCACTTCACGTTCGAGGAGCTCTGCGGTCGCCCGCTCGGCGCGGCGGACTACTGCGCGTTGACCAACGCGTTCGGGGCGGTGTTCGTGGAGGACGTGCCCCGGATGTCGCGCGCGACGCGGGACGTGGCGCGCCGCTTCATCACGCTCGTCGACGAGGCGTACAACAGAAACGCGCTCGTGATTTGTCTGGCGGAGAGTCACGCGGACGCGTTGTTCTCCGGGAAGAGCGACGGCGACGCCGCCGCCGATCGAGGACTCGCCGCGCTGGACGGCGCGCTGGACGGCGGAGACGGCGGCGGTTTGGATCTGGAGTCGCTCCAGTTCGAGACGGAAGCGGAAAACGCGGGGCTGCGCCGAGACGTGCGCGCGCGGGGCGGGGTCGCGCCCGTCGCCGGGACGGCGCGGGAGATGCGTCTGGCGAAGCTCAGGCTTTCCGGGCTCGAAGAGCGGTTCGCGTTCTCCAGGGCAACCTCGCGCCTGCTGGAGATGCAGACGCCAAAGTACGTCGCGCGAGCGAGGCGGTGACGATGAGAAGATTGAGAACACGCCTGGCGTAGCACTTCGGCTCGACTCCGAACCGAAGGACTACGCCTACCGGCCGTACGCGAAGCGGCGACTGAACCGCACACGAGACGACACAGTTTAGGATAGTAATACAAGCGAGACCGTAGCTATACGACTACTCGCGTCGCGAATGACTCGCCAAATCACTCGACGCGTCGTGCGCGACGCGCGCGACGCGCGCGCCCCCCGCGCCGGTCTCCCGCGCGCGCGTCGTGTGCTGCACGGCGTTGTTCCTCTTCGAGTCTTCGCGCACGACTTCGCCGGCGCGCTTGATCACGCGCCCCGCCGCGGCGGCGGGACGCCGGCTCTTCTTCGAGCACGTCACCATCGCGAAGGTCCGGTCCGCCGCCTCGATCTCGCAGCGCTCGAGGTCCGGCGCCTGCGCGAACACCGCGCGCGCCGCCTCCGCGTCCCAGAAGGGCATGTTCCCCACGCCGGCATCCGAAAAGCACCGGCTCCGTTTTTCGGCGTACGCCGCCGCGTCGACGCCCCGCTCCGCCATCGCGCGCCGCGACGCGTCGTCCAGCACGGCGACGGTGGCGACCAAGACCCCCCCCGGCTTCAAAACCCGCGCCGCCTCCTCCACGACGCGCGAGGGACGCGGCCACGTGTGCGCACCCGCGTCGCTGTGCGCGGCGTCGAACACGGCGTCCTGGAACGGCAGGTCCTCCAGCGAGGCGAGCACGACCGCGACGGAGGATCGCGTCGGAGGATGTTCGCCGGATGAGATGTTCGCCGGATGAGATGTTCGCCGCGACGTTCGCCGCGCGGCGGCGTCGCACGCGCGTTCGGCATCGTCGACGGCGATTATCGCGTCGTACTCGCCCTCCACCGCGAAACGCTCGGTGAAGACGCCCGAGTTACACCCGAGGTCCAGCAGCGTGCCGTCGTTCCGGCCGAGGCGGCTCAGGCGCGTGCGCCGGAGCACCTCGCTTGCGCGCTCGTGCTCGGCGTCGACGCCCGGGAACCCGGGGAGGAACACGCCGAACATCTGCCGGTACAGGCGGTCCACGAAGAAGCGCGAAAACGAAGCCTTCGCGAGGCTGACCAAGCCGGCGGTCTCCTCGACGAGCGTCTCGCTGACGTTGTACCCGCCGAGCGACGCTTCGGTTTCATCGCTCCGCGGAGAGGACTCGCGGCGTCGCCGTTCGGTTTCGATCATCTCGAAATCGTCGTCGCGCACCAGCCGGAAAAACGGCGTGCGCTGAAATTGTCGTGCCGCGACGTCCTCGTCCTCCCGAGGGGGGCGACCGTGCTGGATGGCACGCGCGCGCGCGCGCGCCCACGAGCGGAGCGGAGGCAGCGCGGTGAGGTGCGAGTTCTTGCCCCCGGGTGCGAACTCGGGCGCGGACATGGCGCTGGCGTGCGGCGTGACCGTCGCCGTTCGGCGCGCCGAGGGATGCGCGACGCGACGAGGCGCGTTGTTAACACCGCGTGATCCGCATCGCCTCGAGGCGATGTTTCGGAATTCGCCGCGGCGCGGCTCGAGCCACGAAAGGCTCGAGTCGCGCGTGGCGAGCGACGCGACGGTCAGAAGGGACATGAAGGTTGATGCACGACACTTCGCGACGGTAACCCGCTGCTGAGGGTACGCGCGAGTTGAAGTGACGAGGGGACGCGGACGTGTCGAACGAATTGTTACTTTTCGCGACACTTTTTCGGAATTTCCGAGATCACATTGGAATATGCGTCGATAGTCTTCAAAAAACGCAACGGTTAATTTTTGCTGACGAAGCGCGCCCACGTGTCACAAAGATCTTGGCCCCGCTCTCTTCGTGTTTGCCCGAACGCCCGAACCGGATTCCGCCAAAATCGTTCGATTTCAAAAACCGTTCCGTTCCGGCCGTAGCGCGCGCGGGCGGGGCTCCGTCAGACGCGCGCGCGCACCTCGACATCGACCGCATGACCGCCTCGATGGACGTAACCGAGCTCTCCCCCACGGCGCTCGCCGCCGAGGACGCGCGGCCGTCCCTGGATGACGTCCTCGGTTTCCGCTCGGCGCAGAAACCGTCCTTCGAGGATGGCGTTCGTCGCGAGAACGAGGCGACGACGACGCGCGCCGGTTCTCGCGAGAACGAAGAAGACGCGTGTGTCGCGAACGACACGCAGGACGACGTCGCGCCTTGTTGCCAACGTACGGGTCCGTGCGCGTGGGACGCCGTGTGTCGAACGCACGTCCGGCGGTGGGAAGCGGCGCACGGCGAGGCGTACCTGGGGTTTCTCAGACGCACCGGCGGCGTCGTCCCGGCGTGGTTGCGGAGCGCCGAGGACGGCGGCGACGTGCTGCCCGGCCAGAGGGGCTCGGCCGCGGCGGTCGCGACGAAGGCGCATCTCGAGCTGGAGGCATACGCGAGCGACGAGAACGACGACGAAGAGGCCACGGGCTTGCTGGGAAACGGGGGCGACGACGCGTTGGTGGAAGTTGCCGGCCGCGGAGAGGCGGACGGGGAGCCGACGCCGTTCGGCGCGGACAGCGTCATGGATCTCGACGACGACGACGACGCGTCGGCGTTTGAAAATCCCATACTCGCCGAGGCGATGGCGCGCGGGTCCGACGCGCGCGCCGAGGCGGCGGGGGCGCTGCGGCTCGACGAGACGGCGGGTCTGGAGGCGTAGGGGAGCGCTCAGCCTCTCGAAGAAAAACGCCTGTTGTTTGTTTTGCAACGCGTCGTCTGTCGAGTGTTGTGTGTCGCGAAAAGCGAAATCAGCAGCACGTCCGTAAAAGTGCACACGACAATTCGACATCCGCGAACGACCACGCCACTCCTCCCACGCGCGTGCTGGGGTTTGGGAGTGGTACCGACTGGCCTCGATGCTCCTCGCACACGGCGCGTCGACGCCTTCGCTCGCGCTGCCGTCTGGGCTTCGCCAGAAAAGCCGACTCGGACGCCTTCGCGTTGTACATCTGGGCAATCGTTCAACACGCGCCTCGCGTAGATTTCCCGGAACGACACGCGTCGACCGCGGCGGCATCGCGGTCGCTTCCGCCGGGTCCGGCGACACGAACCCGCACGAGTTCTCCACTACAAACGAAGATCCCATCGCCGCCGCGCGTCGGTTTCGGCGCGGCGGGGTTCCGCGTCGACAGAGCCCTCGGACCTCGAACGAGGAATCGGTCGTGACGACAGAAAAAGAACCGACGCGATCGGCGGACGTTCGTCAGAAGACTAACTTTTCGTCGCCGTTCGCGAAGGCGGTCGCGGCGCTCACGCTCGCGCTGGCCAGTGTCTTCGCGTGCGCCTTCGTGCCCTCGGCGGCGCACGCCGCGCGCGCTGAGGCTGTCCCCGCGACGAAAGCGGCGAAGACCCTCAACCCGAACCTGATACAGATCCCGGCTTCGACGCGAGAGAAGCTGGATGCGTTCTTTCTGAAACGCGTGCGGGATTGCCGCGGCGTCCTGGTCGCGCTCGACGAGCACATCAACGACCCGTGGGAGATCGAGGACGCGTGGCTGATCCTGGCGTGGCACTACGCGATATCGAAAGGCAGACGCGCCGCGTTCGACGCCTCGCGGAAACGCCGCGCGAATCAAGGCGACGAATCGGCCGAGACCGAGGTATGGTCGGACGCCGAGAGGGCGGAGGCGTGGGAAAGCTCGTTCTACAAGTGGGTGAAAAAACCCATGCAGGCGGTTGGCGCGCTGTGGATCACGCTGTACCTGTTCGACAACGCCGTGCGCGTGGGCACGTTGCTGGAGATATCCCGGTGGCTCCCCGACACGACCATCGCGCAGTTCGACCGCGGGATGTACACGCTCACCGCCGGCGTCATCTCGGTGATGGCCGCCGACCACTGGTTCCCCGATTTTCTGCGCGACAAAGCCAACATCAAGGACTCGAGCCAACGTCTGGTGCTGACGCGTTTGTTGACCGTGGCGCTGGCGATGGGCTCCGTCGCGAGCTCGGCGGTGGTGTTCGGGCTGCCCCCGCGCTCGCTGCTGGGGTTCGGGGGGCTCGGCGGCCTCACCTTCGGGCTCGCCGCGAAGGACCTGGTGAGCAACTTCATCGGGGGGAGCATGCTCGCCATCGTGCGCCCGTTCTCCCCCGGCGAGAAGGTGTACTTGATGGCTGTCGGCGGGCGATTTCGAGGCACGAACGAACCTTCCGTGGGCGGGTACCTCGTGAAGGATATCGGGTGGTACCAAACCACGCTCATCCCGAAAGACACGCGACCGACGACCGTCCCGAACGGCTTTTTCCTCGGCGCCAACGTGATCAACATTTCGCGCCAAACCGCGCGCGTCATCATCGTCAACGTGCGCGTGCGGTACGAGGATCTCGAAACCGTCCCGGCGATGACGAGCGAAGTGGAGGCGTACCTGCGCGCGCACGACGCGGTGATCCAGCCCCCCACACGCCCCATACGCGTGCATCTGCGCGACGTCAAGGATGACCACGCCGCGATCCGCGTCGAGGCGCACTCGCACGTCGTGAAGAAGGACGCGTTCCTCGCCGTGAACCAGGAGATCACGCTCGCGATCTTCGCCATCCACAAAAAGCACGCCACGGGGCCGGCGTGGCCGGTGCAGGGACTCATGCAGCTCGCGCCCCCCGACTACGCGCCGGAATGAAGCGAACAGCTTTCGCGCGCGACGCGTAAGCGGCGCGCGGTTCCTTCGCGTCGTATACGCGCCGCCGTAAACGTAGCTCACGCGTAGATAGTAGCGCTACTATGAATTCACGTCGCCTACGCGCGCTCACGAGAAGACGCGCTCGGCGTCCCCCCCCACGACCTTCCCGTTCCCGGCGGCGGCGCGCCACGTCAGCCCGGCGACAACGTCAATCCCGGTGGCGGCGGCGACGCATCGCGCCGCGCTGGCGGCGACGCGCGCGTCCACCCCGCCACCGAACCCCGGGCCCGCGCCCGCGCCCGCGCCCCGCGAGCCGCGCGCCGAGCCTCTCCCCCCGCCCGGCGTCGGCACGGCGAGCACAGTCGCGCGTTCGCCCGCCATCTCGCGCCGGGCGGCGATCGCCGCGGCGAGCCCGTCAAGCAAAACGCCCGCGGGCAGAGGCGCGCATGAGGCGTCGTCGAATCGCTCCGACGTCGGAGACGTCGTCGTCGCGCCGGTCCCCGCGCGCGCCGCGAAGCACCGGAACGGGTCCATGTCCGCTTCGTCGAAGGAAGGCTCTTCGAGGACGTTTTCGTCCACCGCGGTGAGCACGACGACGTGCTCGGCGTTAACAGAGTCAAGCAGTGTCTTGGCGTACTCGCGCGCGCGGTCCGCGGGAACGTCGTGGTTCACGGTCAAGACGCAAAGGTTTTCGCGATCGTCGCGCGCGGTCGCGGTCGTTTCGGTCGTTTCGGTCGTTTCGGTCGTTTCGGCGCGGAACAAAACGCCCACCGGATCTTCCCTGCCGATCGTTCCCGACGCGGCGATGTTCCGCGCGGAGACCCCGGCGACGGTGATCGTCCCCATCGGCCGCAAACAAACCGCGCCCGCCTCGACCGTGTCGAAGACCAGGCCGCACGCCCACGGCGTCGTCGCGACGAGAAGCGTCGTGGGTTTCAGCGCTCCGCGCTCGATCGCGTCTCGGGTCTCCTCGTTCCACAGCGCGAACACGCGCGCGCGATCGCCCACCGCGTCGAGCGCTTCCTCCGCCAAACGCTCCTCGTCCTCATCCTGGCGCGTGCGACGCACGTCGTCCTCTTCCAGGGGGGAGAAAAAGTCCGACATGACCCGAGTCGCGCGCGCGGGAGTGGTAGGCAAGGCCAGATCTGGCTCTGAACGGGTGCGCTCGGGCTTTTTTGGCGGTGTGTGTGAGCCTGCGTGCGCGAGGAAGTGCGTCCGTAAAGCGGTGGATAGCAAAAAGTCCCGCCACAGGTGTCAGCGCGGCTCACGCGGCAGGCTCCACGATGACGTTCTCCCTCCCTCGCGGCGGGGCGATGGGCCCCCGGTTCGGCGACAACGCGTCCTCGCGTCTCGACCGACGCGGCGACCGCGGCTCGTCCGCCGCGAGCCGCGCCCGTCGCGCCGGAAGCAACTCTCGCGCCATCGTCGCGCTCGCCGCCGCCGGAGGCGCCTCCGCCGCCTCGGTGGCCGTCTCGCGGAACGCGGTGGCGCGCCGCGCGCTCCTCGCGGGCGCGGCCGTCGCGATTCCCGCGCTGTTCGACGTCGGCGCGGCGCTCGCCAAGGCCAAAGGCAAGGGCGGCCAGGGCTCGCCGCCGACGAAAGCGGTCGCGCCGACGCCCGTGACCAACGTGGACCTCGCCGGTCGGCGCCTCGTCGCCATCGGCGACGTGCACGGCGACTTCAAGCAGACCATGCGGGCGCTCGAGCTGGGCAAGGTGATGGACGCGGATGGGCGTTGGGTCGGCGGCACCACCGTTTTGGTGCAGGTCGGGGACATTCTAGACCGCGGCGACAACGAGCTCGCCATCATGCGCAAGTTCGCGAACTTGGCGAAGCAGGCGCGAAAAGAAGGCGGAGACGTGCTCGTCGTGCACGGCAACCACGAGATCATGAACG
>Ga0181564_10002308_pt1 | contig 16717 bp, 11 predicted proteins | sample 011ome_24_FD_134512 | JGI IMG/M metagenome (GOLD analysis project Ga0181564, IMG submission 134512) | Coastal salt marsh microbial communities from the Groves Creek Marsh, Skidaway Island, Georgia - 011513CT metaG (megahit assembly) | ecosystem: Environmental > Aquatic > Marine > Intertidal...
CGGGTTCTCGGCGATGGCGGCAATGTCGTCCTTCCACTGTTCGAAAATGGCCGCTCGTCGGCCGGCGAACATTCCCACCCCGAGGGGGGTGCCGAAATGATCGAGCACCATGGTGGTGTTCGGGACGGCAGCGGCAAGATCGCAGAAATCCTGGTTCTGATGGTGATAGTGCCAGGTGTCGAAGGTGAGCCCACGTTCACCGAGACGGCGTACGCCGGCGCGGAAGCGGTCGCGTCGGTACAGGTCTGCCGGCGCGCGACCCGGAATCGTGAGCGCATCGGGCTCGAGGGCCGATGCTCCTGCGTCACGAATCCCGACGAATCGCCCACCGCCCGCTGCGGAGTGGGCGTCGAGGATCTCGTCGAGGTGGGGACTCTGCAAATCGGCGTGGGCAACGATGCCCGCAATGATCGCCTGATCGTTGCGCCGCTCACTCTCGGCTGCGTTGGCGGCAACGAACTCGGTTTCACCAACCGGGCGCAGGTGCTCGGGTCCGCTATCGCGATACGCAGTGTGGCATTCGACGAACACGGTCTTCACAACATGGTGACCGGCACTCGTATCGGCGTGAAGATCGTCGAGGCCGTAGGGCAATCCTCGACCGGGTGGCCACAGATGATGGTGGGGATCGATGATTCGTCGAGTCGGATCGACGATCTCCTCGGAGAGGAGTTCCGACCATTCCTTCATGACGGGACGTTCAGCCATGCTGGCACCATGGCACAGGGAACCCGCGACGCCTACCCAGATGCTGCGGGTGGAGTCCGCCTCCACTAGCCTGCCGACGACAGCGAGAGCCCTCAGGAGTTCGTGATGACCGAAGCAGTGTTCGTTTCCTACGCCCGGACCGGTATGGCAAAGGCGGGCCGAGGTGGCTTCAACATGACGCCGGCGATGTCGATGGCCGCCCATGCGATCAGCAGCGCCGTCGAGAAATCCGGTGTCGAACCCGAGGCGGTCGAGGATGTGGCGCTCGGCAACGGGGCACACGGAGCCGGCAACCTCGGCCGACTGTCCGGTCTGCTCGCCGGTCTCCCGGTCACCACCGGAGGCAACACGATTCAGCGTCACTGCTCGTCCGGTCTCAACTCGATTGCGGTGGCGGCCAACTACATCAAGGCCGACGGCGCTGACTGCGTCGTGGCAGGTGGCGTCGAGTCCATTTCGATCAAGAACCCAGGTGTCGGCGGTGCCGTCAACATGGATCCCAAACTCGAGGAGCAGTATCCGGCGATCTACATGGCGATGATCGAAACGGCCGACATCGTCGCCGATCGTTACAGCGTCTCGCGCGAGTACCAAGACGAGTACAGCTACGAGTCCCAGATGCGGATGGCGAGAGCGCAGGAGAACGGTCTGTTCGAAGACGAGATCGTTCCCATGGACACCAAGATGAAGCTTGTCAACAAGGAGACCGGTGAGGAGTCGATCGTCGAGTACACCGTCGATCGTGACGAGTGCAATCGTCCCAGCACTACCCTCGACGGCCTGGCCAAGCTGCAGCCGGTGCGTGGCGAGGGGAACTACATCACTGCTGGAAACGCCAGCCAGCTCTCCGACGGCGCTGCTGCGGTGGTGATGATGTCCGACACGGAAGCGGCCAAGCGCAATATCGAGCCGATGGGCGCGTTCAAGGGATGGGCAGTCGCCGGATGCGAGCCCGACGAGATGGGGATTGGGCCCGTCTTCGCTGTCCCGAAGTTGCTCGAGCGCCACGGTCTCACCGTCGACGACATCGATATCTGGGAGCTCAACGAAGCGTTCGCAAGCCAGTGCCTCTACAGCCGTGACCGCCTCGGGATCGATCCGGAGAAGTACAACGTCAACGGCGGATCGATTGCAATCGGACACCCGTTCGGCATGACCGGAACCCGGTGTGCTGGCCACCTGCTCCAAGAGGGCAAGCGTCGCGGTGCCAAATATGGCGTCGTCACCATGTGTATTGGTGGCGGCCAGGGAGCAGCTGGGTTGATCGAGATCTACTGAGTTCGGTCACACCTGGGCGAAGGCAGATCTGGTCCGGCTCTGGCCGCCTCGCAGCAGATCGACATGTGAGGCTCACAGGCAATCAGTCTCAGGATCCGGGTTTCGAACCGTCGAGCACGGACCGGATCCCGGCGAGAATGAAGTGGACTGTTCGCTCGACGTGAGCAGCGCGGTCCACGTCGTCGTGCTGCGCGGCGATCGTGGCTGCTTCGATCGAAACCGCCGAACCGAGTCGAAGAGCAAATGCCATCGTTTCGTCGTCCGTCTCGTAGTGCGTCCGGAACCCCCGCACAAGGGCCCGCCGGGCGCTTGCGCGGTTGGCGCTGTCCCGAGACGTTTGGGTTGGGATGATTTCAGGCATGCTTCGCAGCTGACCGATGGCGGTCGTTGGCGAAAGGAGATCGAGGTTTGCGGTGACGAAGACGCGCACGATGTCTTCGAAGTTCCGCGAGGCTGAGAGTCGGCGCTCGATCTCTTTTTCGTACTCGGCTTCCTCACGGGCGTAGAGCGTTTGAAGGAGCGAACTTCGTGTCCCGAAGTATTTGTGGACGAGTTGAGCGGTCACGCCCGCCTCGGTGCTCACGAGGTCGATGGTGCATGCGCCGATTCCTTCGCGCTCGATGATCCCTTTCGCAGTCTTGAGCAGTTGGGTTCTTCGTTGTTCAGGTTCGAGGCGGCGTGGACCCACGCTTGCGAGACTAGTGGTTGACATCATTGTTTGTCCCGACTCAAATAGCGTCGTGACGGTTTGGGGGATGTATGACGTACGCAGGTGACCGCCGAGTCATCGATGTGGATAGCCATCTCTTCGAACTCGACGACTTCCTTTCTTCGGTGGCGACTGAGGCGGAGCAGAGGTTTCTTCGCCCAATGGACGAGCAGTCCGAACTTCCGGTGTCGCTCGCTGCGATCGAGAAGGGTCGCACTCACCTCGCGCGGCGCAAGGCTGACCCTGAACTGATGACGACATTCGAAGCCTCGATGTTCGACATCAGCCGGAGTCCGTGGTCGCGCCTGGGCGCTTTCGACCCTGCAGAGCGGTCCCGGGTGCTCGACATCCTCGGCTTTGAGGCGCAGATCGTGCTTGGCACGTTCTCGTTCCACCAAGTTGCCCACCAGAAAGATACCCACGCCCTCGAGGTCGGTGCCCGAGTACACAACCGGGCGATGGGCCGGTTTTGCAAGAATGACGAACGCCTTCTCGCCGGCGGCTATGTGCCCCTGTCATTGGGACCACAGACCGCAGGTCGCCTCATAGACGATGCATTCGCAGACGGCTGCTTCACAGTGATGGTCGACACGAATGAAGCAGATCCAGATGCCCGCTCGTTCTCACATCCCGACTTCGATCCGGTGTGGGCACGATTCGCAGAGCGCGACGTCCCCGTGATCGTGCACATTGCTGTCAACGGACACTACGACCCCGTCTCGCCGAGCTTCCACAACAACGGACGGGGCAGCGCAGCAGTCGGTGGCGATGCCCCGAGCTCACATCTCGGGCTGATCGCCATGAACAATTCGGTCGAGCTCTTCCTCTCGGCGTTGATCTTCGACGAGGTCTTCGAGCGGCACGACGGACTCCGAGTCCTGTCGCTCGAGCACGGAGCGGCGTGGGTGCCAAGCTGGTTGCACAAGCTCGACTTTGTCGAACAGGCCACCCGGCGAGTGGCCCCGCGCGAACGAAGGGCATCCGAGGTCGCACGCGAGCGGGTGCGCGTGGCTCCGTTTGCCGGAGAACCGGTCGGTTGGCTGATCGAACAGCTCGGTCCCGACATGCTCTGCTTCGCATCCGATTATCCGCACCCTGAGGGGACGCGTGACCCGATCGGCAAGTTCGAAGCAACGATGGAGGGCATTGATCCGGCCGCACGCGCTGCGTTCTTCGCAGGGAACAGCGAGTCCTTCCTTGGCGGTTGACGCGTTGTCCGAGTTGCTCCTCGCCATGGGGTTCTCTTGCGTGGAGTAGGGAGGTTCCAGCTGGCGCTGGAACGAGCAGCGGCGTGCAACGTGCACCCGCCAACGGGAGGAGCGGCGAACACGCGCCGGTGCTGATGCCACTCGATCCTCAGATTTCACCCATCGTGGAGGCGGTGAACACGGCAGCAGCCAGTGCGCCACCACTGAGCGAGCAGACAGTGGAGATGCGGCGGGAGGCGTACCGAGCGCTCTGTGCGCTGGCTGGGAGTGGCCCGCAACTCGACGATGTGTCGGACCAACGAGTGCCCGGCAGAAACGGCGACATTGGCGTGCGCGTGTACCGCAACGACGGCGCCAAGGGAATTTTCGTGTTCTACCACGGCGGCGGGTACACGATCGGTGACCTGGACAGTCATGATGAAGTCTGCCGTCAGCTCGCACTGGAGTCGGGCGCAACGATTGTGGCAGTCGACTATGCGCTTGCCCCTGAGCACCCTTTTCCGGCAGGAATCGAGGATTCGTGGGCTGCATTGCAGTACATCGCCTCCAACCGGACCCACTTTGGCGGTCGGGAGGATGCAAAGCTGGTTGTCGGTGGCGACTCTGCCGGGGGGAACATCTCGGCGGTCATGGCTCTCATGGCACGCGACGCGGGCCTCGACCTCGTCGCACAGCTGCTCGTGTACCCGTCGGTTCGGTCGGACGATGACAGCCCGTCGATGACCGAGAACGGCGAAGGCTATGTGCTGACGCAGGCGACAATGGACTGGTTTCACGCCCAGTACCAACCCGATCACGACCATGTCCACGCATCGCCGATTCGCGCAGAGTCTCACGAGGGACTGGCACCAGCGCTCGTGATCACCGCCGAGTTCGACCCGTTGCGCGACCAGGGCATCGAGTACGCCCATGTGCTCGCGGCGGCCGGGGTGCCGACAGAGCACACGAATTATGAGGGCATGGTGCACGTCTTTTTCCAACTCGGACCGATTGTCGACAAAGGGCGGGCCGCGGTGACGCAAGTGGCGGAGGCGGCCAAGCGGGCCCTTGCCTGAGGTAGCGGAAGGATCGGTTTCCTTGCGAGCCTGAACCGATGGCACGCCATCAGTGATGTACGCCCTGATTCGTGGGCTTTCAGCTGCGGATGTGGCCTACACTTTTGGCATGGCTGTGGCCGTCCCGATCGAAGACGAGTTGACGATCGCCGGGATGACCTGCGGCGGGTGCGCAGCCCGAATCCAAAGTCATCTCGACGGTCTCGATGGGGTCGAGACTGCTCTGGTCAACTTCGCCACCGGGCGTGCAACGATTCACCACCTTCCCTCGCTCGATCGACGTGCCCTCACGGGCGAAGTCGAGTCGCTCGGTTACGCCGTGGTCGGCCGCGATGAAGGCGATCAGGCCGAAGAAGCTCACGAGCAGGAACTGCGACGGCGACTTGTGTTCGCAGCCGTGCTCGCTGCTCCAGCGATGGTGCTCTCCATGGTGATGTCGTTGCAGTTCGACGGCTGGGAATGGCTTGTCGCCGGGCTGTCCATCCCTGTCATCCTTTGGTCGGGCTGGCCGTTCCATCGGGCAACGGTCCTGAATCTCAGGCACCGCGCGACCACGATGGACACGCTCGTGTCCATGGGCTCCCTCTCCGCACTCGGCTGGTCGTTGGTGGTGCTCCTGGCGGGCGTCGGCGACGGTCACGTCTATTTCGAGACGGGCGCAGTGATCGTCACGTTGATCCTGCTCGGAAAGTGGTTCGAGGTCCGAGCGAAGCGGCGCTCGGGTGATGCGATCCGAGCACTTGCTGACCTCGGGGCAAAGACGGCGCTGCTCGAAGACGGTCGTGAGGTGAGCCTCGATGACCTCGTGGTGGGCATGCGATTCAGAGTTCGGCCGGGGGAGAAGATCGCCACCGATGGGACTGTGGTCGACGGTGTGTCCGCTGTCGACGCGTCGATGGTCACCGGTGAGCCGGTGCCGGTCGAGGTGAGCATCGGAGACGAGGTCATCGGTGCGACTGTCAACACCAGCGGCTCACTCACCGTCGAGGCGACGCGTGTAGGAGCCGACACCGCTCTTGCCCAAATCATTCGACTCGTCGACGAAGCACAGGGGAGCCGGGCTGAGATCCAACGCTTGGCCGACCGCGTCTCCGCCGTCTTCGTTCCCCTCGCCATAGTCACGGCCGTTGTGACCCTCGTTTCGTGGCTCGCCGTCGATCAACCAGCCGGGGAGGCGTTCACCGCAGCGGTTGCGGTGCTGATCATCGCGTGCCCGTGCGCGCTCGGTCTTGCAACACCGCTCGGAATCATGGTCGGGACCGGGCGTGGGGCACAGCTCGGGGTGATCATCAAAGGAGGCGAAGTTCTCGAAGACACGCGGGCCATCGATGCCGTCGTTGTCGACAAAACTGGAACCTTGACACAGGCGATGATGGTGGTCTCTGACATGGTCGCTCCGGAACTCGACGACGCCACCGCTGAACGCGTTGCCCGACTCGCCGGCGCCGCAGAGGCCTACTCCGAACATCCGATCGCCTCCGCGATCGCCGCGGCGTATCCCGGTCCGGCTGACGTCGACGCGTTCGAGAATCGCCCTGGGCTCGGCATTGTGGCGACGGTCGACGGCAGCCCGATGCGGGTTGGTCGACGCCTGCTCTTCGATGAGATTCCGGCCACTGTCGAGGCCGCGACATCCGGAGCGGAGGCAACGGGTGCCACCGTCGTACTGGCGGGTCGGGCAGGCACGGCCGAGGTTGTCCTGGTCGTGAACGATCAGGTGAAACCGACATCGCCGGCAGCGATTGCGGCTCTGCATGACCAAGGTCTCACGGTCACCCTTTTGACTGGCGACAACGACCGGACCGCCGCCGCCGTGGCGCAAACAGTGGGAATCGGCACGCACCCCGGCGATGCGGTCATCGCTGAGGTGCTGCCAGCTGACAAGGCTCAGGTGGTGGCCACGATGCAGGCCGAGGGCCATCGAGTCGCCATGGTGGGTGACGGGATCAATGATGCACCAGCGCTGGCGCAAGCCGACCTCGGTATCGCCGTCGGGACTGGAACAGACGTCGCCATCGAGGCGTCCGACCTCACGGTGGTCTCCGGCGATCTTCGCGGGGTTGCGGATGCAATCGCGTTGTCCCGCCGCACACTCACGGTGATCAAAGGCAATCTGTTCTGGGCATTTGCCTACAACGCTGCGGCCATTCCGTTGGCCGCCTCGGGTGTGCTCAACCCGATGATTGCTGCGGGGGCAATGGGCCTGTCATCGCTGTTCGTGGTCAGCAACAGTCTCCGACTTCGGCGCTTTGCCGGATACCGGCGGCCATGACCGCCGGTCGCTGCCTCAGCGACGGCCCCGTTCCAAGCCGTCTCCAGTGGTGTTGAAGCGCAGAGAGGCCTCCTGTGCCGTGCTCGCAACCCGGCGTCCGGCCGCATCGTAGATCGCGCCGAGCGTCAGGCCCCGCTCGTGTCGGGCGGACGGACTGTGCATGACATGGAGATGCCAGTCGTTGAAGTCGACCGGCTCGTGAAACCAGATTGTGTGGTCGAGGCTCGCCCCTGTCAGCTCACCGCGCACCGGGATGTGCGGAAGGGCTGCAGTGCGCATGAAGACGCGGTCGGTTGCGAAAATCATGACGGCCGTGTGCGCGATCGGATCTGGCGGCAGTACCGGCTGCATTGGACGCATCCAGACCCAATGGTCAGGTTCCCGACGCGCACCGTCGGGATCGTCGGTCCGAATATCGATCGGTTGTTCCTGCCAGCCCGGTCGGTCACGGATGCGATCGCGATTGGGGAGCTCGTCGGGGCCGACAACCTGCGGCATCGGGTCCTGATGCTCGGCACCAGCCGGGTTGGCGGCGAAGCTCGCCATCATCTGAAAGATCCGGCGATCGTCTTGAAAGGCGCGCACCTCTCGTACCTCGAAGTTGCGACCCTCCTTGATGCGCTCGACCTCGTAGCGGACCGGGCGCCCTGTCTCGCCAGGCCGGAGGAAGTACAGGTGCATCGAATGAATCGGGCCGACGGTCGTCGTTCGGGCTGCAGCGACGAACGCTTGAGATGCAACCAAGCCGCCGTAGATCCGCTCCCGGAATCCCTTTCCCCCTGGTCCGCTCCCGCCGGCGTACACGTCAGGCTCGAGCTCGTCGAGGTCGAGGCGGTTGAGTAACCGCTGCACCTGGTACGACATCGTGCTGCAGCCTAGGGAATCTGTGCTGGAGTGCGCCCTGTGGCCTTCGAGGACGGCTGCGCGGGGAACTAGGGTCGCCGCCGTGCCGCTTGCCTCCTTTCGCCGTGTCCTGATCGCCAACCGGGGTGAGGTTGCCGTTCGTATCGCCCGTGCTGCCGCCGAGCTCGGATCGGAAACGGTCGCTGTGTATTCGGCTGCCGACGCGCAGTCGCTCCACACCCGAGTCGCCACGCATGCCGTCGGCCTCGCAGGTGACCCGATCGGTTCGTACCTCGATACCGACGCGGTCATCGCAGCGGCTGTCGACGCCGAGTGTGACGCCATCCATCCCGGCTACGGCTTTCTCTCCGAACAGGCTGGCTTCGCTCGGAGCTGCGCCGCGGCGGGTATCACGTTCGTCGGTCCGACGCCGGACACGCTCGCGTTGCTCGGAGACAAGGCGGCTGCCCGGGCGCTGGCGATGGACCAGCAGGTACCGGTCGTACCGGGAAGTACGACGACAGTTGCCGGTGCAGACGAAGCGACCGCAGTCGCCGATGACATCGGCTACCCGGTGATGGTCAAGGCTGTCGCCGGGGGCGGGGGGAGGGGCATGCGGCGAGTCGACGAAGCATCGGCGATGCCCGAGGCGTTCGAGAGCGCAGCCCGGGAAGCCGAGGTGGCATTCGGGAACGGCGCGCTGATCGTCGAAAAACTCATCGTCGATCCCCGACATATCGAGGTGCAGATCTTCGGCGATGACACCGGTTCGGTCGTCCATCTGTGGGAACGGGATTGTTCGGTGCAGTTGCGGAACCAGAAGGTCCTCGAGATTGCACCGGCTCCGGCGCTCGATCCGTCTCTTCGAGACGCACTCCTGCTCGACGCCGTTCGGCTCGGACATGCTGTTGGTTACCGAAACGCCGGAACGATCGAGTTCCTTGTCGACCCAGGTACGGGAACGCACTGGTTCATCGAGGCCAACCCGCGGATCCAGGTCGAACACACCGTGACTGAGGAGATCACCGGGTGCGACCTCGTTCAGAGCCAACTCCTGGTTGCGGCGGGCGCCACGTTGGCCGAGACAGGCTTGGTCGATGTCGGTCCGCCACGAGGGACCGCTATCCAGGCCCGGGTGGCGCTGACATCCGCAGGACGCCTCACTGCCTATCGCGAACCGTCCGGACCTGGAATTCGAGTTGACGGCTTCGCCTACACCGGGTTCGAAGCATCAGGGTCGTTCGATCCTCTGCTTGCGAAAGTCGTCGCCTCGGCAGGCGGGCACAGTGCGGCACTCGATCGACTACGCCGCGCACTCGGTGAGTTTCAGATCGACGGGGTCGGGACCAATCTTGCCCTTCTCGAACGGCTGGTCGACGACCCTGGCGTGCGTGCCGGCGACGCCCGCACCACCCTGGTGGAGACGCTACCTGCAACGTCGGACGGCCAGTTGTCACCAGCGGTTGCGTTGTTCCGTGCCGGATCCGAGGTCGACAGCGGGGCAGGATCGTCGTTCGAGCAGTCTCTCGTCGCCAGTGGCGAACTCGAGCCGGTGGTGAGCCCGGTCGGGTCGACGGTCGTCGACGTCCTGGTTGCTCCGGGTGAGCGGATCGATCCCGGTCAGGCGCTCGTCGTCTGCTCCGCGATGAAGATGGAGACGGTGATCACGGCACCATGCGCCGGTGTGGTGCACGAGCTTCTGCCACTCTCGGCCGGCACGCCGGTGTACGAGGGGCAGGTGATTGCCTTGGTCGAGCCGGGGGAGGGGACCGGCACCGCCCCGGGGGCCACCCGAACCGACGACGGGTGGGTGCCGGAGTTGGCCAAGGCCGACCAGCTGCGTGGCCTCGCCGTCGCCCGTCTGGCCCCCGGCTCCGAGGACCCAGGCGTTGTCCGACAGCGCGGCCGCAACAAGCTCACCTGCCGCGAGCGAATCGACCTGTTGCTCGATCGTGGATCGTTCCGCGAGATCGGAAGCCTTGCCGGGTTCAGCAGCTACGACGACGACGGCAATGTCGCAGCGTTCACCCCGTCGAATCACGTCGGTGGCAACGGCACGATCGAAGGGCGGGCCGCGATCGTGTGCGCAGATGACTTCACGTCACGAGGCGGGCACTCTGATGGCTCGATCGGCTCGAAGGCCATGCATCTCGACCGTTTGTCGCTCAACCTGCGCCTCCCATCGGTTCGTCTGCTCGATGGTTCTTCCGGTGGTGGCAGCGTCGCATCGATGGTTCCTTCCCAACAACGGGCCGGGAAGAGCACTGCGGAGGAGAGCACGGGGGCGATCGATGCCGGCAAGCCGAGGGTCACCGGTCCCGGAGGCTCGTTTCTGCCCGCTCATCTCGGTTCTTCCCTGTACGCCAAGCAGCTCGAGACCGTACCGGTCGTCAACATGTTGCTCGGCAGCGTGGTCGGTCTCGGTGCTGCGAAGGCGGTACTCGGCCACTTTTCGGTGATGGTGCGCGACACAGCGCAGCTGTTCGTCGCCGGCCCACCGGTTGTCGTCCAGGCCACCGGGCAAGACATCACGAAGGAAGACCTTGGTGGTTGGCACATCCACTGCCGTAACGGCTCGGTCGACAACCTGGCAGAGGACGAGGAGGACGCCGCCGCGCAAACCCGGCGCTTTCTGTCGTATCTGCCGTCCAGCGTGTACGACGCGGCACCGACCGTGGCGGGGGCCGACCGCGGGATCGACCGGGTCGACGAACTGCTCACCCTCGTCCCCAGAAATCGCACCACGACGTTCGACATTCGGCGCGCCATTGCGCTCATCGTCGATCCTGACTCGTTCTTCGAAATCGGTCCCCATTGGGGGACCGATCAAGTGACCGGGCTCGCTCGCTGTCGTGGCCACGTCGTCGGCGTCGTTGCGTCGGACTCCCGTCACAGCAACGGTGGTGCACTCACCGCTGATGGCTGCGACAAGATCACCCGTCATCTCGGACTCTGCGATCTCTTCAACATTCCGGTGGTGAACCTCGTCGACAACCCCGGCTTCGCAGTCGGCCTCGATCACGAGATCAACGGCACCATTCGCAAAGGTGGCGAGTGGATGCTCGCGTTCGCCCGAATCTCGGTGCCGCTCTTCACCGTGATCATGCGACGAAGCTTTGGCGTTGCCGGCAACAACTTCGCCGCACCTCGGTCCGACGCCGACATGCGAGTCATCTGGCCGGCCGCCGACATGGGTGGGATCCCTCCAGAAGGGGGCATCGAAGCGGCGTACAAGCGACAGCTCGCAGAGGCGGAGGATCCAACTGCATTCCGCGCCGAGTTGATGCAGCGGATCGAGAGTGCGCGAGGTCCGATGGGCCCACTCAACCGCTTCGAGGTCGAAGAACTGATCGATCCCCGTGACACCCGACGTCATGTCTGCGAATGGATCGAGCACGCGACGAGGATCGCGACTCACCCCAATCGGCTGGCCCCACCTCGCGACCGTCGCTGATCCGGTTCGAATCGCACCCGGCAGCGCACCGTCGCTCGACGATCGAGAGGCGAGGTCTGTCAGCGCGGCGTTCGGACAGTTCCCTCTTCGGCGATCCGCTTCTTTGTGGCCGCCCACGAACAGATCTCGCAGGACGTGAGGTCGTGGTTGCGGGCGGGGCAGTACTCGCGCCCGAAGAAAATCACCTGGAGGTGGCGGCGATTCCACGTGGACTCGGGAAACACCGCCTTCAGATCCCGCTCGGTCTGTTCGACGTTCTTGGCGGCCGACAGCCCCCAGCGTGCGGCAAGACGATGGATGTGCGTGTCGACGGGAAATGACGGCACCCCGAACGACTGGGCCATCACCACACTCGCCGTCTTGTGGCCGACCCCGGCCAAGGACTCGAGGAACTCCCAATCCGCGATGACCTCACCCGGACCCTCAAGAATCTGATGGGCCATCGTCGAGAGGTTTCGGGCTTTCGTGGGAGCCAGTCCCACCTCTCGAATGTGCCCCAGGATGTCTTCGGGTGAGAGTGCAGCCATCGCCTCGGGCGTGCTGGCAGCAGCAAACAACGACGGTGTGACCTCGTTCACCTTCTTGTCCGTGGTCTGGGCGGACAGCGCTACCGCAACCAGCAGGGTGAAGGGGTCGGTGTGGTCGAGGGGAACCGGTGGGTCCGGGTAGAGATCGTCGAGGATGACACCGATCCGGTCGGCCTTCTCCTGCCGCTTCATCGTTGCGACACTACCGGAGTGCTCTGCGCAACGGGCCGGCACATCGAGCCGTTCAGTTCGGATGCGGCGCCACGGGACTCTTGCCGGCGCGGTGGTCGCGCAGAGAACCCACGAAGAACACGATGCCACCCACGGCAGCCAGCGTCCCGCCGACCCCGAGCGTGAAGCCGATCGAGGTGACCTCGCTGAGCAGCCCGAGCAGCGGCGGGGCGGCAAGAAAGCCGACGTCTCCGGCGGAGCGGTACATCGCGATCGCCATGCCCCGACGCCCGGGAGGTGCAATGTCGGCAACGTAGGCCGCTGGTGCCGGACCGGCCGTACCGGTCCCGAGCGACATGACGATGTTGCCGAGGACGAACCCGACCGGCGTGGCAAGGGAGCCGGCAAGGATGGCACCGAGTCCGGCGAAGACGCCGGAAAAGAGCACCACACTTCGTCGCCCGATGTGGTCGGCGGCCCATGCCGCCGGGAGGAGGGTGGTCAGGGTGAGCAGGCCGGTGAGCGTGAACACCAGGCCGACCTCGGCCGGACCCCAGCCGAGAACTTCGCTGGCATGGAGTGGCATCAGGGTTCCCCGGGTGCCAGCTCGGGTCATGAAAATCGTCATCGTCGAGAGACCCACCAAGAGGAAGGGAGTACTGCGCACGAACGCCCAGGTACTGACCGGTGGGGCGGCCTCGGCGGCGGCCTGTTCCTCGAGCGCCCGGTCGCGCGTCTCGGGGAGCCGAAACGCGGCATAGATCGACGTGACAACAGCGAGCACCGCCACGACCGTGAACGGCGTGCTGAGGCTGTAGGCATTGGCGATGAGCCCACCGACTCCTGGTCCGAGCGCAACACCGACGCTGAGTGCCCACTGGTTGGTGGCGACGTACCGCGTTCGCTTCTCCGGCGGTGCGATGTCGATCAGATAGGTCATCGCGCCCGACATGTAGAACGCCGACCCTGCTCCGGCCACGAACCGCCACGCGAGAAGCACCCAGATGCCGTCGGCCTGTCCGGAGCCGAACATGCCGATCGCGGTCAGAAGGGGACCACCGACGAGGAGGACGCGCCGGCCGTACCGGTCCGCGATGAGACCCGCCGGCACGTTGAGAATCAGACGGGCAAAAGCAAATACCGTCAGGGTGAGTCCGACCATCGTGGCACTGACCCCGAAATCGCTGGCGTACAGCGGGATGATCGGTGAGACCACACCCTGACCAGCCATCACGAGAAACGTGGCGCCGCACAAGACCACGAGTTCCTGATTGTGGCGGACCCATGTGATCGGTGACGGCATCAGAGACCTTGCTTCACGACGAGGCGATCTCGACCGAGCCGGACTCTTGCTCGTGTCGGGCTTCGGATGGTGCAGTGCTACTTCTTGCGGTGCACTTGGACCGGCAGGTATGTGTAGCCGTGCACGAAGGAGGAGAGCGGTCGTTCTTCTTCCCCGACGACCTCCACGTGGTCGAAGCGTCGAAGAATCTCCTCCCACAATACCCGGAGCTGCAACTCGGCCAGGCGGCTCCCCATACAGAAGTGGATGCCGTACCCGAATGCGAGATGACGGTCGGCGTTGTGCCGTTCGATGTCGATGCGCTCGGCGTCCTCGAACACCGCTTCGTCGGCGTTGGCCGACACGTACCACATCAGCACTTGGTCGCCCTCGAGGATCTGCTTCCCGCCGAGTTCGGTGTCACATGTCGCCGTTCGCCGCATGTACGACAGCGGTGTCTGCCACCGGATGATCTCCGGAACCATGTTGGCCACGAGGTTCGGGTTCGCCTTGAGCTTGGCGTACTGATCGGGGAACTGGTTCAGCCCATACACGCTTCCCGACATCGTGTTGCGGGTGGTGTCGTTGCCTCCGACGATCAGCAACAGAAGGTTGCCCAGGTGCTTCAAGGTCGGGATGTCCCTGGTGGACTCACCATTGGCGAGCATGGTCACGAGGTCGAACCCGTTCCCACCTCGCCGCTGAGTCCACAGCCGATCGAAATAGGCGACCATCTCCATGAAATGGTCGCGACGTTCCTCCATCGTCTCGATCAGTCCACCCGGTTGGGGCACGGCGAAGGTGATGTCAGACCAGAAGGTGAGCTTGCGACGATCCTCGAGCGGAAAGTCGAAGAGCGTGGCGAGCAGGAGTGTGGTGAGCTCGATCGACACGGTGTCGACCCAGTCGAACGTTTCACCCTCGGGCAGCGCGTCGAGAACGTTGATCGTGCGCTCTCGGATCGTGGGTTCCAGATTGCGGAGGTTGCTCGGCGCGGACACGCTTCGCACGGTCTTGCGTTGATCGGTATGGGTCGGTGGATCCATCGCAATGAAGGACATGATGCCCGGGCCGTCTTGTTCACGAACTCGGGTGGGATCGAGACCGAGCGTGATGCCTGACGCCGAGGAGTAGGTCTTGTGGTCACCGTCGACAGCTCGAACATCGTCGTAGCTGGTCACCGACCAGTACCGGCCCGACGTCTCGAGTTCGTTGAAGTGGACGGGGTCTTCGCGCCGCAAGCGAGCAAAATGATCCTGAAAACGATTCTCTCGGAAGAGGTGTGCGTTGAGTGGATTGATGTCCTCGAGCGCAAGGCTTGCGGCGCTGCCGACGTTGGCACCCTTTTCGACCATCTCGGTCTCAGGAGTGCGCTGGATCACCGGGAGGACGTCGGACCGATCGGTCGTGATGTCGGACATGGGATCATTCTCCCCCAAAGCGTGCGAGAGGTGTGAATACTCCCGGTGTTGTTCGGCGATCTAGGGTCGCGTCTCGTGAGTGAGCACGTGCACGACGCGATCGTCCTCGGGGCCGGAGTCTCTGGGATCTACGCCATCAAGCGTCTCGTCGACTTGGGGCTGGATGCCCTCGTGCTCGAAGCTGACGACGACCTCGGGGGGACGTGGTTTCGCAATCGCTATCCCGGCTGTCGTTTCGACTCAGAGAGCTACACCTACGGCTACTCGTGGTCGTCCGAGATCCTCGAGACGTGGCACTGGAAGGAATTGTTCTCCAGTCAGCCAGAAAATCTCCGGTACCTGAACTTCGTCGCAGAACGATTCGACCTGCGACGACACATGCGGTTCGGCTCCAGAGTCGAAGCCATGATGTGGGACGAGGAAGCTCGGGTCTGGCGGATCCAACTCAGTGACGGTTCTTCCTTCGTCAGCCGTTTCGTGGTCCCGAGCATCGGACCCCTCTCGATCCCGACGCTTCCCGATTTCGCTGGACGCAACGACTTCGCCGGCGACTGGTGGCATACCCACGCCTGGCCCAAAGAACCGGTCGATCTGTCCGGCCGGCGGGTGGGCATCGTGGGCACGGGTGCCACCGCCATCCAGATCATTGCGGCGATTTGCGACGAGGTCGGTGAGCTCACCGTCTTTCAGCGTCGTCCGAACTGGAGCTCGCCGCTCAACAATCGTCCTATCAGCGAGCAGGAGATGGCAGACATCCGCTTGCGCTACGACGAGATCTTCGCCGCCTGCGCAACAACCCCGGGCGGCTTCGAACACACACCGAAGTGGGGCTTCTGGGACGCCACACCGCAGGAGCGTCGCCAGCTGTGGGATGAGCTCTACGAGCAGCCAGGCTTTGCCATCACCGGTGCGAATTACGCCGAGATCTACTTCGACGAGCAGGCCAACCGGGAACTGTCCGACTACATCGCCGATCGGATCCGTGACCGAGTGGACGACCCCGTCACGGCCGAGAAGCTCATTCCCCACGACCATGGCTTTGCGCTCCAGCGACTCCCGCTCGAAAGCGGCTATTTCGAGGCGTACAACCGGCCGCATGTCCACCTCGTCGACGTCTCGGAACACCCCATCGAGCGGGTGACACCGAGCGGTATCCAGACGACCGCAGGTCATCACGAACTCGACCTGATCGTGTACGCAACCGGCTTCGACGCGATTACCGGAGCGTATGACCGCATACGTATCGAGGGGGTGGGTGGTCAGCGACTCGATGAGCGGTGGCGCGACAGTCCCAGCACCCTCGCCGGTGTCCTGAGCCATGGCTTTCCCAACATGGTCATGGTTGCCGGGCCGCAGAGCGTCTCCGGCTCCACCAACTTCCCGCGCGCCATCGAGGGCAGTGTCGACTTCATGGCCCAGCTGCTCGGGGAAGCCTTCGAGAAGGGCCACACCCGCATCGAGGCTGAGCCTGGGGCGGAAGCCGACTGGGTCGAAGAGGTGAAGAAGTACCAAGAGCGGCTGCTCATACGAGACAGCAAGGGCTGGTTCACGGGCTACAACTCCAACGTCGCTGGCCACCACGAGGGAACCATCCGCTATCAGGCGTATTTCGGCGGCGCTCCGCGCTACAACCGGTTCGTCGCCATGCTCATCGACGAAGGCTTCCCAGGCGTGGCGTTCGCGTGACATGGCCGAGTTCGAGACCATCATCCGCGGTGGGACCGTCCTCGACGGGACCGGGACGCCAGGTCGGTTGCTCGACGTGGGGATCGACAGCGGCCGGACCACC
>Ga0181564_10002330_pt1 | contig 16620 bp, 18 predicted proteins | sample 011ome_24_FD_134512 | JGI IMG/M metagenome (GOLD analysis project Ga0181564, IMG submission 134512) | Coastal salt marsh microbial communities from the Groves Creek Marsh, Skidaway Island, Georgia - 011513CT metaG (megahit assembly) | ecosystem: Environmental > Aquatic > Marine > Intertidal...
CATATGGATGGTAATAGAGATACTACGATATTGATTGTAGTAAACTGGAAAGATTCTGTTATTAATGAGAACAGGACAAAAAAAATGAAGAATTGGATAGAAGTGAATTTTGAGACAAGCAATTACGAAATGATTGAAAAAATAAAGTAATGGCAAAAAAGAAAAAAGACAAGTACATTGTGTATTCCACCAACTCCGAATACTCTCAAGAAGAAGAATTTGAGGAAGAAAAAACCTTATTGCCAGAAGAACAAGAGTTAAAAGTTTGGATTGATCGTAAACAGAGAAAAGGAAAAGCCGTAACCCTTGTGACAGGATTTGTTGGAACCGAAGACGACCTGAAGGAATTGGGGAAGGAGCTGAAATCAAAATGTGGTGTGGGTGGTAGTACCAAGCAAGGAGAAATTATTATACAAGGAGAAGTTAGAGAAAAAGTACTTGAACTATTGAAAAACATGGGATATCAAGCAAAAAAGTCTGGCGAAAACTAACACAAATCCTCTAGCCTAGATCCATGAATAATCGAAGAAAACATAGTCAATCATTTGCAGCGGCTCTGCAAGGAATAAAACAAGGGCTTTATCAAGAATTACACCTCAAGATTCATTTTGCCGCGTCCGCCTTTGTGGTTTTCTTGGGTTCATATGTCGGTATCATGGCAATAGAGTGGTGTATTCTTTTACTTTGTATGGGTTTGGTATTTTCGTTGGAACTTGTAAACTCAGCATTAGAACGCTTGTCAGACAAAGTAACCAAGGAACAAGATTCCCTAATAAAATCGACCAAAGACATGGCCGCAGGCGCAGTATTAATTGCGTCAATTTTTACTTTCGCCATTGGATGCATCATATTTATCCCTAAATTTATTGGCTAAGAACACTATGCAATGATAAAAGTATCGCAACTCACCAAATCGTATCAAAATTTACCCGTTTTAAAAGGAGTAGATTTGGAAATAAAACAAGGAGAAATAGTGGCTATTACTGGTGCCTCAGGAGCTGGAAAATCCACCTTGCTTCATCTCATCGGTACCCTTGATTTTCCGGATGGAGGTGAAATTAGTTTTCTTGGAAAGGATGTCTTAAAAATGAAAAAGAAAGAGCTTGCGAAGTTCCGAAATAAAAATATCGGGTTTGTTTTTCAATTTCATCATTTACTTCCCGAATTTACAGCACATGAAAACGTGTGTATTCCGGGATACATAGGAAACCGCCCCAAAAAAGAGGTAGACGAAAGAGCCCAAGAACTACTAAAAATGTTGGGATTGGCCGATAGAATGACTCACAAACCTTCTCAGCTCTCTGGAGGAGAACAGCAGCGAGTATCTGTTGCACGAGCTCTCATCAATAATCCTTCCGTTGTATTGGCGGATGAACCCAGTGGAAACCTTGACTCCAAAAATGCAGAAGAACTTCACAATTTATTTTTTGAACTTCGAGACAAATTCAATCAAACTTTTGTGATCGTTACGCACAACACACTATTATCGGAAATGAGTGACCGAAAACTAGTAATGAAAGATGGTTTAATCTGCTAAATGCCGTAAAATGAAAATACTTTTTCTTGATGAAACACATCCAATCCTTTACTCTATTTTTGAAAAAAAAGGATGGACCATTGAAATCGATACGACTTCTTCTATGGAGCAAATCGAGAGTAAATTGCCTCTGTTTAATGGACTAATTGTGAGAAGTAGAATGGTTATTGACGAACAGCTTATTACTCAAGGAAAAAACCTCAAGTTTATAGGAAGACCGGGAGCTGGACTTGAAAATATAGCTGTGGAGTTTGCAGAAAAAAAAGGAATTCATGTGTTTAGATCACCAGAAGGAAATAGGGATTCGGTGGCAGAACACGGAATCGGAATGCTGCTCATGCTCTTCAACAAACTGAATAGCGCAAATTGGGAGGTAAAAAACGGACAATGGAATAGAAAATCCAATTGGGGAGAAGAAGTGAAGGGAAAAACTGTGGGACTTATTGGATATGGAGTAATGGGAAAAGCAATGGCTCAGCGTTTTTCGGGATTTGGTGTGAATTGTATCGCCTACGACAAATATCTCGATCAGTATAGCGATGAGTTTTGCAAACAAGTTAGTCTTGAGAAACTAAAAGAAACTGCCGATATTGTCTCCCTCCACACTCCCTTGACAGCGGAAACAAAAGGATACGTAAACGAAGCATTCATCAACTCGATGTCGAAACCGTTTTATTTAATTAACACGGCTAGAGGTCAATCTGTTGTGCTAAATGACTTGGTAAAAGGATTGAAATCAAAGAAAGTTCTTGGTGCTTGTTTGGATGTGTTGGAATACGAAAAAACTAGCTTTGAGTCTATGTTTGATGAAAACAAAACGGATTCTTTTGACTATTTGGCGAAAGCTCATAATGTATTGCTCTCTCCTCATGTTGCCGGATGGACGCAACAATCCAATGTAAAAATCGCACAGTTTTTGGGTGAAAGAATTACAGAACATTTTCATTAATTTATTCATGTAAAATTAATAGTGGGCTTTTAGAATGCTTTGCCAACTTTTTGCTCATGCTAGGGTAAAACATTTTATCAAAGAATTTTCTCTCTCTGGTAACTACCGACAATAGTTGATTTTTCCCCACAGCCTCTAATACAGCAATTTCAATGTCATTGGATTGAATCAATTCAATGTCATACTTAAAAGAATCAAAAATAATTTTTAAGCTTTCTTTCTTTTTAGCCAACCTCGATTCAAGTTCTTCATCATCCTCTTGGTACACATTAAAAAACTTTACTTCCAAATTCAAAGAGGTGGCAAATAGCTTCAAAAAATTCATCGAATCTACCGATTTGATATTCTCAAGGCTACAAGCCATAAGAACAGAATTTATAGACTTGAAATCAGAATTATGAGGAACAGCCAATATTGGAATTTTGACTTTGTCTACAATATTGGAAGTTGTGCTTCCCAGGAACATCTCTTTTATTCCAGAAGCTCCCGTGGTTCCAATCACAATCATGTCATAATCAAAATTCTCTGTATGCCGCAAAATTGAATTTACTGGTACATTAAAATCCGTTTCGGCTACTATTCGAACCTTTGGGTAAGCTAATTTCTTTTTATTAATCAACGTAGTCAGCTCCTCCTCAGTCTCCTTTCTCATGTCCTCTTGAATATTTACCACGATTGTCGCTGAACCCGAAGAGGGAATGTGATAAGCACTCAAGAGCGTTATTTCAGCATTGGTTTTCTGAGCCAGAAACAAGGCATAGTCTAAGGCGTTTTCGGCACATTCAGAAAAATCAGTGGGGACTAACAGTTTTCGCATAGGGAGTTTGTCTAATTTTTTTATAAATGTACCCCCGTTATTTTCATAAAAATGTGATGAAAGTCAGTTATAAAACCGAGTTTTATCAAAAAACTGAAGAAAATCAACTATTTCAATATCTTGAATGTCTCAAGAAAACCTGTTTTTAGCACTAAAATTTCTTTCAGTGATAATCCAGATGAGCGATAAAAAACTACTCCTAAATAACCACAGGAGAATGCATAACTTACTGAAGTAATAATACCTGCTCCCACAAGTCCGTAGATAGTGACCGCATATTTTCCAAAAAAAAGTATTGGAATTAGACCAACCAAGGCAGCAATTAACAGCTGCTTATATCGTCCCACACCTGATAAATAGTGAGAAAAAGATTGGGATAACGCCACTGACATTACCCCAAGCGACAATGCATAAATAATTGGTTTTGTTCCACGTATATCCTTTCCAAACAACCCTAAAACCCATTCATTTGGAATCATCCACAACACAATGAGGGCGAGCGTTGTTAAGAGAAATGATAAGTGAATAAAGCTCACCGTGAGCTCTGATTTTTTTCTTGTTTCTATCTCGTTGGATATTTTACCATATTGTATGATTGCCAGAGCTTTTGAAGGAATCCAAAGACTTTCTGCCAATTGAACTGCCACAATAAAAATTCCTAATACACCACCCATTGATTTTTCGATAAAGAAATAAATTAAACGGTAATTCAGTAATTGCACAATATTCGAGAGTTGAATTTGAAATCCATACATAAAAGAAGTTTTGAAAATCGATACAAACTGAATATTTCCTTCAAACCGAATACTATTTTTTAGAACAAGAAACGACCACACCAAGGAAACAAGATAAGACGCCACTAGAGCTACAACAAAATGGTGTAAGGTGATTCCAAGCAATAAAAAAACGACTAACTGAACAGTTTTTTGAACGAGTTTAAGTGAATTGTGAGTTTTCCAATTTTCTTGCCCTATAAAAACCTGATTATGAATAGAAAACAAGCATTCCAGAAAACCTATTCCTGTTGTCCAGGCTACAAAATGGGCTGGAACTAATTGAAAATACCACAAAACAAACCCCATAAACAAAGCTGAAAACACCGACCAAACGTACGAAACCAACAACAAAGAAACCAGAGGTTTTCGGGAGGATAAATAAACGAGAGCACTTCCTCCCACTAAATTACTTATCATTACAATAAAACTTATTCCCAAGACAATTAGTCCCATTACCGCTACTCCATTTTCTCCCAGTTTGTTGGAAACCATGGCTACCAACGAAAAATTTATTAGACTAATAATTCCTAGAGTAAAGGTGGTATTTGAAATTGTTTTTATCAACTTACTATTTCTTTGTAAATTTCTAAGTAGCGAGAACCCACAATCGAATTATCAAACTGACTGACAGCGCTTTCTCTGATAGTCTTGGAATTAAAATTTTCTAGATTATCGAGCATAAAATTAATTTTTTCCCACAAAGACTCTTCATCTTTTGGCTCCACCAAGCAACCATTGGATTCGTTGATAAATTCTGAAATACCTCCTACATTGGAAGAAATGAATGGCAATCCACAACAAAGGCTTTCTACCATAACCACTGGTAAGTTCTCGTAATTACTGAACAAGACAAAAAAATCGGAGGATTGATAAAAGTGGGCTATTTCTTCAGGTGTTTTTGTACCATGGTAGGTAACATATCGATCTTGTAATCCTACCGACTTTTGAAGAATCTTTGCTTTTTCAATATCTCCATCTGTAACAATATCTAAGTGGAAATCTTGTCTTGTTTCGGCTATTTTTCGGAGAGTTCTAAAAATCCCTGAAATGTTTTTGTGGTCATCTACCAACGTAGATACATGCAGGAGTTGTTTAATTTCGGTTGGTTGTTTTGTTCGCAACGAAAATAGTTGTGTATCGGCTACATTTGGAATTACTGTGTAGCTTCCTTTCATTCCTTTTTCTTGCATAGACTTAGATAAATGCTCGGAAACAGGGACTACTCTCCAGGCATTCGCTACTATTTCTTTCATTTTACGTTTTACCAAAGGATTCAACTTTTTGAATTCATTTTTGTAGGGAAGAAATAAAGTCCAATGCTCGGTCAAGAGATAAGGAATTTTATGTTTTTTCTTACAATCTAAGGCGTAAATTCCTGCTGGGAATGTTACGTTACAATGAATTACATCAATGGTGGTCATCCCTTTTTCTTCTGTCAAATATTTCTTACCTAAATTGTATGCCTCTCGGTATCTACTTAGTTTCTTTGCCGAACTCAGAATAGGAATAGTTGAGTTCACTTTTTGGTAATAAACATGCAGCGTATTCACTCCGTTTATGGTGAAATATTCTAGCTGAAACTCCTCTTCCAACTCAGTCGAAGAAGTAACGGCAAGCACCCATAAATTAACAAAAGGATTAATCGCTTCAGCATGTCGCTGAACGAAATTACCTATCGTTTCGTGTTCCTTATTAGGATACCAACTCGAAATAAATAATACATTTGGTTTTTGCATTCGATTCAAAGAATTACTTTTGTGTAACGACCGAACGAAGATAGTATTTTATCCTTGGTTTGAAAACACAAAAAATCTCAAAACTTCACTTAGAATGGCAAGAAAACTTCGAATAATATTTATGGGTACTCCAGATTTTGCGGTAGAATCGTTAAAATCTCTTGTTGAAAGTGGTAGTGAAATTGTAGGGGTAATCACCTCCCCTGATCGTCCAGCTGGGAGGGGTCAAAAACTTCAGGAATCAGCTGTAAAAAAATATGCTGTTTCTCAACAACTCAAAGTACTTCAGCCAGAGAAATTGAAAAACCCTGAGTTTTTGACTGAATTAAAATCTTTGAATGCCAATTTACAAGTTGTGGTTGCTTTTCGCATGTTGCCAGAGGTGGTTTGGAACATGCCTGAGTATGGGACAATTAATTTACACGGTTCGCTTCTCCCCCAATACAGAGGAGCAGCCCCGATTAATTGGGCAATCATAAATGGAGAAAAAGAGAGTGGTGTTACCACGTTTTTTATCGAAAAAGAAATTGATACGGGTAAGATTATTTTCCAAGAAAAAGTAGCGATTGAAGAGGATGACACCGCTGGAACCTTGCACGATAAACTCATGGAAGTAGGTGGAAAATTGGTGGTAAGAACTGTAAAAGCGATTGAAAACAATGAGTATTCCCATACGTCTCAAAACTTACTTTTTGAGAGTGAACAAGAATTAAAACCTGCTCACAAAATTTTTAAACAAGATTGTAAAATTGATTGGTCAAAACCAATGAAGGATATCTATAACTTTGTACGAGGTTTGTCGCCCTATCCTTGCGCTTGGACGGAGTTTGTAAACGATGAAAAGAGACTCTCTGCCAAGTTGTACCGCATTCAAATTCTAGATACTGAGGCTCACACACCCGCCCTTTTATCTGATCAAAAAACATTCTTACATGTGGCAACTCCCAATGGAAAAATTGCCATTGTTGAGTTTCAGCCAGCGGGTAAAAGAAGGATGAAAGTCGAAGATTTTCTAAAAGGAAATAATCTAGAGGGTTACACGATTTAAAGTCCTCTCAGTATCCTTTGGTACGACAAATTGGAGAGATTAAAAGTAAATCTAACCGTATGAATGTATTTTTTGTCGTTCAATGATTCTTGGATGTTGTTGGTTTGAAAGAGAGGCAAATACGCTGAAACATTTCCATTGAGTAACCTAATTCCTAAGCCAGCATTGGCTGCAGTAATAAGTTTTGATCCGTTGTGAAACACGCCATAATCACCAAAAATGCCTATCGGTCCCCAAGGTAATTCCGCATATACATTGGCCGAAGCCATAAAGCTAGAAGAAAGTCCAAAGTCACTCACTGTTTTGAAAGCACCATGATTTTCCACTCGTTGTTGTGCCCACAGTCCTTGAATTTCATTTCTTCCCATCATAAGTTGTTCATAAAAATAATCCTGTGTTCCATTCTGCCCTCCTAAAGCAAACCCATAATTGGGATCACTCTGTGGACTTAATAAGCTGGTGCGCTCAAAAATATTCTGACCAACAAAAAGCCTCACTTCAATATTCTTTTCTTTTTTCACTTTGTAAGCAATATTGTTGGTCACAGTAAGGTAAAAATTAGAATTTTCAGGAATCAAAAATTCGGTTCCTTTCACATCCAATCTTGCTTCAATCTTCAATGAAACCTTTCTTTTTTTATACTGTAAGTTGTAGTCAAGAAATCCACCTCCAAGCCAATCATATACATTGCTGTAGGATGTATGATTATTTACAGAGATGAATTCGGCTCTTATTTGTTGTCTCAAACGAGGAAACCTATATTTATTCCAGAACTCAAAATTTACGTAGGGCTTTATTACTCTGTAAAAAGTTCGATCAAAAGAATTGGGTAAGGTTAAGCTCGATCCCTCAAGGAATTTATTCTCTTTCTCCTCACCAAAAGTTTGTGACTTCACTCCTACTTCTATTTTGTTTACTACTCTGGCTGGTGCAAAATTGAGATGAACATCTCCCATTCCTGTGAGGCGGTTATTGCCAAAAGAATACATAGGAGCCAGGTAAAACTCTAGCTTATTCTTAGGCACAGAAATATTGTGAAAAACCATCCCTGCCATAAAATTATCATAGGCATTTGCCCCAATAATTGGCGTCCACCAAACCGTATTCTTGTCTGATTCGTTATCTCCCGCCACAAACTCAAAGTTTATCCGTTCTATTTTATTGAACATCCGCGATTTTTTCCAGCTATTGTTCATTCTATTTACGTCCGGCATATTTTCATCGGCATCTATTCGTACTTCATCAATATTTTGGGAGTAAAATACCGCATCCATCACCTCAAAATTAGACGTAGATTCTGTCCAAACGGACTCTATTTTCTTACCCTCCGAAAAGGCATCAACCCTCACTGGTGAGCGAATATCGCCCACGTTTGTTATCTCAACCTTAGTTTCTCCTTTATCGTTTGTTCTTACTTTTCTTAGTTTGAAATCAATTTTTCCCGTGGTATTCAATATATCATCAAACAGCCAATTTAACTCTTTTCCCGAGGCTTTTTCCATCGCCTCTTGCATGTCTTTGGGCTGCGGATGTTTGAATTTCCACTTTTCAAAATAAGCCTTCATTCCTTTGTCGTACACCTCATCTCCCAAATAATCTCTCAGATAAGTAAAAACCAAACCCGTTTTAGCGTAAACAATTGCACCGTAATTCAGCGATGTGTATTCGTTACTATGTAGTTCAATAGGTTGATCTTTTCCATTGTTGGCCGAAAACCCATAAGTCATATGATTGCCACAATGATGACTAATTCCTCCCAAATGTATTTTGTCTGCAATACCACCAAAATTCGCAGAAAACTCCTCATTCTCTGGATACTTGGTTTGGAAGTACCGAATCTCATTTGCTGTATTTATTCCTTCGTCCATCCAGGGATGAACTCTTTCGTTGGATCCCAAGATTCCGTAAAACCAATTGTGACCAACTTCGTGAACGATAACCAGCTCCAGTTGGGTAGCAGAACTTGCAGTTCCAATTACCGTAACGTTGGGATATTCCATACCGCCTCCTGCACTTATTGTTCCGTCTACTGCAGTTACTTGGTTGTACGGATAATCTCCATTCCATTTGCTATACCAGTAAGTTCCATCGTTCAAATATTCGATGGCATTTTTCCACAAGGAAGAATTTTTTGGCGTAAACATCGCCCAAGTTGTTACCGTTCGTTGAGAATTTGGCAATTTCACTTCTCCTTTCAATACTTTGTATCTCTTGTCTGCAAACCAAGCAAAATCATGCACATTGCTTTGCTTAAAACGTAGTGTTTTCAATGTGTCTGATGAAGGCGGAAACTTATTTGAGAATGAGTTGTCAGCGGTGCTAGTAACTTCTTCCAATTCTCTTTTTGTTTCTTCCGCTTTTTTTGACAAAAACTCAATTTCACTTGTTGTTTGCAAATCCCCCGTTGCTCCCACTACGTAATTTTTGGGCAAAGTAATCGCCACATCAAACGAGCCATATTCTGAATAAAATTCTCCTTGAGTAAGGTAAGGCATTTCGTGCCATCCGTCCTTGTCATAGACTGCTGGCTTTGGGTACCACTGAGTGATTTGATAGGACTCACCCACATGACCCAACCGAGAAATATTGCCATTTGGAAGCTTTACCTTAAATGGTGTAGAAACAGTGATACTTTCTCCTGTCTTAAGAGGTTTGTTAAGGACAAGTTTTCCGATATCACGATGAGAAAGATTGTAGAGGAAAGTAGCAGATTCCCCATTTATTTTGAAATCCAAAGAATCGATAAATCCTCGATCTTCAGTCGTATTATTTTCCATCACTTTGTTTCCATTCCTATACTGTTGCATGGACATTGCCGAAGTATTGTCTTTGTAGGCATTTGGCCATAAATGAATATAAATAAAGTGTAATTCGTTGGGAGAATGATTGACGTAGTCAAAAGTTTCAAAACCACTCAAAGTATGGGCTTTATCGTTGAGTGTGACCTTAATTTTATAATTAACTTCTTGTTGAAAATAATCTTGACCTGCTACCGCAAACGGTAGAAGAAGAAAAAAAATAAAATGTTTCATGGGTGTTTTTTTATTACAATTTAGGAACAATTGTTAGAAATATTGTCATTTTATCGAATTTATAGTCCTTCATTCGTTCTATCACATCTTACTCTAATTGTTCGGTATCTCCTCAAAATTTTACAATTGCGGGGCAAGTAATTTGTAATTCTATATTAAGGCTTACCTTTGTACCAACTGAAATCAAAGAATAATGACAGAAATATTTACACTAGGAAATTTATTTACACTCTTTATGTTAATCATGTTACAAGCCGTTTTGGGGTTTGATAACTTATTGTACATTTCACTTGAATCAAAAAATGCTGAGCAAAAAGATCAAAAAAGCGTCCGCAAAATTGGGATTCTTATTGCTATTGTGCTTCGAATTGTTCTTCTATTTATTTTGGTGAAACTCATTGGATATTTTCAATCACCTATATCTTTTTTGACAGGAAGCATTGAAGGCATCCTAGATTATCACTTTACAGGTCATAGTATTATCGTATTGGCAGGTGGAGGATTTATTTTGTACACAGCGATTAAGGAAATTTGGCATATGTTATCTGGAGTTACCCACCCCAATTCGGAGGTAAAACAAGAGAGGAAAAAGAAAACGGCTCAATCTGTCATTTTCTCGATTGTGATTATGAATTTAGTTTTCTCTTTTGATTCCATTTTAGCAGCAATAGGTCTAACTTCGCACATCGAAAACACTACTACCTCGTTTGTGATTATGGCTATCGCTATTATTGGAAGTGGTATGCTGATGTTATTATTGGCAGACAAGGTTTCTGAGTTTTTGAACAAAAATAGGATGTATGAGGTTTTGGGTTTATTTATCCTATTCATTGTGGGAGTCATGTTGATTACCGAAGGAGGACATTTGGCTCATTTGAGCTTTTTTGGAAACCAAATTCACGCTATGAGCCAAACTACCTTTTACTTCGTCATTGCCGTATTAGTGCTAGTAGATGTAGTTCAGGGCAGGTACCAGAAAAAAATAATGAACGAGGCTAAAAAAATAGATGACAAATGATACATATCGGAGAACAAAATACATTAACCATCTTACGAGAAACGGACAATGGTTTTTATTTGATCGACAAGGAAGAAAATGAAGTACTCCTGCCAAATGCCTACATTAAAGAAGGATGGGCGATTGGTGACGAGGTAGAAGTTTTTGTATTTACCGACTCAGAAGATAGACTTACTGCAACAACAGTAGTTCCGAAAATAAAATTGGATGATTTTGCTTTATTAAAAGTAAACGAAGTAAATAACATCGGTGCCTTCTTGGACTGGGGATTGCCCAAAGATTTGTTTGTTCCTTTTAAAGAGCAAAAAACCAAAATGAGAGAAGACAAACATTACGTAGTTACCATGTATCTTGATTATGAAAGCGAAAGACTGGTTGCTTCTAGTAAAATCGATTCCTTTTTAGAATTTGAAGACATTCACCTTACGGAAGGTCAAGAGGTAGAAATTATCATCTATGAAAGAACTCCTTTGGGATTCAACTGCATCATTAATAAACTCTACAAAGGATTAATTTACGAAAACGAAGTCTTCAGAAACCTAAACATTGGAGAACACACAATCGGATATATCAAAACGGTAAGAGAGGACAACAAGATAGATGTTTCTTTGCAGAAAGTAGGATATGTTGCCCAAGACGAAAATCAAGAAAAAATATTAAACATCCTGAGAGGAGACGCGGGTTATATTGGGTTAACCGACAAAAGCAAACCAGAAGAAATTTACGAGGAATTAAAAATGAGTAAGAAAGCTTTTAAAAAAGCAATCGGTGGACTTTACAAACAAAAGTTAGTTTGGCTCAAAAAGGACGGCATCTATTTGACAAAAGAAGGAAGAGGTTGATTTGAAAACTAATTGATCTCGTATGTTAAAAAAATGAAAAGACCAACTTTAATCCTGTCTCTAGACAATAAAGTTACTCATAGTTAAAAACTCATTACTTTTATACCATGTGGGAAATACAAAAAAAAGGTTTTAAGGGTTTTTTGGCAATAGAGAAGTCGCTTTCCGATAATTCTATCGAGGCTTATCTCCGAGATATTGAAAAACTTACCCAATACCTCGAATTAGAAAACAAGTCTCACTCTACCCCTTCCCAACTTACTTTGGATGACTTGCAGCATTTTTTGGCTACCCTCGTAGAGTTAGGACTTAGTCCCCGCTCCCAGGCAAGAGTAATCTCAGGAATAAAGGCTTTTTACAATTACTTACTTATCGAAAATTTAACTTCCGTAAATCCTGCAGAGTTATTAGAAAGTCCAAAACTGGGAAGAAAGCTCCCCGATTCGCTCTCGGTGGAGGAAATTCAACTATTGATTGAAGGAATTGACCTGAGTTCACAAAACGGAGAAAGGAACAAGGCTATACTGGAAACCTTGTACGGATGCGGATTGAGAGTGTCTGAATTGGTGAATTTGAAAATTTCAAACATTTATTTTGACGAAGAATTTATCAAGGTGGTTGGAAAAGGCAACAAAGAAAGGTTAGTCCCAATAAGTCGTTCGGCCCTGAAACAAATAAACATTTACCTTAATCAGGTAAGAAATCACTTATCCATTGCCAGAGGATTCGAGGATTTTGTTTTCATAAATAGAAGTGGAAAAGCACTTTCAAGAGTCATGATTTTCACGATTATTAAACAACTTACCGAAAAAGTAGGCATCAAGAAAACCATAAGTCCTCACACATTTAGGCATTCGTTTGCTACTCATCTCGTAAATGCTGGTGCCGACCTCCGTGCGGTACAAGATATGCTCGGTCACGTTTCTATTACCACCACCGAAATATACACTCACTTGGATACAAGCTATCTACACGAAGAAATACGAAAATTTCATCCGAGAAACTAACTGAATTCTTTTTTGATTACTTTACAACCAGTTTTTCCGTGAAGAGTTGATTATTACTTACCACTTTTTATAAATAGACTCCTGCACCTTGTGGAGACATATCAATAGATGGAGTAACTTCTTTCTCAAATTGACCCAAATTACCTTCACTTACAATCTTACCTGCTATATCAATAACTTGCCACATTCTGCCTAATGATTTTTCTTCTTTTGTACTCAAAGTAAACTGAAACTCACCCAAAGAAGGGTGTGGAAAAGCTTGGATTTGCATGGATGATTGGAGTGGCTTCACAAACTTCTGATTCTTATCGGCCGGATATGTTTTAATATACACGGTAATTGTAGGAAAAATCTTTTTCATTTCTTTTATTAATAGCCTCAATAATCTCCAACTTATCCGTCAAATCCAAAAAGCATTGAGGAATTTCTGCTCCCTTCTCAATCATCCATTGAGAAGAAGTTTCTGGTCCCTCTTGTTTCTTTATCCAGCTGGGTATTCCGTTTTCCATACAAATCCAAGTAGATTTATCAAAATCCCAAAGAACTTGATTGTTCTTCTTTGTTCTCCGTACTTCATAGGTTACTTTTTTAGCTCTATTCCCCAAAATCACTCCCTTGGATTGAAGAAACCCATTGCGCCAAAACGACAATTTGATTGTCTCCCCCCCACTGTTTTGATTGAATGTAGTGTTTTACAGCTTGATTATTACGCACTTCATTACCGTCTATGGAAACAATAATGTCATTTTGTAAAAGACCGTAAGTTTCTGCAGCTCCATTAGTGAGCACATCAGAAATCCTAACGCCTTTATTCTCTATTGTCTCCATAGAAATACCAAGATAACCAGTACCTTGCGAAAAAAGAGATTGACAGACCAAGCAAACCGAGGTAAAAAGAAAGTGTTTAATGTAGATAATTTAAGTTACCCAAAGATAATAAAAGGCAGGAGATTCGATCAAACTTTCAAATTTCTTGTTGAGAATCGAAAAAAAGCATCCAATCTTCTTTCAATGAGTAAAAAAAGATAGACAATAAAAGAGATTCGAAAAAAGAATTAAAATAGAGGTAACAACATAACCCTTAGCGCATTGAAAAAAATATTCTGTTTTTTTCTGCCTTTCAGATTCCAAACCAATCGTATTTTATTAAAAATAAATGAGTTAAACCAAGATTAGGTGATTTATTTGAGTACCTTTGGGCATAATAAATATATATACAAAATAATATGAGTAACGGAACAGTAAAATTTTTCAATGAAACAAAAGGATTTGGTTTCATCACACCTGATGAAGGAAACAAAGACGTATTTGTTCACGCAAATGGTTTGATTGACGAAATTAGAGAAGGAGACAAAGTAAGCTTCGATGTAGAAGAGTCTCCTAAAGGATTAAACGCAGTAAATGTAAAAGTTGACTAATCAACTTCATTCACATATTTAAGACTAAAAAAGCCTTGCAAATTTTGCAAGGCTTTTTTCTTGACTCTTATTTTCGTTTCTTTTATCTCTCACAACAGTATTTCTAGCTCAATCGATTTTATTTCGCTATTTTTAACAGTATGAAACGATTCAGCCAACTTCTATTTTTTCTTATTCTACTTCTCGGACTAGGATTAATTATGGGAGGAACTAAGAATCATAATGAACCAAAGGTTACTAATAACTCGAGTGCTGTTTGGGGATTTTATGGACACCAAAAAATTAACCGATTGGCGGTCTTTACTTTGCCTAAAGGCATGTTTGGCTTCTACAAAAACCACATCGAATATATTACCGAGCATGCCGTAGATCCTGACAAGCGAAGATATGCGATAGAAGCCGAAGCTCCTCGTCACTACATCGACATAGATCATTATCATCACGATAGCCTCACTCCTTTTGAATTTGTGCCAAAAAGATGGGAAAAGGCGGTAGAATTATTCACCGAAGATACCATACAGGCATACGGGATAGTTCCTTGGCACGTGGACGTAATGCAACGAAGATTGACCTATGCTTTTAAGAACAAAGAAGTAGCTAAGATACTTAAGCTCTCTGCTGAAATAGGACATTACATTGGTGATGCTTCCGTTCCGCTTCATACCACAGAGAACTACAATGGTCAACTTACAGGACAACGAGGTATTCACGGGTTTTGGGAGTCACGAATTCCAGAGTTGTTCTCAGAAGAATACGACTTTTTTGTGGGGCAAGCCGGCTATATAGATCAACCACTCGATTATATTTGGGAATTAGTAAAAGCTAGTCACATGGCTGTAGATTCTGTACTAAGTTTCGAGCGAGATCTGACAACTTCTTTCCCTACGGACCGAAAGTACGCGTATGACAATCGAGGGAACAGAACCATCAAAACATATTCAAGAGATTACAGCAGAAACTATCAAGATATGCTCGATGGAATGATCGAACGAAGAATGAGATCATCGGTTATTTCCGTAGGTAGTTTTTGGTACACTTGCTGGATGAATGCCGGACAACCAGACCTGAATAAGCTAGAGAAGAAAGAACTCACGGAAGAAGAAAAAAAGGAACAAGAAGAATTAGACAAAGCATACAAAAAAGGCAAAATAAAAGGTCGTGAACATCAACATTAACTCGTGCATTTTTCTCTGTATTTCTCTCTTATTAGTTGGATGCGAAAGGAACAAAAATCTTTCAAAAACCATCGAAAATCGAGAGGAAAATACTTTTTTAAATACTCAAAAGATAAACGGAGTAAATTTAGTCGCAACAAGCTCAAATATAGACTCTAACAACATCTTACCTCTATTAAAGATTAATGCCAATTCGGTGGCAATCGTGCCATTTGGATTTGTGCGGTCGGGAGAATCTATTATAGAATATAACCTCGACTGGCAATGGCATGGCGAACGAAAAATTGGCACCATCGAACAGATTCAGCTCGCCCACAACGCTGGGCTACAAGTATTGCTAAAACCTCATCTTTGGATTCACGATGGCTGGGTAGGAGATTTGGAGTTTGACAACGAAGCCGATTGGAACAATTTTGAAGAAAGTTACACCCGATTTATTATTGATTTTGCCCAACTGGCAGACTCTTTGAATGCCAAGGCACTGTGTATTGGAGTAGAATTGAAACAAGCTGTGAGACAACGATCCAAGTTTTGGATGAGCTTGATAGACACGCTCCGAACGGTGTATTCAGGAAAATTGACTTATGCCGCCAATTGGGACCATTATGCCACCCTCGATTTTTGGCACAAACTCGATTTTATTGGCGTAGAAGCCTATTTTCCGCTTTCCGAATCCATCACTCCTACCCAGAAAGAACTACTCCAAGCCTGGAACCCCATAAAACAAAAGCTAAAATCTGTGAGCAATAAATGGAATAAGCCCATCTTGTTTACCGAATACGGCTACCGAAATATGGACTACACAGCAAAACAACCTTGGGACATGAACCAGTATAGCACCTACAACGACCAAGGACAATTAAATGGCTACTCGGCTATTTTTAAGACATTTTGGGAAGAGAATTGGTTTGCTGGAGGCTATTTGTGGAAATGGCACCCAAATCACCAAGAGATTGGAAGTAAAAATAACAATCTATTTACCCCACAAAACAAACCAGCCGAAGAAACCATCAGAGCGCAATTTGGAAAACAAAAAAAACTAACCCATTAAAAATCACCATGCAATTACCACAAAAAGGAATTTCGAAGGAAGAAATATTCTTGAAACTAAACCAAAAAAAGCAACAAGATTTTGATTGGAGCTCAGGCAAGATTTTTTGTTCGGTGTACCCAGCCGGAGGCGAAATAGAAGAAATAGCTAAAGAGGCTTACTCCCTATTTTTGACCGAAAATCCCGTAGATCCAACCCTGTTTCCTAGTCTGCG
>Ga0181564_10002334_pt1 | contig 16615 bp, 15 predicted proteins | sample 011ome_24_FD_134512 | JGI IMG/M metagenome (GOLD analysis project Ga0181564, IMG submission 134512) | Coastal salt marsh microbial communities from the Groves Creek Marsh, Skidaway Island, Georgia - 011513CT metaG (megahit assembly) | ecosystem: Environmental > Aquatic > Marine > Intertidal...
CACTTTCTGAAAAAGGCTCCAATTCAGTGAGTTCAACTTTGTACTGGTTAGAATCTAGATGAACTCGAATAGATCTATCTGCCCATTGATCCTGATAACTCCTTAACAAGCGTCCATATTCACCCAAATCCAGTAGGTGTTCATCCCAACCTGGAAATCGTTGATTTAGCATAGGCACCCATTCGTTGCGTAGCCAGTTACGATTGTACGTCGACTTGGCATTCGTGGAATCCTCACGATAGGGTACCGATCGGGTTTCAACGTAATCAATTAACTCGGATTTAGTGTGCTTTAGCCAAGGTCGAAAAAGTGCTTGCTCCTCTTCCCAGACTTTCATTCCTTCCCAATAGACAGGCGAGGAACCACGAAATAATTTCTGTAAAACTGTTTCTAAAACATCTTCACGATGATGAGCTAAAACAATAGCTTCGGCGGCCTCTTCTCTTCGTAAATCACTAAAAATTTGATATCGTGTTTCTCTTGCCCAAGCCTGGAAGTTACCAAATGAAGAATCATACTTTAGCTTAAATGAAGCCACTTCAAAGGCATAAAATTGAGCTAGATGCTCCACTAATTCCTGATCTTGATCACTATCAACCCCTCTTAACCCGTAATTAATGTGGATTACAAAAAGTTGTTGCTTTAGTTCATGTAATGCGGTTAAAAGAGCCATTGAATCCACCCCACCACTCACACCTAAGATCAGCTTTTTATCCCATAATTCATGACTTCTCAAAGATTCTTCCAGTGTTTCAAGCAATGTAGAATTTCTTAAACTAGACAGGGTATATTCGGATTTGTTCATATGTAAAAGTATCGACTTCCTTCTCCTTATTCAATACACGCAAATGTCCCTGGATATCTACCCCAAGACAAGTAAATATTCCCGGTACTTGAGAACCATCCACAACAATACGAACTGGAGTATTATACCCTAGTAAATGAGTATTCAAAGCCTTTACTAATTCCAAAGGTTGGGTTTCCCACAAAGAATAGTAATGCTCAAAAAAATTCAAATAACGTGCCAGTAGCTCTTCGCGTATCCAAGTCTCAGCAAATAATAATCGCAGTGAACTAGCTTTGTACTTTAGATTAGGAGGGAAATGGTCTTGATCAATATTCCATCCAGTTCCGATCACACTACCTTTGAGAAATCCGCCGTGAAAAATATTTTCGGTTAAAATTCCTGCAATTTTATGTTCACCGATGTATACATCGTTCGGCCACTTAATCTTCAACTGGTTCATTAAAGGATGAGCTAGGTTATAAGACCGAATACTCTCAATAATAGAATGGGCCGAAATTAGCGATAGTAAAAAAAGCCCCTCCGTTCTGAGGGGCTTAGTAAAAATGGAGAAATAAAGGTTCTTGTGAGCATCTCCAAACCAACTTTTACCTGACTGTCCACGTCCTTTCAATTGGTAATTAGCAAGTATTAAACTTCCATGCACTAAATCACGTGGGGGATTTTTGGCATAGTTGTTTGTAGAATCAGTCTGCTCTAAGAGTAGACAATCCCTGCCCACCCATTTAGTCGTTAGGTGCCGCTCAAATACCTCTATATCTATCACACAAAATTAATTACCTATGATTACAACAGAATCCTCTGTCCCAAATTCATTCGGAATATACTCATCTGCGGCATAATCATTTTCCCATAGCTCATTATCAATTAGATATTTGAATCTGTAGCTTTGTTCAGGCTTTAATCTAAGCTCGATTTGATATGTGTCCTTCTTTTTTTTAAGTAAGTGGTCAGTTGGATTCCAATCGTTGAAATCACCAGCAATGGCTACTTGTTCTTTTGCAACATTAGCTGGCATGGTAAAAGTGACCTTACATACTGTTCGCTTTGGTGTAAATTTTTTTGATAGCATAATAGTTTAAATGTTGTTGAATAGTTTGTCGCTTGATAAATCTACATAACAAAATATAAAAATATTTTTTAAGCGAATAAAGTAATGTTTATTAATTAATTATTATCTTAATCTTTTTTACTTAATTAATTAAGGTTAATTTTAATTTTAATCTAAACTATTTAGTTTTGGAACCGATTTCAACTTTAAGAAATGGTGAATTCAAGCTAAAACACATAATAAAATACCGTTTAGCTTCGATGGAAAATGGTTGAAAATAGCTGATGTACCTGTTCACGGTCTTGAACCTTAACTATCTTTGAAGCAAACAACTCGAACTCGGATAACGTATAGGTATGAATCCATTTTTTGACCGTTAAAATGGCCGAAGGCTTCATACTTAAGTTGCGAATACCCAGACCAATTAACCCACTCGCACCTAGAAGAGTACTAGCCAATTCGCCGCAAACGCTCACTTCAATATCCTCATTTTGGGCAGCTAACTGAATTTGTTGAACCAATTTCCAAATGGCTGGGTGATCATGCTCAAAAAGCCGACCAACCTGATCATTTGTTCGATCCACCGCCAAGGTATACTGAGTAAGATCGTTAGTTCCAATACTAAAAAAATCGACCTCTTTAGCAAATTTATCAGCCATTACCGCAACGGCAGGTACCTCAACCATAATCCCAAGGGGGACATCCTGCACCTGAGTAAATCCTTCTTTTATCAATTCACTTTTAACTATACTCAGCTCTTCCTTCAACAGATGTATCTCTTCAATATTAGTCACCATAGGGACTAGAATACGTATTCGATCTGGGTAATCTTGAGTGCACTTAAGAATAGAGCGTAGCTGTGAATGCAACATCTCTTTTTCGTCAAGTAGCATCCGAATACCACGCCATCCTAAAAATGGATTTGACTCTTCGGTGGTGAAGCCGTGTAACTTATCGCCACCAACATCGAACAGACGTATAACTACCGGACCTGTACTATCATCCAATAAACGTCTGTAGTACACATCCTGCTCTTTCTCACTTTTATGAGTTAGCCCGCCATATAACAATCCCTCTGTTCGAACCAACCCTATACCTTCGGCCCGGTAACTAGAGGCCATGGGCAACTCTTGTATAAATTCTATGTTAGCGTGAACCTGCACTCGCTTACCATCTTTAGTAATGGCAGGTAGACGACTTGGCTTAATTTTTTTCTTAGCCACCTGGGCATCAGAAATTTTAGTTTTATACTCCCGGATGGTTTCAGGGCTTGGATCGACTAGTAGTACCCCTTCTTCTCCATCAATGATCCCTATCCTTCCTGAAGATATATGTTGAATTTGGGTTCCAATCTGGACTAAGCAAGGGATATTCAAAGACTGCGCAACAATAGCAGCATGTGCTGTCAATCCGCCTTTTTCCAACACTATTCCCATCACTTTAGACTCTGAGAGTTGTACCACCTCGGTGGGGGACAAATCTCGTGCAACCACAATGCATCCTCTAATCTGAGGTGTAGAGTCAATCGATACCGGTATTTCTAGTTTAGTATCAGCTTGTTCATCTGACTTGGAATGCTCCGAATAGGCAGCGGCTAACTTAACCAGGCGATCTTTTATCGTAATTAAATCAATGATACGCTGACGAAATAAATTAGAGGCACTATCACGAAGTCGACCGATATAAAGCTCGTAAACTTGATCAATTGCATAGGATGCTGAAACTACGTTTGTTCTAATTGAATTAATTATTTCACCCTTTATTTGCTCATCTTGTAAAATTAAGCTTTGTGATTTAATTATTTCGGAAGCCGTTCCTCTTAACTTGATGAGTAATTGCTCAAGTTCATGTTCATATGCCTCTAATGCACGCTGATAATGCTGTATCTCTTGTGGAACTTCGTCTAAAGAAACCTGCTTAGACGAAGTCTCATAGCTAGATTGTTCTCGAATAAATAGGGGACCAACAGCCGAACCGTCCGAGGCTGTTAGACCTTCAAGTTTATTCATCCTTCATTCCAAATTTTTGATCAATTAATTCTTCCACCGCCTCCAAACAGGCTTGTTCATCGGGTCCATCTATCTCTAATTCCATTTCGGCGCCTTGTTCAGCAGCAAGTGTCATCACCCCTAAGATACTTTTACCATTCACCCTATAACCATACATATGTATAAAAAAGTCCGATTTAAAAGAACTGCTTAGCTTAACCAGCGCAGCTGATGGGCGAGCGTGTAGCCCAGATGAGTTTTTGATCGTTACTTTTTTTCTAATCATAGTAATTATTTAGTGTTCTTATGTCGGAATATAGCATTCTAGCGTAAATAAACTACTCGAAAGTATGGGGCTCAATAATTTAGCTCTAACATCCTTGACATGAATCAACCAAGGGTTAGTTTGGATTTCTCAGCAAATCACCGTTACCCTTTTGGCTATTCTTTTGTACCTTACGCCTTTATTTGTATGCATTCTAACCCAAAAAATGAGTGAGCATCATGTCTGTTAGTAAAGAAGAAGTTTTGTATGTCGCAGGCCTTGCCAAGTTACATTTAAGCGAGGACGAAATTAGTATTCTGTCAAGAGATATGAATGCTATTCTAGGTTATATGGAACGCTTAAACAACCTTGACACCTCGGACGTAGAGCCATTAGAACATGTCATTGAATTGGGCAAAACATATCGTCCAGATAAAGCACATGAGCCCTTAGCTCATCAAAAGGCCTTAGAAAATGCTCCTGATGCTGATTCAGACTACTTTAGAGTACCAAAAGTCATAGAATAAGTTGCCATGCTAGATTCTCTTTCCTCCCGAACACAGCATTTGATTGCCCTAGGCCTATTGTTTATTGTGCCTTTGATATTATTCTTCCCATCAACTATAGGGGGGAAAGAAATGCAGCGTCACGATATTACTCAGTGGCGAGCTGGAGCAGAATCTATCATAGATTATCGAGAAGAATTTGGTGAAGAGCCTTTGTGGTCAAAAAACATGTTTGGCGGTATGCCTTCGTTTGTTATCTCTACCGCACGACAAGTTCCTCACTTTGATACAATCATAAAACCTTTTTTTAACAAGTGGTATCCAGCGTTCGAATATTGGGTTCTGCTAGCAGGCATGTATGTACTGCTCACTCTAATGGGATTCCGGCCTTGGATCGCCGTCACTGGCAGCATCATATACGGCTTAACTACCTATTTCCCCATTATCATAATGGCGGGTCATACCTCCAAGTTTTTTGCTCTAGCGCTGGCCCCTTGGATGTTAGTTGGATACTGGATCATAACTAGAAGTCCCCACATCCTACGCGGTCTACTTGTCTTTTCCATTGCAGTAAGCCTCGAATTCAGAGCCGGACATCCACAAATCACCTATTACTTTTTATTTGTTCTTCTTTTTGTTTGGCTGTTTGATGTGTGGAATGGACTTAAAACTAAGGAGCAACAAAAGTGGATCAAACTAACTCTAGTACTACTTGTGGGTGGACTTATTGGAGCCGCAGGGAATGCGGAAAAGTTAATCCCCTTACAAGAATATGCTCAATATAGTATTCGTGGAGGGTCTGACATATCCGAAACAACCGGATTAGATAAATCCTACGCTTTTGCGTGGTCACAGGGTATTAAAGAAAGTTTGACTCTCCTGCTTCCAAATGCTTTTGGTGGCGCCTCACCAAACTATTGGGGACCTAAAACGGTTACCAGTGGGCCTCACTATCTCGGCTTTCTGGCAATTCCCTTTATCATCTTTGGCCTCATCAAACGCAGGGATTACACTCCCTTTGCTTTTCTCTCTATTGGCGTGCTTGCACTATTCTTTTCTTGGGGGGAAAATTTCTCAACCTTCAATAACCTTGCTTTTAACACCATCCCATTTTTTGACAAATTTAGAGCGCCCGAGACCTGGCTAGTTATAAGTTCATTCAGTGCGTCTATTTTAGTGGCCTATGGATTGGAGGCACTGCCTAAATTCAAACCAGATAAATTTAGCTTGACTAAAGTTCGGGTTCCTTTGATCGTGATTGCAGGGGTTTTTGGCTTTGCATTTTTAAGCTATAGCAGTTTAGACTATACGAATCCCCAAGAAGTTGACCGAATTGCCAATCAAATTGCTCAACAAAATCAAGTTAGCCCTTCCAATGCGCAAGTTAGAAGTCAAGCTGCCAATTTTGTTCAACAACGATTGGTACCTGAACGGAAAGACCTAGCAAGAGCTGATTTTATACGCTTTGGACTACTCAGTGTTGTGCTTTTAGGCCTACTCTATGCCTTTTTTAGCGCTAAACTATCCTATACTGTGGTCTTACTACTTTTGTTCGGACTGCAAGGATACGATTTATTACAGGTTGGTATGCGATTTGTGCCAGAGTCGGGCTTTACCCGTCAAAACCCCTATGATTCTGCATTTATGGAACGGCAAGCACGGCCACTTGATCGCTTTATCCAGGAAAATATTTATGATGAAAATGGAATCTATGAACACCGTGTCTTACCTCTTCTAGACAACCCATTCAACAACGCAGTACCCTCCTATTTTTACCCTACCATTGGAGGGTACAGTGGGGCAAAACTAAGTTTATTCCAAGATGTTTTTATGTCCAATAATGCCGCGCTATTCGATGGCCCTTTGGGAATCAACCTAGATTTACTTCGATTATTTGGCACCAAATACATAACCTATGGTGGTGGCTTAAATGTACCTGGCATAGTTCCTGTGTACTCTTCTGAACAGGGGTCGGTCTATGAAGTACAAAACATACTACCAAAAGCATTTTTTGTGGATTCGGTCCGGCTTGTTAACAGTGGCCCAGAAGCATTTGACTACTTAAAAAATCCAGCTAGAATTGATTTTTCTTCCACTGCTCTAGTAGAACAATTAGACTTATGGCAAGACCAAGCCGCCGGAGGAATCAAGGGATTATCCAGCTCTTCACTGGTCGATTCGACCAGCCTCGCAACCGTTACAAGGTACACGGGCGCAGAGCTTGAAGTCAGAATACGGCGCTCATCACCAGGTTTTCTAGTCATCAATGAAATGTATTACCCAGCGGGATGGAAAGCCCTATTGAATGGCGAAGAAATTCAAATTTATAAAACAAACTACTTTTTACGGGGATTAATCATACCACCTGGCGAACACGAACTCACTCTAGATTTCAAACCCAGCTCATTTAGTCAGGGCATCCTTATTTCTTGGCTCTCGCTAGCCTTACAATTGCTGCTAGGACTATGGGTGGGAATTATGTGGTACCGAAGTAAAGAATCGTAGATGGAAAAAAAGCCTAAGGTTTTAGTCATTAGCTATTACTGGTATCCATTTGCGGGTGTGGGTACCTACCGAGTTTCTAGATTTGTAAAATATCTTCAACGCCTTGGATGGGAAGTAGTAGTTTTAACTGCAAAAAAAGCCTCATCCGGTCACCGTGCAAATCCAGATGATCCATTACTTGCTCGCGTGAAGGTATATAGATCATCCATCATTGAACCGACTCAATTACTATCAAATAAAAATTCCGGCAAAACTAGTGTTACACACAACCCTTCTATATTTTACGTTAAAAATAAAGGATTACTTTCCAAAATAGCTGTTTGGATGCGGTTAAATATCCTCATCCCAGATGCCAAACTAACGTGGAAATGGTTCGCTGTCCCATTAGGAAAAAAGGTGATTAAGCAAGAAGCACCCGATATCATTTTTTCCACTTCACCACCTCCCACCACTCATCGAATAGCGCAACAACTAGCTTCCTGGAGTGCAATACCTTGGTTAGCTGATTTCAGAGATCCATGGACTAATATATACTACTATGATCAAGCACCTTTGGGACCATTAGCAGCGAAAAAAAATAAGCGATTAGAAGAAAAAGTTCTTCGCTCTGCCGATAAAATCACAGTGGTAAATCATGGTTTTTTTGATGAATTACCCGATTCAATTCTGGCCAAAATGCAACGAATAACCAATGGATATGATCCGGATCATATCCAAGCTCAAGAAAAAATACCTCATGGAAACGAAGCCTTCACGATTCGGTATTTTGGAAGTTTAAAAATAAATCAGAGGCCAACTGCTTTTTTAGATGCCTTAAGCCGAATCGAAAAAGAAACTCCAGAAATTGCAGATCGAATACGTTTCGAATTCTTCGGGAGTTTGGATTCAAGCTTAGAATCAGAAATAGAGTCGATTTGTGTTAATATCACCTTTAAAAAGAGCGAGTTCATTCAACACTCAGATATGATGGCCTTACTACCAAAAAGTGACCTTTTACTGTTATCCATTGGAAACTCGAAAAACAGTAGTTATGCTTTATCAACTAAAGTATTTGAATACATGATTTCTGGTTCTAAAGTTCTTGGCATTGGCCCTAGCCAAGGCGCCGCTGCGGAAGTAGTTGCCAAAACAGGTATCGGTAAATTTTTCGAAAGAGATGATACGGTGGGCGTTTATGCTTATATAACCTCCTGTTTTGAGGGATTCAATCGCAATGAGTCACCATTTAATATTAGAAATGAGTCTATGGAGAAATACAGCTTCAATAAACTCTCTCAACAATTAGACTCGACTATGAAGGAGCTTATTCGTTAGTTTATGGCTTTTTTTGAGCCCTTTCGTTAATCAACGCTTCTCTTTTTTTCTTACCAGTATTGGTATACGGTATGCTATCAACATATTCGAACTGCGTTGGAATTTTATACGAATCGAGCGATTCACGCAAAATATTAACCCACTCCTGCGTGTTGAGCTTTTTATCACTAGATACAATAAATGCCTGTATTTGTTCACCCATTAGTTCATTGGCCACCGAGCAACAAGCACAATCTTGGACAGTTGGGTGGTTCATAAGATGTTGCTCAATCTCCTGAGGGAATACTTTTTTACCCCCAATATTGATAACATCATCGTTCCTACCTTTCATTTGAATGTGGCCAGTAGGTGTTAGAATAGCAAGATCCCCCGTTCTAAACCATCCATTTACCAAAACCTGCTGACTTCGCTCCGGGTCATTCCAATATCCAGGGGTTTGTATGGATCCACGTACCGCAATTTCACCTAGCTCCCCGACGGATACAGGGCTCATCGATGCATCCATAATTGTAACATCTACATTGGGCGACGGCTTTCCCAAAGTATCCAAATGGGCTGCATCGTCATGAAACTCAGTAAAAATATTGGCCGCGACCTCCGTCAATCCATAATGCATACAAATCCGAGTGGATGGAAGCTGTTCCGCCAATTCTCTCTTCTGCTCAGCTAGCATGGGCATGCTACCAAATTCAATATAATTTAATTTCTGAAAATAAGGTATGTAACGATTTTTCATCAACTTTTTCACCACTTGAAAACCGGTGGGCACCATACATAAGCCAGTAGCACCTTCTGAAATATGATCAAAAAACCGCTGGGGAAACATAAACCCTTCTTCTAAAATAGCTGTCGCACCCATCATTAAGTTTACCCGTAACCTTCGAAGTCCAAAGGCATGATGTAGCGGTAATGGGATTATTTCTTTATCGTGATGGCTATTCCCGATAAACTCGTTTGAGTTGGCAGCCCCGGCAAAGATATTTTCATGGGTAAGCTGTACCCCTTTTCGAGAACCCGTCGTACCTGTAGTAAATAATATATCTGCAATCTCATTGCCTTCAGGAAAAGGGTTTATTACTCCTGGTTGATGAGTATCGATATCCTGATCCAACTCTTCAAAGGCGAAACTAGTTTCTAGGGAGCCTGGAAATAATGCTATCGCTGGTTCAATTTGAATAAATAATTCATTTCGTTCTGCTGGTGCCATCCTCGCATCAACAGGTACAGCCACAGCCCCTATTCGATGGCAGGCTAAATAAATAGCTGGAAAGCGTAAGGATGTCTGCCCATGAAATAATATTCTATCCCCCCGTTTAAGCCCTTTAGCTGTAAAAAAGTGAGCATATGCTTCCACCCACTGCGCAAGTTGTCTATAGCTTAGCGACTCATCCTTCCAAATAATGGCTATTTTATTCGGGTTTTCTTCAACTACTTGAAAAAAAGACTGAATAATGGAATTGGGCGTTGACATTCCGCTTAGGATAATTCTTCGATTAGTTCTTTAAAATGAGCTACCGATTCAAGCTTAGCTATTTGTTCAGGGGTAATTTCAATATCGTATTCCTCTTCGATAGCGGTTATAATATTTATATGAGCTAGAGAGTCCCATGCCGGTATGTCTTGAGGAGTAGTTTGGTCGTTAATTTGTGTATCTGCTGACAACATGAGTGTTTGTCGAATCAGTTTTTCTATATTATTCATTACCGTTTTCAGGTTTTTTAGGAATAATTTTTCGCCCAATTGCTTGGTAGTGATCAGGAATAGATTGGGTTACCGTTGCACCAATTGCAACAAATGCATGATTCCCAATACTAAGTTTATTCAAAATAGTTACACCAGGACTAAGCCAAACATGATCCCCAATAGTGGTAGAACCAGCGATAGAAACTGCCCCAGTAATTAGACAATGCTTCCCTATTTTTACATTATGTGAGATGTGTACCGCTTTCGATATCTTAGTTCCTTCGCCTATAAAGGTATCTTGAATCGCACCTCTATCAATGGTACTACCTGCCCCTACTTCGACCCGATTGGATAATCGCACCCCACCAAGATGAGGGAATCGCTCCCAAGCCCCCTCAGAAGTTTTTGCCAAGCCGAAGCCTTCAGCACCTAAAACTACACCTGCTTCAATGACTACCTCATCTCCAATGACCACCCCATCGTAGAGGAAACAATTACCATGAATATTGGTTCCAGCTCCAATTACGCACTTACCAATAGTGCAATTAGGTCCTATGCTAGCCGAGGGATCTATCTCTGCTTCCGGATGCACTACGCAACTAGGATGTACTCCAGGCTCATTTTGGTCAACTGTGATTGATCGAATCATCCTAGTAAAGGCAAGTTTCGGATCCACTACCTTAATCAATGTTTTTGTGGATTGAACTTTCGAACTCAACACTACACTCTCATCACACACAATAACAGTTGCCTGAGTTTTTTCAATAATCTCTTGTTTGTTATCCGCACTTGAATGACACCATGTAATAGCTTTCCTGCTAGGATCATAGTTTTTATCGTCGATGGAAGCAACGGTAACTAACTCATGATTATCAGCCAAACCCTCTCGGCTGTAGTCACCATGCAATACCTCTAATAAGTTATCAAGGAAAAAAGGCTGATTATTGGCCATAGATTTAAAAGCTCAGGTTAGAATAGATAGGCAAGGCACTCATAATTTAAGTCTTTTGACTTCAAAAGCCTCAGCAAAAGCTTCATTGACTTGTACCCCACGAACACGGGCTAAACCCTCTATAAATTCTTTGGTAAAATATGGGCGTTGTTTCTCGAACTGTGAATCATAGGCTTGCATCATCTTCCACTTTAGATCCAAGTGTCTCTGCTTTAGAGGTACAAAAGCCTGAGTATCAAAGCTGATATGATTCCATGGAAGTTCATATCCCCAGATACTAACCTGCTTAAACGCTCTCAACCCCTCGTTATGAACTACTTCATGATCTTGATGCAAATCACTACCAGAGGGAACCAGTACTAAATCTGGTTGGATTTGCTGGCGTAACTTTACTAATTCTTCAAGAACTTCTTGCCGATGATAGGACAACATTCTAACCTGATAGTCATAGACAAATAACTGCTCTTTTGGGATACCTATTATATCCATAGACGCATGGAATTCATCCCTTAGTTGATCTGGATTGGCACCTTCGGGTAAGGATGCTCTAGCGGTAGAAAAAGCGGCAACATAAATCTTCTTACCCTCCTCTAAAAAGCGTGCAATGGTTCCGCCACAACCCAACTCGGCATCATCGGTATGTGGGGCTAGAATAAGGACTGTTTGAATGCTTTGCATAATGATTAACTTAAAATCCGACTTTCTTGTAAAATATATGTTCTATTTTGGACAAATTTCGCTTCGAACGGATGTGATTTTCAATCATTGAATGTAATGAGCTTAATAGTTTTATTCTAATCTCTTTGCCAACATGCATTAAAATGAAACTTTTTTATTAATTCTACTTCATTTTGACAAACAAAAAAATATTATTTATTCATTTCGGACCATCCTCTTTTGTTCGTGAAGACCTTAAAATATTACGGAATACCCACAATATTCAGGAGTTCTGTTTTAATGTTAACAAATCAAAATCAGTAATTACGACTACCTTAACATATCTAGCAAGTTTCATTACGCAAATCGTTTGGTTAATCAGGTATGCTCCTAAAGCAGATATAATCTTTTGTTGGTTTGCAGATTTTCATGCTTTTATACCTGCGTTAATAGCTAAGTTGCTTAGGATTAAATTTTTTTTAGTTATTGGTGGGGTGGATGGTGTATCTAATAAAGAATTGAATTATGGGGTCTTTACTAGCATATGGAGGGCCCCTATAAGCAGATTTGTAATCAAAAATGCAAACTTTCTACTGCCTGTTGACGATTCGTTAATTAAAGCCAAATCTATAGCTAAAGATTGGGGAGAGGCTTATCCAAATGGAATTAAACATCATATGCCTAAGCTAAATATAAATTGGGTAGAATTACCTACTGGTTATGATAGTATGCTATGGGAGATGGGTAATGAAAATAGGCCAAAGAGTGTACTTACGGTGGCTCTAATTAACTCAAATAAAAGATTTCGAATAAAAGGAATTGATTTACTTTTAAAATCAACTGTTTATTTACCAGACTATACCTTTACTATCATTGGTGTAACCAATGAGATGCATTCTTTTATCAATCAAGAATACAAATTGGGCAATAATGTTATTCTATTACCTCCATTACCGCGAGAAGAACTTGTATCTCATTATAAGAATGCCTCTGTATATGCTCAATTATCTCGTTCCGAAGGTTTACCCAATGTACTTTGCGAAGCAATGTTATGTGGTTGTATACCTGTAGGTAGCCCAGTATTTGGGATCCCAAAAGCCATTCTGGATCCCGACTTAATTGTGTACAAACCAGACCCAAAACTTATTGCTGATACCATTATTTTTGCCCACGAAAAATTTAATACTCAAAGAGAGCAATTTCGAGAACATATTGACAAAAACTATTCAATAGAAAAAAGAGAACAAAAATTACTAAGCCTTATTGATGATTATTAGTGTGTTGTTCTATATATCTTGGTACTAAAGTTCTGAAATCATGGTGACTCATGTTTTTTGGTATCAGTATTTCATAACAATTAACACTACCCAATATAGAATCTAGGGTTGATTCCCATTTATTAAGTACAACATCTTTATTTACTAGTTCATTACTCTTCAAAGCATTAAAAAGATTGTTGAATTCATCTCTAAGTATGTTCATAGTTCTATTCACTACTTCATCTTTACTCATCTTATTAATCACAAAGCCCTCTATTTCGGCTCTTTTCAGCATGTAGTAGTAGTCTAGCTTACTTTTATTTGTTTCTAGTCTACCGTACAAATTTTTGGGATTTACCCTCCTTCTTACCTTTGATGAGTCATATAATGCCCTGAAATTCCAATGAATTTTGTCTACTAAAGTAGCATCCGAGCGCAACAATTTCAGTAAAAAATCCCTACCAATAGTATTATAAGCATAGATTTTTGGGAAGTTTAAATTTGGAAATATATAATTTTCGGAATCTATAATGACCATATCATCAGATAGAAATCTAGCTTTGCCCTCCAAACAAAATTCTAGCTCAAGTGTTGTTTTCCCTACCCCTCCTTTGCCTCCAAATAGTACAATTTTATCATTTATACTCATCGCAGACCCATGAATAGGAGCTAGTCCTGTAAAGAATATGGCATAAGGAACCAACACCTGCTCATGTAGTATGAGTCCAACCCTCTCTACACGATCATTATAGCCCATACTCAACATTCTTTGAATAAATGCATGAAGCTTATTCAATGGCTTTTTTATTTGGAATACTATTTCAACTATGTCTGAATCACTACCAACAAATTGAATATTTGCTAGCTTTGAATTTAAATAGGTAATAACTGCATCCTCTGAAGTATTTGATAATTGAACTGTACTTGAAGAAACATGAATCATAAGGTCATGGGGTTCCTTAGTATCTAAATAAATAGATAATTCGGATTGGAGAATTTCTTTTATATTCGTTTGATAAACCAGGAACTTCACATTTTTACCAAATATCACTTTTGTAAATTCGTTTGCAATCATTTCGTTACAGTATACTTTAATGGTTGTCTCGTTGTTGGCTGTATCATCAGAAGCTTTTGAACAAAGCTATTTATAAACATTATTAATATAAGTAATAGTACCTTCCCTTATGGGAATCATAGAAAAACAAAGTATCAGGAATTTAGTATTAACCTACCTAGGCGTAGGATTGGGGTTTATCTCTACACTCTATCTATTTCCCTTTATCTTAACCACTGAAGAATATGGATTAACAAGAATATTGTTGTCTATAGCATTTATTACTAGCGAATTCACACATCTTGGAATTAAGAATATTGCCATTAAATTTTTCCCCGAATTCGAAAACTATGAAAATAAGCACAATGGCTTATTGTTCTTACTACTTGCTATACCACTCTTAGGATATCTATTATTTCTAATCTTTTTTTTCTTATTCGATGACTGGTTAATTGCAAAATATTCAGTTGACTCAAGCCTATTCGGTGAATTTCATTTATTTCTATTACCACTCGTATTTGGAATACTCTACTTTGACGTAATTAATAGCTATGTAAGGGCAAATAAAGACTCTATTCCTGGTACATTCGTAAATGAGGTACTACTTAGAATCTTGCTCATTGCTCTTTTGATTCTCATGAATTTTGATGTTATTGATTTCGAAGTATTTATAATTGGATTTGTCTTGTGTTATTTGATACAACCTACAATTTTACTTTTATACGTTGCTTCAAAAAAACTCTTTTTCATTAAACCTAACTTTAAATTCTTATCAAAAGAATTAATAAAAAGATTAAGTGGCTATGGTTTTTATGTGTTACTAGGAGGAATCAGCCATTTAATCGTAAACAATATCGATATCCTAATGTTGGGTTCTATATCTGGGCTCACAGATACTGCCATTTACACAATTGCTTTCTATATAGGGAGTGTTATCGTGGTGCCTCAAAAATCAATTGGTAAAATAGCACCTTCGATTATTTCAACGCATATATTCAATTCCAATATTAGTGAAGTAGAGAGAATATATAAAAGCTCTTCGATCAATCAATTGATACTTGGTTTCCTATTATTTACAGGAATAGTGTCTAATATTCATAATATCTTTGAAATTCTTCCTCAGGAATATAGAGGTGCTTTTTGGGTAATTATCTATATAGGTATTTCAAAGTTAATCGATATGGCTGGTGGAGTAAATGGCACCATTATTATGAACTCTCCCTACTACCGGTTCAATCTAGTAGCAACTCTTTTTTTAATTATCATATCTATACTTTTAAACCTCTTACTTATACCAAAGTATGGAATTACAGGCGCAGCTATTGCAACGATGATTTCTCTCTTACTATACAATGTTGCTAAAGGTCTTTATGTCTACATCAAATATAGAATTCAACCTCTATCTACTAAGATAATTCCTATTGTAGTCGTGTCTATCTTGCTCATAAGTATTTCGTTTCAAATTAACACAATCGTAGGTACATATATTGATATTACAGTACGTTCTATTCTCATATTTATCTTGTATAGTTTAATAATGGTCTTCTTTAAAATATCTCCCGAAGTAGAAAGCTATTGGTCAAAAGCCTTAAAATTAGTGCAATGGAAGAAAATCTAAATAAATGTAACACTACATTTATTTGAATCTATAGCTATCTTTTAGTTCTTAAAAATACGAAATCTCTCCCTATGGCTAAGCCAATTTATAGTACGCCCCTTGGTATGGTAGATATTCTACCTGATGAAACTCAAATATGGCGGGCGCTTGAACAAATGATCCACGAAGAAGCCGCTAAGTTTAACTTCCAAGAAATTAGGACACCTATTTTGGAGCCTACCGAACTCATTAAGCGCGGGGTTGGACAACTTACCGATATTGTTACAAAGGAAATCTTTGCCTTTCAAAAAGGCGACACTCATTATGTACTTCGCCCCGAGCTTACTGCTCCGGTAGTACGTTCTTATGTGCAACATCACCTTGACCAACGAGGTGGAGTTCAAAAGCTCTATTATATTGGCCCCATGTTTCGTGCCGAACGACCTCAAAAAGGAAGGCAGCGACAGTTTCATCAATTTGGTTTAGAGGTTATAGGTAGCGCCGACCCCATTGCAGACGTAGAAACCATCGCATTTATGATGCGTATTTACGAGCGAATCGGGATTAAAAATTTCACCCTGAAACTCAATTCTGTTGGTGATCCGGAAAGTCGTGATCGCTACAAGCAGGTACTGAGAGATTTTTTAGAGCCACACCGGTCTGAGCTTAGTGAACTATCGCAAACACGTTTAGACAAAAATCCGATGCGAATTTTGGACTCTAAAGAACCGGAAGACCAAGAATTCATAGCCAAAGCTCCTATTATTCAGGATTACTTAAACGAAGAATCCACTCTTCATTTTGAACAGGTGAAAAATGGACTAAACACGCTCGGAATATCGTATATCCTTGATCCCTATTTAGTACGTGGCATGGACTATTATACTCGCACCGCATTTGAATTAAGCAGCCCAGATTTAGGATCACAAGATGCTTTAGCTGGTGGTGGCCGATATGACTTACTTGTGGAAGAAATTGG
>Ga0181564_10002335_pt1 | contig 16614 bp, 9 predicted proteins | sample 011ome_24_FD_134512 | JGI IMG/M metagenome (GOLD analysis project Ga0181564, IMG submission 134512) | Coastal salt marsh microbial communities from the Groves Creek Marsh, Skidaway Island, Georgia - 011513CT metaG (megahit assembly) | ecosystem: Environmental > Aquatic > Marine > Intertidal zone...
CCGTATGCCGGAGCCGTTGGAACAAGCAGCTTGTTGGCGTCCAAGGTGAAAGTCAGGTCATTGTAATCATCCAAGAACACGGTGGCCGCCACCCCGGTCTTGAGGTTGGTCGGAATGAAATCCCGCTCGGCAGTCTCGGTGTAGCTCATCTTGGCCCCCACGTTGGAAACACAGACCCCCCAATTCATGCGGCCGTCTCGATCGCCGAATTTGACATTGTCATTGGAATGGAACACCCCGACATCCACGGCTACCGAACGGCCAGGTCGGCTGTCAGCTCCCAGGATGTTGGTACCACCCGTAAGGTTGCTGTGAATGTATCGGGTGGTGAACCCCCCACTGAAATTGTTTCCGAACTTCTGGGAGAACCCGAAATCCAGTGAGAATTCGTTGGGGCTGAAGTCCCGGATGGCGGTGCCGTTGACGTCCGTGAAAGTGATGTTGCCCAATGAGAAATAACGAAGGGCCATCCCTACCGCCTGCCGCTTGTTCAGCTTGCGCGTTCCGCTGAGGTAGGCGAGCGACATGTCATCCACCAATTGTCGCAGCCAAGGAGCATATCCCATGTGGGCCTCGAAGGTCTGGTCGGTAAATGCCATGCGCGCCGGATTCCATGCCATCGCCGCTCCATCAGGAGTCAACGCCACGCCGGCATCTCCCAAGGCCCCACTCCGGCTGTCCGGTGCGATCATGAGGAAAGGCACCGCCGTGGTGATGGTATTCAATTGCAATTGCTCGGCAGTCTCTACCTGCGTCAGCTGTGCCGTTGCGTTCCGGGGGCAGAAGAAGAGGGCCGCTAAAAGCGCAACCCATGGGAAGGTGGAAATCCTGAATTCCATGGTAAGAGGAGCGAAAGTACTACGGCGCTTGGATAAAAAGGGTTCAGTCTAGGAGCACCAATCGACCTGTCTTGGATGACTGCCTCCCTTCCGGGGTGGCTGCCTCCAATCGGTACAGGTAAATCCCGGCATCCAGCGGACTTCCCTTGGAGGATTGTCCGTCCCAATGCCAACCGTCCAACCTGTAACCTGTGGGCGTTTCGGTTCGCTCTGCTTGCCAAACGGCGTTTCCTCCGGAATCGTATATGGTCAATTTTAAATCGAGGGCAACACAAGCTTGATTGTGATCAAACCGGAAGGTGGTTCCCGCGCCGTTCATGGGGTTGGGGTAATTGATCAACCCCTCCAAAAACACTTCAAGCTCCTCCACAACCACAAAATCCAAAGCGGCAACGGCGCTGTTGTTGTGTACATCCCAAGCCTTCAATTCCAAACGGTGCGGTCCCGGTTCAATGCCGGACATGGGAAAGACCAGCCTGCCGCTCTGGTAGGTGTTCAGGTCGCTTTGGTAGTACTCATTCAAAACTTCCCCCTCACCTCCGTCGAGGACCATCCGGAGATCGTGTCCAATGCCATTGCCCACCGTATTCAATCCCTGATCATCCATAAGAAAGGCGAGCAACACGGGTTTAGAATCCGTGGTCCCTCCATTCCTGAAGGTGGTGTCGTTCAGGAAGAGCTCGATGGCAGGACCTTCATTGTCTGCCACTGCATCGGGGTTCACTCCGCCAATGACGATCTCTTGTGTGTATCCATGAGCGTCTCGGTCACCGTCAACAGCGTAATAGCTGATCCGACCCGGTGCTGGGTCGTAGGAAATGTCCCGGGGAACGACGAACTCGAATTCAAACACACCCCCCTCGGCGGTCACCGCTCCAGCATGGATGCGGTTGCGCCATTCGCTGTAGGAGATCCCACCGCCCGTACCCCCGTCGTTGTTGAGGGTGGTGACTTCCGACTTCTGGTCGAAAACCGTGGGATACACGTATCCGTTGAAGTCCGTGAGCACATTGCCCGCTTCATCCGATACGTAGCCTCTCACCACGACATGTTCCAAAGCGCTCAGGGTGTCGGCCCAAGCGTCGATGGGGATGCCATTCACCTCGCTGGTCCTGACCTCGAAGCTGGGTGTGGCCAGTGTCAAGGCTACATCTCCGAGCAAGGTGAAATTCCTTTTGTTGGAGGATGACCCGGCGGATGGATGGTTCTTGGTCCTGCGCAGAATGTCACCGAGACGCTGCCGCTCGCCTGGCGGCGCATCGAACGCAACGGCAAAGAATGCGGTGTTCAACTGTTCGTTCGCATAGCTGTACACCACCCGGGTGGTGGTCATCATGGCGATGGCTCCCCCCTCGGGATTCATGACCATGAGCTCCCCCGCCGTCTCCAAGTCGGGGTCGTCAAACCGAGCCAACTCGCAGGTTGCGGTGAAGAAGAGTGGCATTCGGTCGAGGTTGTCCCAACTGCTGATGGTGGAGGTATTCAGCACCCGCTCGTGCGCCCAGCCCCGCTCACCTCCGTGGCCTATGTAGTTGATGACCAGCGCACCCTCGCGCACTTGTCGGTCGATGGCCTCCTCTACCTCGGGATATCGCTCTCCTCCCGGTGTCGCCACCTGCGGGTAGGCATCCATGAAGATTCTCTTGAGGTCATATTCACCGTGATTCTCCTCCAATCCTTGGGCGTGGCCAATGCTGTATACTGTGTGGCCGGTCTCCGTAGCAGATCCGTTGCCATCGAAATCATCCGCCACGAAGCAGATTCGATTGCGCCAAGGGCCGAATGGATTGCCTTCCGCCCCACCTGGTACACCCGCCGTAATACATGCCGCACCATCAGGATCCGGATTGCCCCCCATGTAGACGGCGACTTTGTTGACCGCAGCCCATGCCTCTGCCAGATTGCCCGCTGGAATCCTTCCCACTCCGATGGCCAGCGTATCTGTCAATCGCTCCGATGCCGTGTGAGAAAGGAAACCGAAGTAATCGTCGGTGACATAACTCTGTGTAGGGGTTTGGCTCTGTTCACTCTGAAACGACACAAGCAAATTCTCATACCTCGGAAGGTTTCGATTGCGATAGGTCCCATCCCCGAAGAGCTGGAGATAACGCGGCTCGAGGCTGGGATTGCCTTCCGCGCGGTCGTACAGCATCTTCATCAGCATCTTGATGGCCGTCGGGTCCACCCGACCAGAACTGAAGCAATCGTAGATGAACGAAGGCTCCAAAACCGCCACACTCAGCCCTTCGGCAAAGTGGAGGCTCGCAAGACTGTCGGCAGCTTCACGCAATCCGGGCGGAGTGATGACCACCAAATCCACCTGTGGGATGCCATGCACGTCGGTGTTTTGGACGGGACCGATGGGCACGGGCGTATAAAAACCCGACCCGGTGCCGGCACGAAAGGTGCGCAGCGTACCGTAATCCACGCGGAAGCGGGCTTCGCCGTCTTCGACCTGGAATGGAATGGCCACCGGCGATTGGGGATCCGTCACATCCCACACCCGTTGTACGGATTGTCCCTGTCCGATGGCCCATTCCACTATGCTACCCGGAGCCACGGCGGAGGCGCGAACAAACTCCTGTTGTGTTCCTCCTGACATCGATGCCCAGCGGCTTCCCGTGATCCTCACATAGTCCAACCAGCCTTTCGCATCGGAAACCTGGGCGTCCAAAGAAATCCCCACCTGTATCACATCGGAAACAGGCGTCCACGGCCAGGCACCCGCGCCGATTTGCGCTTGGGCAACATGGGACTGGGCTCCTGTGACGGACGGACTTATGGTCCAGCTGCTGTCTCCCAAATTCACCGTGTATGGGCTGACTGCGCCTACGGAGCGCCCCATCAACCTCACCTCGAGGAGTGCATCATCTTCCGTGATGTCCGGAACAAGAAACGGAATGGTGTGAGAAGGATTCTGATCGAATATTTCACCAAAGAAATTCCGTCCAGAGCGGATGATGGTGGCCTGCTCCAATTCATGGAACATCCGGAAGTCCGTGCGCGTCAAAAGGGTGTCGAAATCACCTGAAAGCAAGGGCTCAGTGTCAATCCGAATCGGGGACACATCGTCCACGCGCAAAAAATACCAAGCCGTGTCCGACCAGGGGTTGATCTCGTGGGTCCATTTGCCGGAAGCCTCGTCCCAATTCCAGGAAGAAGTCCCATCTCCCATAAAGATGAAGTGGTCGTTTCCGTCGAATTGCCCGTTTCCATCGTCGACCATTTCGATGGGGATCGGCACCAGGTCAAGGGGCCGTTCCATCGCGTTGTCAATCGGCAATGCATCTCCACCGTGTCCATATAGATTGACGCGGCTGGGGTCTACGGAACCCGGTTCCAGTCCCAACTCAGAAATGAAGTTGGCATCCACTCTGTGGAACCCATCGCGCACGGTCGCAATGCGATACCATTGGCCTTCCGAGAGAGCGGAATGCGCTGGCCAATCGTACACAAACTGACCAGAAACCGCAGCCGCAGCCAAGCAAAAGAAACCCAGCAACGCACTTCGCCGTATACCTGATTGCAATGGCTTTGCGACCTTCCAAGGCAACGATTTCCGTTGCTGCTTCGTTTGGGTCATGGGCATGGTCGAGAATCCTTGTTGCGACAACGTCAGGCAGCGCTTGTTTGTTGCTTCGTAGCAAAGATGTTCGGCAATTCCCACAAGTTTGTAATTTTCACGTTCTTATACAGGGAACTTCGGTTCCTGTCAACCGCATGGCCATGAAGCTCCAACCGTCCTACCGCACCGCGGGTTTCCGCGTTTTCGGCATCCCAGCCCTTGCGCTGATGATGACGTGTTTCTGCACGTTTACACCGGAAACGGCGTCGGCTCAGGACCCGGAATTCACTCAATTCTACTCGAACCCCGTCTATCTGAACCCCGCTTTTGCAGGTGCGGCGCGGTGCCCGAGGTTCGTGATGAATTACCGCAATCAATGGCCTGCCATGAGCGGTAACTATGTGACTTCTGCTGCGGCATACGACCAACACATCCCGAGTATCTCTGGCGGATTGGGCTTCATTGTGATGAATGACCGCGCAGGTCGAGGGACCTTGAGCACGACAAGGCTGAGCGGCATTTACAGCTATCAGCAGGCTGTCAGCCGGAAATTCTCGATCAAGGCAGGATTTGAAGCCACCTATTTTCAGAAAGCCCTCGATTGGAGCCAACTGACTTTCGGTGACATGATCGATCCCCGCAAAGGATTCATCTACGAGACGCAGGACCAACCCCGTGGTGGCAAGGTGAGTCAGGTAGATTTCAGTGCGGGAATCGTGGGCTTCAGCAAAAAAGTGTACTTCGGATTTGCCGCCCACCACCTCAATGAGCCCAATGAGAGCCTGGTTGTGGGAGTGAGCCGCTTGCCGATGAAATTGACGGCGCACTTCGGTGCCCTTTTGCCGCTCGATGGAGACGCCCGCTATGCCAGCGCCTTCATTTCCCCCAACATTCTGTACCGTCGGCAGGGTGAGTTCCAACAACTCAATTTCGGGGGATACGTGAGCAAAGGCCCGATTGTCGGAGGAATTTGGTACCGGGGCATCCTCGGCACCCAATATCGAGACGCGTTCATCGTTACCCTTGGTATACAATCAGACGTCATCAGGTTTGGCTACAGTTACGACGTGACCGTATCCGACCTTACCCCAGCCACCGGTGGATCCCACGAGGTCAGCATGGCTTTGAACTTCGATTGCCGCTCCAAGCGCATCAAGTTCCGCAGCCCTCCCTGTCCGGGATTCTGAAAAACATTCCCTGCAAGGAAATCCAATAGAAAGCGATGCAGAAGCTCCAATCCTTCCTCCTCTTTTCGGGTGTCATCCTCGGCACAGTCATCCTACTGACCTCCTGCCAAGGCGGTGCGTCAGGCGCCACTGGATGGGCTTACAATGACTCCGAAAATGGGGGGTTCCAGAAATTGCCTTACATCGGTCAGGAAACCGGTCCGGGTCTCGTCTTTGTAGAGGGCGGAACCTTTACGATGGGCCAGGTGGAAGACGACCTTACGGGTGCTTGGGACAACGTTCCACGCCGCGTTACGGTCAGTTCGTTCTACATGGACGAGGTGGAAGTAACGAACATGTATTGGCTTGAGTACCTCTTCTGGTTGAACCGGGTATACGGTGATGGGTTTCCCGAAATCGTGGACCGGGCCAAGCCCGACACCCTCGTATGGCGGGATCCGCGTGCATACAATGAACCCTATGTCAACTATTACCTGAGACACCCGGCATACCGCGACTACCCGGTTGTGGGCGTTTCTTGGTTGCAGGCGAATGAGTTCTGCAAGTGGAGAACCGACCGTGTAAACGAACAGATCATGGTGCGCGAAGGGTTCCTCGTCCACAACCCCACTGGCCAGGTGGATGACAGCTTTTTCAGCACGGAAGCTTATCTCGATGGTCAATACGAGGAAGCAGCAAAAGCCGCAGACGGCATCAAAGACCTCCGTCCCAACGGTGTAGGCTACCGCAATGTGGCCATGACCGACGGCATTCTTCTTCCCGATTACCGCCTGCCCACAGAGGCTGAGTGGGAATACGCCGCCCTTTCTCTGATTGGCAACAGTGGAGAAGAATTGATCACGAGTCGCCGCACCTACCCTTGGGACGGTCACTACGTGCGCAATGACGACAGCCGGGGTAAATTCTATGGTGAGATCAATGCCAACTTCGTGCGGGCCCGCGGTGACTACATGGGTGTGGCGGGTGCTCTGAACGACAATGCCGATGTCACGGCTCCCGTCTACAGCTACGCTCCCAACGACTACGGCTTGTACAACATGGCTGGCAACGTGAGCGAATGGGTGATGGACGTATACCGTCCCGGGACGCTTCAGGACGCTCAAGAATTCCGTCCTTTCCGAGGAAATGTCTTCTCAACGAAAATGCTCGACAGCGAGGGCAATGTGATGGACAAGTTGGACTACGTCCAGTATGACATTCGTGCCATCGAGTCCTTCCTCGAGGAATATGAGGAAACCGCCGGCTCATCATTGACTACGGAAGGTCAGAATCTCATTGACAATCTGAAAAGCAAGATTGAAAGTGCCAACGAGGATCTGGAAGTCAAGCGCACGGAAGAAGCCATGTTAAAAATGGACGAGGCACTTGACCTTATCGAGGAGAGTGAATCACCGGCTGCCCCGGATTTGCGCAAGGCATGGACGGCCAACATCACAGGCAAGCCCGGAGAAATGCGCTACCGCGATGTGACAGTCGAGGAAAACCTCAACCGCCGCAACTACAAAGTGGCAGACAACATCGATTACCTCGATGGAGACTTGGAAAGCTCCATTTCTTTCAGTCAAACAGAATTGAGCGACAGCGACGACCTTGTCTACGACTATGGAGAGACTTCTCTGATCAATGACAACGTCCGTGTTTACAAAGGGGGAAGCTGGAACGACCGCGTGTACTGGATCATTCCGGGAACGCGCCGCTTCCTCGAGGAGGACCAAAGCTCGGCCACCATTGGTTTCCGTTGCGCCATGACCCGCGTGGGATCACCCAAGGGCAACATGATGGGCGGCGAAAAGTAAGCACCATTGATTGTTCATTGCGAACCCCGCTTGGTCTTCCGACCTCGCGGGGTTCGCTGTTTATTGCAGACATGACCGCCGCTGAACTCCAAGCGTTGCTGAACGTATTTGACCGGTCCCGGGGTGTCACAACGGACTCCCGTAAATGCGGGCCGGGGTTGCTCTACTTTGCGCTCAAAGGCGAGCGATTCGACGGCAATGAATTCGCGCCCGAAGCGATATCAAAGGGGTGCATCGCAGCGGTGGTGGACGACGCCTCAGTCCAAGGTGAGGGCTTGATTCACGTGCCCGATGGCTTATCGGCCCTGCAAGAACTGGCCCGCGCCCACCGACGCCGATTCCGGGGGCCGGTATTCGGGCTCACGGGAAGCAACGGCAAGACCACCACCAAAGAGCTGATCCGAGCGGTAGTAGGCAAGCATCTCAAGGTGCACGCCACAGAGGGCAATCTGAACAACCACATCGGAGTCCCCCTCACGCTGCTTGCCATGCCGTTGGACACGGATTTCGCGCTTGTTGAAATGGGAGCCAACCACCAGGGAGAAATCGCAGACCTGTGCACCATTGCCGAGCCAACCCATGGAATGATCACCAATGTGGGTTTGGCCCACCTGGAGGGATTTGGAGGTGTAGAAGGCGTCAAAAAAGGAAAGCAAGAGCTCTATCGGCACCTCGCTTCTGTTGGGGGACAAGCGCTGGTGAATGCGGGGGATGCCGACCTCATGGCCCTGTCAGAACTCGATGGATTGGAGCGCATTCTTTATGGGACGGAGCATCACCCACCTCACGCATGGCGCACAGGGGATGCTGTCGATGCCCCGGTAGCCTGGACGCGTTTCGAAGGCAGGGAACCAGGCCCTTGGCATGCGGGCGGGCCTCTCTCCGTTCAGCTTCCGGGTGCCCATCAATTGGACAACATGCAGGCGGCCATAGCCACAGGGGTTCACTTTGGCGTTGCGCCCCAGGCCATCAATGAAGCCCTGGTGGATTTTCGCCCGGTAGACCAACGGGGAGAGCCTGTGAAGACCCAAAGCAACCTCATCATTGTGGACTGCTACAACGCGAACCCGAGCTCTGTGGAATCTACCCTTCGCGCCTTTGCCAAAGCGGGTCATGACGCCCCATTGGCCATACTCGGAGACATGAAGGAACTGGGAGATCACGCTCCAGAAGGTCATCGGATGGTACGGGATGTGGCCCGCGAATGCGGGCTCGAATGTTGGGTCGTGGGGAAGGACTTTTCTCAATACGCCCCGTCCGACCGGACTTTTGAGGATATGTCATCCTTGGAAACCGCTTTGGAATTGGAAAAGCCCAAGGGCCGGACCATCCTGTTGAAGGGGTCTCGATCCATGCGCATGGAAGGGTTGGTAGACATGCTCTGAGGCCCCGTTCAGCCCGGGGGTCCGGCTTATCTTGCAGGCCCATGGATTTCATCGCCGAATTGAAATGGCGCGGCCTCCTGCACGACGCCATGCCGGGCCTCGAGGAGCAACTCGCCAAGGAACAGACCACAGGCTATGTGGGATTTGACCCAACAGCCGACTCACTCCACATTGGAAATCTTGTACCGGTCATGCTGCTCGTGCATCTTCAGCGCGCAGGACACAAGCCCATTGCCCTTGTGGGGGGCGCTACAGGTATGGTGGGTGACCCCTCCGGCAAAACAGCCGAGCGCCAACTGCTCGACATGGACACCCTCGAGCACAACCTCGCCAGTCAGAAAGCCCAGCTGGAGCGTTTCCTCGACTTCGAAGGAGCGGCAGCGGCAGAGGTCGTCAACAATTTCGATTGGTTCAAAGACTTGAGTTTCCTTGATTTCATTCGGGACGTCGGCAAGCACATTACGGTCAACTATATGATGGCCAAGGAATCGGTCAAGAACCGATTGGAGGGGGGAATGAGCTTCACGGAATTCAGCTACCAACTGGTTCAGGGATATGACTTCTACCACCTATGGAAGGAGCACAATTGCATGCTCCAGATGGGCGGCAGCGACCAATGGGGCAACATGACCACAGGCACAGAGCTGATCCGTCGCAAGGGCCAGGGTCATGCCTTTGCGCTGACCGCCCCGCTCATCACCAAAGCGGATGGATCCAAGTTTGGAAAGAGTGAAGGTGGAAACATCTGGATTGACAAAGCCCGAACGAGCGTCTACAAGTTCTACCAGTACTGGATCAACGCAGCCGACGAGGATGCAGCAAGATTCATTCGGATCTTCACCTTGTTGGAACGGGATCGCATCGAGGAAATTGAGGCCGCCCACGCGGAGAATCCCGGTGCCCGGTTGCTACAGAAGGAACTCGCTGCGGATGTGACGCGCCGCATACACGGAGAGGAAGATTTGCAGACTGCCATGGCCGCCACGGCTTTGCTCTTTGGCAAGAGCACGGAGGCGGATCTCAGGGCCCTTCCCGAATCGGAACTGCTCAGTGTTTTTGAGGGAGTCCCTCAACGCGAAGTGGCCCGCGAGAGCCTATCGGCCGGGATTGGGATCATCGACTTGCTCGCGGGCGGGGATTCACCTTTCCTTACAAGCGGAGGCGAGGCTCGGCGTGCCCTGAATGAAAACTCGATCAGCGTGAACCGCAACAAGGTCACCGCGGAGAAAATCGTAGGCTTGGACGATTGCATCGGAAGTGGTCTCGTCCTCCTTCAAAGGGGCAAGAAGAATTACTTTCTCGTGCGGGTGATCGGTTGATCAGGAGAACAGGGACGCCAGGTCCCGACCTTCTGCGAGGTAAAGGAACACCACCAGAAGGACGCTGATGACCAATCCCAAGGTGGCCTTTCCGAGGTCGCCAAAAACCATGGGCCAAAGCTTGGACCGGTCCAGTTCGTTCAACCGCATGCGCAGCGCCACCTCTCGTCCTGCCAACATGCCGAGGAAAACCCAAGTGGTGCTCATCGGCACTTTCGCACCGATTCCGAAGGTGTCAAACTTGAAAATGAGCAACACCAGTCCATAGAAAAGGTCAATGAAGGTGGCCGAACGTATGTCCGCCGTGTTGGTCTTGACCCGGACAATCTTCTGGATTTCGCCGCCGCGTTGGTAGAAGATGTAGCCGAGCATGCCCACGAGTACGAAGAGGGCAAAGGCAAACTTCCAGAACGGAACATCTGCCGGATCGCCGAGATAAACCAGGATGTTGACGAGGTCCTGTGTGAGCCACTGACTCCAGAGGAAACCCGTTGCGAGCCACTGCGTCACTGTCCAGAATCTTTTGTCTCGTAGGATGCCCTTGTTTTCCTCCATGGGATTGCGGAGAAAAAAGCGCTCGGTGAGTCGACTCAAGGCCACGAACGCTACAATGGCGAACAGAAAGGCCACACCGTAGCCTCCCAAGCTTTTCACAAGCATCTTGGGCAGCGCCTTCGGTGCGAAGAAAGTGAGCACAAGAAATGTGGTGCTGACAGGTATTCCCAGCCTCGTGATGCCCAATAGCACCAAGGGTGGCAAGATGTACCAAAAGGTGAGCTTGGGGAATGAAATGGGTTTCTCGGGATCCTGGAACAACCCTCCGTACTTGCCAAAAGTCAAATCTCCTCCCTTGCCTCCGAGGTATTCCCCCAGACCCAAATATCCCATGGTGACAACCATGGCCATGATGCCTCCGGCAAAAATCCAGAGCAGCCACCATGGCTTGTCCTCGTTGGAGGTCAGGAAAGTCCCCAAGGTCTGGATACTGTCATTGCCCACCACAGAATAGGCAGCAAGGCTAAACCCGATTAAGGCGATGGCAGCTTCCATTTGGCGCGAAGCTAGTTTCGGACCAAATGGTTGCCAAAGATTCGGCTCATTCTACCATCAAATTGCACCCCCTCACCTCGGATCGGTCGAATCTGCCCAGCAATTCAAAGGATGTACCATCGGAATGAGGGCCGCCTGGACGGGCCAAATCCTGGGTGGACAAATAAGCGCAGCTGCCCAGGTTCGCAAGGTCTACGACATCTACACCCCCAGTGGCCCCTGATGGCTCCAACGAGAGCGGATCATCTGTTCTACGCAACCGAATGCGCATCCACGGGGGAGCCCGATAAACTCCATTCTCGGTGGACCATGCCTGACTCAGCAACTCGGTCATGCCGTACTCGCCGCCGACCGACTCCAAGCCAAACCCTGTCTTCAAGGTGTACCTGACGCGTTCCGCCACCCACTCTTCCCGCCTGCCCTTCATTCCACCGGTCACACAGACCTGCGCCCGATTCCCCATGGGAAGGCGCCCGGATTGACGCCATGCCTCCGCCGCGTCCACCAGCGCCCATGTCACCCCAATCAATACCACTTTGCGGCCGGCTTCCATGGTCTCTTCCATCGCCCGGAACAACCCCTCGAAATCGCGGAGATAAAATCCACCGTCCAGCGTTCCCCCTGCTTCCATCCATCCTGCTTCCCTGAGCATGCGAACCATGTGGACCAAACTGCTGTCGGGTCGTTCCAGATATCCAGGCAGCAACCCGAGCACCACTGCCCCCTTCTCACTTGGCGAACCGAATTGCGAGCGAAACCCCTGGACCACAGAAAGCCGGTACAATTCAGGTGTGAAAACATGGTGAATACCGGCTTGGGCCCCTGTGGTTCCACTGGTCCGAAAGTGAAGCGGCGGGGAAACATCCGCAACACCCTCGGTGCGCACGTCCGTCCATTTGAACGCCTCGACGGGCATGGCTGGAATGGTCTGCCAATCGGCCGGGGCGCTCAATCTTTGTGCATTCCAACCCAGGTGAAGACACCACTGACGATAGATAAGGTTGTTCTCGTATTGAAAAAGGAATACATCCCATGCCAGTCCTTCGAAGGAATCCTTGACTCCGCCGAGTATGAAATCCGCCACCCGGTTCCACAAAGCCTTGCCCGCTTCGGAGCCCATTGGACTCCCAACATCATCCAAAGGGAAATCCCGGTCTGACATCCGGTGCAAATTGCGGCTTAATTTCCCACCGTGAGCAAGGATTTGAATTGCATCTTACCCAATGGTGGTTTTGTTGTCTTGGTGTTGGCCTTGCTGTTCTCGGCTTGCGAACCTCCCGTCTCCTTGCCACCCGAACCGAGACTCACCTCCATTGACCTGATTACTGAAGGAGAATCCGGAACACTTCTGCTGGGCTTCGAGGATGGCGATGGAAACTTCGGATTGGAGCAGTCCGATACCACCGAGGCCTTCTGTCCGTCCTGTCCTTTCCATCACAACGTTTTCTGTACCTACCAAGAATGGAGGGATGACCAATGGGTAACCATTGAACTGAACCCTGAGCTCGGGCAAGTCCCTTTCCATTACCGAGCGCCCCTGATTGCCCCAACCGGACAAAACAAGGCGCAACGTGGAACCATCACCGTGGCCCTGGAGCCCCGATATTTCCTCACTTCGGATTGGGATACACTTCGCTTTGCGGTTCACATCGTGGACCGGGACCTCCAATCGAGCGACACGCTCCTGACGGCCCTGGTTACGAAGCCCTGAAAATCATCTCGTATTTCGAGACGAGGATTCCCATTCGCAATCCTATCTCTTCCAACAAGTTGGCCATTTCATTGAATGTTCTGCCGCTTTCGACGGAATACCGACCTCTTCTGGAATCCTCGAGGTGTTTTGTCCGCATTTGCTCCCGGAGAATCGTGGCGCTTGCAAGGTGACGTTCGACGCGACTGATCTGTTCTCGGATGACAATCTTGCCCTGTTGTGCCGGATGATTCATCCCCGCCATGGCATCCAAGCCCTGACGCAGTTCTTCCAGCATGGCTACCAATCTCGCCCTCTGCTTGGGTGCAAAAAAGACCTCATTGCGCTCCCGCTCCATCTGAACCTCCAAGAAGTCGTGCATCAGTTCAACCGTTTGCCCTATGTCGGTGCACCACTCAAGCAAAAACTGCACTTGACGATACGTAGCGCCAGATGTCTTGCTGCGCGCCAGCCGCTCGAGAAACGTCTTGACCTCCGATTCATACCGTCCGCTCAACATCTTCAGTTCCTTCAGGCGCTCCTCCTCCCTCTGGCGCTTTATGGCATCTGTAATGCTCATGACTTTCACCAAACCTTGGATCATCCGAATGCTCAACTCGTGATGATGTTCGGCCTCGCGCTGGGCCTCGAGCACCTGTAATTCAGGGGCATCCATGGCACTGACGGTCACCACGGGGGTCCGAAACTCGCGTCCACCTTCTCCCGGAATCAGCCTTCGGGTCAGCCAAAGCAAAGGGCGTGGGAAGAGTCCAAAAATGCTGGTTACCAATAGGTTGAACATTGTATGAAACAAGGCCAGCACGATGGCTACATCCGCAATGAAATCACCACCGGGCTCCAGAAACCAATGCACCATATGCAAGGCAGGGGTCAGCACTGGCAAAAACAGGATGGCACCGAGTAGGTTGATGAGAACGTGAGCCATCGCTGCCCTGCGCGCTTCCCTACCGAGCACGAGCGATGCCAACACGGCCGTGGAAGTGGTGCCAATGTTGGCCCCCAGAACCACGGCCGCTCCTATCGTCTCGGTGACGATGCCGCCTGCTGCGAGGGTGATGATCAAGGCGAGTACGGCCGACGAACTCTGCAATGCCGCGGTGGCCAGCACTCCTATGCCCACTGCGCCGAGGACAGTTCCAATGCCTCCCACGTTGATGAAGTCCAAGAACTCCGCCATGCCCGCTTCCGTTATCGGTGGAACCCCGGCCTTGAGCAATCCCAGCCCCACGAACATCAAGGCAAAGCCGATGATGGCTTCTCCCAACGATCGCGTTCTGCGACGCCGGAAAAACAACAGTGGCAACGCCAGGGTCAACAAGGGCAACGCGAGGCTGCCCAGAGAAGGCTTGCTCAAGGTGAGGGCCACGAGCCAACCCGTGACCGTCGTACCCACATTGGCGCCCAAAAGGAAGAAGAAAGCCTCGGACAACCGCAGCAATCCAACCTGGACAAAGCTCACTGCGATGACCGAGATGGCGCTGCTCGATTGGAGGATACCTGTAAGGGAAAGCCCCGCGAGGTATGCCCGCTCCGGCTTGCGGGTCACCCTTCCCACCGCCCTTCTCATGCGGTCTCCTGTGAGGCGCTGGATGGCCTCGCTCATCACGACCATGCCGTAGATGAAGAGGCCCAATGCGCCCAGGAGGTTCAAGACTTGGAGAAGGCTGATCATAAAAGGTGGCCGTGGTGCGCGAATTTCCGAAAAAAGAAAGGCGATGCACAGTGCACCGCCTTTCCGTATTCTGGGCTGATTTCGATTACTCTGCGCAGTCCGTAGCGAAGGCTCCGAGCAGGATGAGCAGGTCGCTCACCGAAGTCGTGCCGTCGCCGTTGAGGTCGGTCGGGCAGGGGTTGACAAGGTCGAGGCTGCAACTGCCATCGTCGATGGTTGCCGTCTCGTCATAGTTGCTGGCCCCTTCGTAGGTACATCCGATGCAGTCGTACGTGCAGCTGGCGTCGTCGAAGAGGGCGACCGCATCGTAGTTGCAAGCCCCACCGTCCGTGCAGCCGAAGGCCGAACTGTTGGCCGCACCCGGGGTGCCGTTGTCCACCCAGCTGGCCTGCCAGTTGTCGGGATCGTCGTTGTTCAAATCGGTCATGATGAGCTCGAGGGAAGCACATCCTCCATCGGGGCTCGCTGCGAGCACGTTGCCGAGCACGCTGATTTCCTGCGAGGGCCATGGTGCTGCATCGTCGTAGGTGACCGCATCCACGATGTTGCCATAGGCGTCCTGGAGCTGGGCCGTTCCGGCGCTGTTGCCCCAGTTGCCGTTGTCCATGAGGAAGGTGGTGATGCCCATGGCCTCATAGTTGGACAGGGCAACGAGGCCCGGCACCACAAGGAAGTAGCTGTCCGCCGGGATGATGGTGCCTTCGGGGAAGGTCATCGCCAAGGAGATGGACGTGGGGTCGGAGAAGGCGAACCACACTTCGTATCCGCTGATGTCGGCTTCGTCACCGGCATTGTAGAACTCGACGAACTCCCAATCGAAGTCCCCACCCTGGTTGTCACAAGGATTGTAGTGGATCTCGTTGACGATGATGTTCGGCAACGTGTAGTAGCAGGTGGTGTTGTCTTCCACCGTGGCGTTGGGGTTGTAGTTCAACGCCGTAGCATCGGTACAGCCCGTGATCACACAGCTGCCGTCATCGGAGGTCGCATCGGGGTTGTAGTTGTCCGCAACGGGGTCCGTGCAACCGGGGATGTTGGCACAGCTGCCATCGTCCTCGTTGGCGAGGGACCAATAGTTCGGGAAGGTCGGGTCAGTACAGCCCAGACGCACCACGTCCGTAGAGTCGCGGGGCTCAATCTTCCAGTTGCCGTAGGCATAGCCCGTCGGCGCCGTCACACGGTAGGTGCGACCGGCTTCGACCACGCCTGCGCCGAACGCGTCGTAGGCACGGTCGTTCACACGGGCACCCCCACTGCCATCGTTGATGGACCACTCAGCAAATCCGAGGTCGGGGTTGTCGCATTCCGCAGTGACCGAAACGAGGACTGCCTCCCACTCCTCGAGGTTGACATCGCCCGAAGCGAGCACCTCTGCCGCGGGAAGCGGATTGCCTGAGGAGATGATGTTGATGGTCGGGTTGGGGAAGTAATCGTTGCCGAACCAGCTGTCCGGTGAACCTGTGATTTCCACTTCATCGCCCACCATGACGTTGCCGATGGACTCGAGCGTAGCACTCGAACCGCGGACCCAGTAACCGGAGAAGGCACCGGTTCCATTCTGAATGGTGAAGGCCGCCTGGTTGCCGAAGGAACCGTCATCCGTGAGGTAGACCCCGGTGACGATACCGGAAGTCGTTACGATGCCCGAGGTAAGGCCCTGGTTGATCTCCTGGATGGTCACATTGGGGATGAACAGACAGCTGCCGTCGTCCACGGTGGCATTGGGATCGTAGTTCAAGGCCAGCGGATCGGTACATCCTTCAGAGTCGGCGGCACAAAGTCCGTTGAATTCATGGCTGTTGTAGCCCTCCAAACCGTTGAGCAGGGCGTAGTCGCTGTCGAGCACAATCCACTCGCTGTCCTCCGGAGAAGTGCCGGCGGAAGCGGCCCAGTCTCCACCGTTACCGTAAGAGACATTGGACTTTCTACGGATGGTGTGGTCTTGCGTACCGTTGGTGGTTCCAGCGACGTCCCAAGCGGAACCGGGGTCAAGACCGTAGGGCTCACCGATCGCGTCGATGAGGGTCCAGTCTCCGCCGTTGCCGAAGGAAGCGGTAGCACTGTAGATCAGGCCTACAGCATCGTCTCCG
>Ga0181564_10002342_pt1 | contig 16585 bp, 9 predicted proteins | sample 011ome_24_FD_134512 | JGI IMG/M metagenome (GOLD analysis project Ga0181564, IMG submission 134512) | Coastal salt marsh microbial communities from the Groves Creek Marsh, Skidaway Island, Georgia - 011513CT metaG (megahit assembly) | ecosystem: Environmental > Aquatic > Marine > Intertidal zone...
CAGAAAAATGCCAACTACACTACACCGCAAATCGAGTCCCCGAACGTCCATTTCCGTCCCTGTGTGATGCCAAAAGGGGGCGCGCACTGCGGCGTGCGGGCGTCGTGCGTTTCCCCCGTCGGCTCGGCACGAGCGCGCGCGTCCAGGTCCGTCGCGATGTCCGAGAGCCCCGCGGACGCGCCCGACCCCGGGTCCGACCCCGCGGGGGACGCGCCCCCGAGCGAATTGAGGAGAGCGATTTCGGATCCGCCACCGGCGTCGGCCCCGTCGAGAGAATCGAGTGGCAAGCTGATGCGGTCCGCGAGCATGCGGCGCACGCCCCTGGCGCGTTTCGCCTCCGCCGGCCGCAAGGCGGGCTCGATGCGCCTGACCATGTCGCAGACGCTGACGAAGACGCGGGCGAAGACGGATTACCGGCGCGACATCCTGAGCAAGCCCAGCGAGGAGCGCACGGAGTCGGATCTGCTGTCGCTCATGGAGGTTTTGGGGCGCCTGCGTTTCGCCGAGTCGCTGCGGCACGCCGAGAAGGTGGAGGTGTGCAAGGCGATGGGGTTCCGGTCGAAGCGAAAGGGCGACACGGTGTTTTCCCAGGGCGATCCCGGGAACACCTTCTACATCGTGCTCTCGGGGAGCGTCTCGGTGTCCATCCGCGCCGGCGAATCCGAATCCGAGGAGCACGTCGCCAGTTTATACAACGGCGACTCGTTCGGCGAGCTCGCGCTTTTGAGGGAGGGCAGCGTGCGCAGCGCGACCGTGCGCGCGGAGACGGACGTGGAGTTCCTGGTGATCTCCAGGGAGGACTACAACACGATCCTGGGCGCCGTCACCGAGGAGCAGCTCGCGGAGAAGATCGATTTCCTGCTCGCGCTCCCGGCGTTCGCCGGCGTGCCGTTGAGCATGATCCGCTCGGTGGCGTACGTGCTGACCACGCGCGAGTTCGATCGGAACGCCGTCGTGTTCAGGCAGGGCGAGGAGACGGAGGACATCTTCTTCATCGAGCGCGGGGGGATCAAGTTCGTGCGCGAGGTGATGGACGCGCGCGCGCTCAGGCGCATGGGCGTGCACCGCGACGGGCCGGCGGCGGCGGCTCGTGTCGCCGCGCGCGAAAAAGGGGGCTTCGACGCCGCGCCCCCGCCGCCCCCCGGCGTGGACGACGTCGAGGCGGACATGATGGATGCGTTTTCGCACCTGACCAACACCGCGCGACGCGGGCCGGATTCATCGGGCCCGGCGACGCGGCCGAAGACGCCGACGGCTCCGGACGACATCTTCGTGAGCGCCGCCAGCCAGGCGAGGAAGGCGCAGGAGGAAAAGGATTCGGAGGAGGCCGCCGCGAAAACCGCCGCGGATGGTCCGCTCGACTCCGTCGTCTCCGACGAAAACGCGACGCCGGCCGTCGCGGCGGATGGAAACGCGACGGTCCGTCCCGGGAACGAAACCGAAACCCCCTTTTTTCGAGTCTCGGACACCGTAGGGGTGTCCTCACCGAACGGCTCCTTCTCCACCTCCGCGGCTCCGACGCCGCGCTTCCCCTCGCTGGGCAAGACGCGCTCGAGCTTCGGAGGCTCGACGGCGCGACGCGACCCGGCGGCGGTCGCGGAGTCGCGGCGCTTGGCGTCGTCGGCGGCGCGGCGGCGGGGCCTCGGTCGGCTTTTCCTGGAGGCTGGGCGCGTGGGCGCGATGGACTACTTCGGGGACGTCGAGCTGACGAGCAAGATCCGTCAGCCGGCGAGCGCGGTGACCACCGAGCCCACGCGGTGCTTCGTGCTGAACAAGTGGGACATGCTGAAGCGCGTGGAGCGCGACATCGTGCGTCGCTTCCGCGCCAACAAAGCCAAGGCGATGCGGTTCCTGGGCGACGACGCCGCCGTGCTCGCGGAGTTCAAACAAGCCATGGTCTGGGACAGGTACCGGAACTCGCTCGTCGAGGAGGTGGTGGAGTCTAAAAAGGGGAAGCGGAACGGCGGGAGGTGAGCGGCGCAGATACTTACTTGTACGTTGTAGAGAGATAGACAGACAGACCCACGCGAAATCGTGAACATTTTTATGATTTGACGTGACGAGTCTCGCACGCGCGTCGACGTCATCGATGTAGTGCCGACACGCAGACGGCGACGCGCGGTGGAGCGATGGAGTGCTCCCGGGCGTTCGGAGCGCTCCGCGCACTCGGACCTCCCCGCCCGGTCCGGCGGCGGACGCGCGGTCGCCCCCGCGTGCTCTCTGCGAGCGGTTCCTCTTCGTCTCAGAGCGCGCCCGGCGTGAAGAACCGATCCCCGGCTTCCCACGCGGTGGTGCGACCGATGCGACAGGGCGACCTCTCGCCGGTGGTCACGACCCTGGTGGAGGCGGCGGACCCCGAAAAGGTGAGCGCCGCCGCGCTCGCGGCGTACGCGCTGGAGGCGTCGCGTGCGCCCGCGGCGCGCGAGATCGCGCTCGTGGCGTCCCTGGCGCCCACGCCGCTGGATCCGCCGGAGGTGGTTGGCGTCGTGGGCGTCCTGTTGTCGGACGACCTGTTCCCGGCGGAGATGCGCCTGCGCGGCTCGGACGCGGCGTACGTCACCAACCTGGCCGTGGCGTCGCGCGCGCGCCGCCGGGGCGTCGCGAGCGACCTGCTCGGCGCCGCCGAGCGCTTCGCGCGCGAGAGCGGCCGCCGGACCGTGTGGTGCCGCGTGGACGACGACAACGAGACGGCGCGCGGGATGTACGAGCGCCGAGGGTACGCGCCGCGCGAACCGCCGAGACTCGCGAAATACCGCGGCGTCGTTTCCGCGGCGTACGGCTTCGCGGGAATCGCGCACTTCGTGGATCTCGTCTTCGGGCCGAGCGCCTGCGCGATCGCCGCGGGCGCGCCCTCGTTCGCGGAGATGACCACAGAGCAAAAAAGCCTGGCGCTCATCTGGTGCGCGCTGGGACCGGCGTCGACGGCGTGCGACGCGGCGGCGAGAAGGACCAAGACTAAAAACGCGCCGCAAAAACTCTCCGTCGCTGGGCTCGTCGCGTACGGCGCGTTCGAAATGGCGCTGGCGTGCTCGTGCGCGGTGTGGTTCGGCGCGCGCGGGGGGGACGCCGCCACGGGCGCGGTCGCCGTGCAGGCGGTGGTGCTCGCGTGCTACAAAGCGCTCGCGCCGGGCGCGCGGGGGGGGAAAATAACCCTCGCGAAAACCGTCTCTTCCGCGGGGGAACCCCCGCCTTTCGGCGACGGCGACGACGGCGATGAGCGCTTCGCGTCGCTGTTTCTCGGGTTCGTCCGGGTTCGCGCGTCCGACGGAAAGAAGGACGACGAGCCCGAGAACGACGGATTCTGGCGAAAACAGAAACGGCGCGCGGAGAGGACGAGAGCGGCGGCGTCGAAAAAAAAAAACGGTTTAGGCTCGTCGAGCGCCGCGCGCGACCCGCGCGTCGACGACGGGTGGGTCGCGGACGTCCCCGAGCCGCCGTTAGTGACTCGCGGCGCGGTTGTCACTGAGACGACGGACGCGAACGACGACGACGATTCGGATCCCGCACAGAGTCCGAGTGAGGACTACGAGCGCGACGCGAGCGGTCGCGTCGTGTACGCGGCGCGCGGCTTCTTCTACGACGGCGTGCGGCCGAGCGACGGCGCCGACTACGGCATGACCGAGCGCGTCAAGGTGGCGGTTGGGATCGTGGGGCGAAAGCGCGAACGCGTCTTCGCGCTGAGAAAGACGCTGGGTTCCGTCGGCGGCGTCGCCGGCGTCGCGTCGGAGGTGTTCGCCGTGACCATGGACCGCCCTCTGGGCGTGGTTGTCGAGCGGGACACGGACGGGCGCGTGCGCGTCGCGGACTTCGTCGAGGGAAGCCGCGCGGGGCGCGCCGCGGCGGTCGCGCAGCTGCAGGGTTTGAACGAAAACGCCGGCGCGCGCGCGCCCAAGCGCGGCGACGTGGTGCGCGCCTTCACCACCACCACGCTCTCCTACGGCCCGCGCGCGCAGCTCCTCGGCGACCTCTCCGGCACCAAGCGCGCGGTTGTGCTGTTCGGCGCGGACGACCAGCCCTGGGGTAAGACCATCGGGGCGTTGAAAAGCGGGCTCGTCGCCGACGGGGCCGTCACGCTGATCCTGGAGCGCGACCTCGACGCCGCGCGCGCCGCGGCGTGGACCCCCGAGCGGACACCTGGCGACCCCGAGGAGGAGACGCGGCGGTCTGAGACGCGGCTTCGCGCGTCGAAGCGTCGCGAAAAAAAAAATGAAACGCTCCGTGCGCCTTCTCGATCGAGCGCGCGTCTTCGCACGGTGGGCGGGACATCCGAGGGAAAAGGGACGGCCGATCACGTCGGGGACGGCCGCGAACGCGTCTCGCAGGCGCCCTCCGGCGTTCCCGATCCGGTGAACGCGTCGCTCGTCGTCGCCGGCGCGTCGTTTTTGTTGCTCATCGTCACCGGGTTCTCGTAGCGTTAGCGTTTTCGTCGTTCGCGCTCGTCGTTCAAAGCACTCGGCGAGAAAAGAACCTCGCGGCGATCACCGCGTATCACGACCGCCTCTCATCACGCGTAACAAGACGCTCGCTCGCGCGCCACGCGCGCATACTCTCCCGCGCCGAGCGCGCACACCCTCTCCGTCCGAGTCGTCGATGCGCGACACTCGGCACCCACTCTCCCTTAATACCGCGTCGTCCGTTCCTTCCGACGCGCGTTCGTTTTTTCGTTTTTTCGTCACTCTTCGTTTGTGCCTCTCCTCTCCTCTTCACGATCGCGCGCGCCGTCGAAAGACGCCGCTCGCCGCGTCGCTTTTTACTCGACGTAGGGCGCGAAGATGCAGCACGAGTTGTGCCCGCCGAACCCGAACGAGTTGGAGATGGCGGCGGTGACCTTGTGCTCCACCTTCTCGTTGGCGCAGATGTCGATGCCCGCCACCTCGTCGATGGGCTCGGCGTTGTTCAGCGTGGGGTGCAGCCAGCCAGTCTTGATGGCCATGATGGTGGCCACCGCCTCGACGCCGGCGGCGGCGCCCAGGCAGTGCCCCACCATGGACTTGGTGCCGTTCATCTTCACGCCCTTGAGGTTCTCCACGCCCCCGAACGCCTTCTTCACCGCGTTCACCTCGGCGACGTCGCCCACCAGCGTGGACGTGGCGTGCGCGTTGATGTAGTTGATCTCGGAGATGTCGATGCCGGCTTCCTCGACAGCCTTGGTGATGCACAGCCCGACCCCCGAGCCGTCGGGGCGCGGGTCCGTCATGTGGTGCGCGTCGCAGGTGATGGCGCCGCCCAGGTACTCGGCGTGGATGCGCGCGCCGCGCTTAAGCGCGTGCTCCAGCGACTCCATCACCAGCAAACCGGCGCCCTCGCCCATGACAAAGCCGTCGCGCGACTTGTCCCAGGGGCGCGACGCGCCCGAGGGGTCGTCGTTGTTGGTGGAGAGCGCGCGGCACGCCACGAACCCGCCGAGGCCCACCGGGATGATGGGCGCCTCCACGCCGCCCGCGATCATCACGTCCGCCTCGCCCTTCTTGATGTGGTTCGCCGCGGCGTGGAACGCGTAGTTCGCCGTCGCGCACGCCGTGGAGATGGAATAGTTGGGGCCCATGAAGCCCTTCTCGATCGCGAGTAGCGCGCCGCCCATGTTGGTGATGGCGTAGGGGATGAAAAACGGCGTGATCTTCTTCGGACCTTTGTTCACGAGCGCCTTGACGCCGTCCTGGAACACCGTGAGGCCGCCCATGCCGGAACCGGCGAGGACGCCGATCTTCGTCAGGTCTTCTTTGCCGAGCGCCTCCTCGTCCAGACCGGCGTCCAGCAGCGCTTTGTTGCCGGACACGAGCGCGTATTGCAAGCAGTCGTCCATGCGGCGCGCGTTCTTCTTGTCCACGAAGCCCTCGTTGTCGAAGTCCCGGATCTGCGCGGCGAACTTGGTGGGGAACTCCTCGATGTCGAAGCGGTCAATCTCCGCCACCCCCGACGTGCCCGCGAGCAGCTTGTCGTAGAAGACGTCGTAGTCGTTGCCGAACACCGAGCACAGACCCATGCCGGTGATCACGATGCGCTTCTTCGGATCCGTCTCGCGAGCCATCGCGCGGACCACGGTGGAGACGCGCGCGGCGCGCGCGGTGACGCGCTGCGCGCGGGGCGCGACGCGGCGGGGGGCCACGGCGTGGCGGGCGCCGAGGACGGCGGGGGAGGCGACGGCGGCCATCGTGTGCGGAGGGAGGAGGACGGAAGCTCCTGTCGCGCGCGTTTGGTTTTTTCGGTGGTTCGAGGATTTCGCGAGACGGCGGGGCGGGCGCGCGAGACGCGGCGGCGGAGCGAAACGGGGGGAATGGGGCGGCCGGTCAGTCGCTCGTTCGGGGTTGGTCGGGGTCGGGACGCGATCCCCTCCATGCGCGGGTCGCGGGAGGCGACGCGCCGCGCGCGTCGCGAGCGCCATCCGAGTCACCGAGCACCTCCTCGCGCGGAGACGCGCGATCACTGGAAAGGAGCGTCCGGCGGGGCGGGACCGGCGGGGACCTCGGCGGGGAGACCGAGGGCGCCCGCGCCGCGCTGGACGAGCGGGGAGACGGGTCGATCGAGGGGGACGTCGGGCCGGACGTACCTTGCGTGCGTCGATATGCCGCGCCCGTGGTTTCCCGCGCGCGCTTCGGGCCTCGCCGACCAACTCAGTCTCGCAAAGCAGATAAGACGAAGCGCTTTCGGGTAAACCTGAAGAGACGGGTCCGTGGTCTCGAGCCGTCCGCTCGACCGAACCGATCGACCGATGAACCGTCGGATTCGGCTTCAAACGTCGCAGTTTTCAGACCGCTCGAGCGGCGATCGACCGTGTTTTTCAGCGCTCACGAAAACGTATACCCACGCGATTCAGTATTCATTCGGTTGGCGCGTTTCATTGGCTCTCGCGAAATGTCGTGGCAGTCGATCGCGCGGTCTTGAGTCACGAACCCCCAAAAACGCCACTGCGCCATCTCCCGAATCAAAGATCTCCCTTGATCTGCAAAAACACAAACCACCGCAGGATTCGCTCCGAGCGCGTACAATCGCGCGCGTCCCTCACCGGCCGTCGCAACACTCGCCCGACTCACCAGTCAGTAAAATGGCCTCCTCCATGACCATGGCTTCGGCCGCCAGGTGCGTGCCTGCGCTCGCCCAAACGACGCTCGCGCTCGACGCGCGAGCGCGAACGCGACCCGCGCGTTGTTCCCAAAACGCGAGAGGCTTTTTATCGGGATGGAGCATCGGACCCGGAGGGTTTCCTCGCCGGAGACGCGCGGGTCGGCGTGGACGCGTCCGCGGCACGCTCGCGACGGGCATCGCCTCGCACGACCGAGGAAGTCCCGTCGCCGTTCTCGCGTCGCGATCGGCCGGCCGGCACGCCCGTCGCGTCCGGGGTTCCATCTCCGGCACCTCCGTATCGAGCGAATAATATCTCCATCGCTCCGACACTCGATTGCCGTGTGCCAAGTGTCACGCTCGCGTCCGGCAGCGCCGCGACGCGCGACGCGCGGAACGCGCGCGATCCCGGCGTCGCGGCGTCTCCCCGACCCCGGGTCGGCGAGGCGCGCTCGAGGGCGCTCGAGGGCGCACCCGGCGACCCGCCCGCGGCGGTCGCCGGAGCGACGGCACCAACAACCGAACACGTCTGCGCCAACGCCAGTTCATGTGCCGCGTGCGTTCGCACGAACGCACCGCGCGGGCAGTCTTGCTTTTCGGAGATTGGCTTTTGCGAAAGACTTGGTATTTCCGCGACTCTTTCGCGATCGACGCCCACTCGTCGCTGACCATCTCCTCTCCCCGCGTCATCGATCGCCTCGAACGTCCTTCCGTACCCTCCGCCCTGTCGCAACAGCACTCTGAAGTCCTCGAACTTCCACGGCAAGCAGGTGCGCTCGCAGGTGCGCGCCGCCGCGGCTTCGGTGAACACCGAAGTTGTCGCCGCGGGCGCGCCCCTCGGGCGCAAGCTCCGCGTCGCCGTCGTGGGCGGCGGCCCCGCGGGCGCGTGCGCCGCGGAGACCCTGGCCAACGGCGGGTGCGAGACGTTCCTGATTGAGCGCAAGATGGACAACTGCAAGCCCTGCGGCGGCGCCATCCCCCTGTGCATGGTTGGCGAGTTCGATCTCCCCGAGGAGATCATCGACCGCAAGGTGACGAAGATGAAGATGATCTCGCCCTCCAACCGCGCGGTTGACGTGGGCCAGACCCTGAACGACAAGGAGTACATCGGCATGTGCCGCCGCGAGGTGATGGACGACTTCCTGCGCAAGCGCGCGAAGAGCCTCGGCGCCAACCTGGTGAACGGTCTGTTCATGAAGCTGGAGGACCCGGGCGCGGGCAACGGCGCCATCACCATCCACTACAACGACTACGAAGCCGACGCCAAGGTTGGCGAGGCTAAGACGATGGAAGTGGATGTCGTGATCGGCGCCGACGGCGCTAACTCGCGCGTCGCCAAGAACATCGACGCGGGCGAGTACGACTACGCCATCGCGTTCCAGGAGCGCATCAAGATCCCCGACGAGAAGATGGAGTACTACAAGGATCTCGCCGAGATGTACGTCGGCGACGACGTGTCCCCCGACTTTTACGGCTGGGTCTTCCCCAAGTACGACCACGTCGCGGTGGGCACCGGCACCGTCGTGAACAAGACGGCGATCAAGACGTACCAGGCGGCGATGCGCAAGCGCGCCGAGGAGAAGTGCGCGGGCGGCAAGATCATCCGCGTCGAGGCGCACCCCATCCCCGAGCACCCCCGCCCCCGCCGCGTGCAGGGCCGCGTGACGCTCGTCGGCGACGCCGCCGGCTACGTCACCAAGTGCTCCGGCGAGGGCATCTACTTCGCCGCCAAGTCCGGCCGCATGGCGGCGGAGGCGGTCGTGGAGAAGTCGCAGAACGGCACGCTCGCCGTGGACGAGGCGGACCTCCGCTCGTACCTCGACAAGTGGGACCGCAAGTACTGGGCCACCTACAAGGTGCTCGACATCCTGCAGAAGGTTTTCTACCGCTCCAACCCCGCGCGCGAGGCGTTCGTGGAGATGTGCGCGGACGAGTACGTGCAGAAGATGACCTTCGACTCGTACCTGTACAAGACCGTGGTGCCCGGCAACCCCATCGACGACATTAAGCTGCTCGGCAACACCGTCGCGTCCATCGTGCGCGCCAACGCGCTGCGCAACGCCGCCAAGGCGCAGGTGCCCATGTAAACGCTCGTTCGCGTTTTGAGAGAGGCGGCGCGCGACGAGAGACGACTGACTGAGAGCGGGGTTCGTGGAGCGAGCCGAGATTTGAGATTTGAAATCTCGGCTCGATGGCATACGGGACGGCGGGTTTTTAGGTGAGCGCCGGCCATCCTTTGTGGTGTTCCCTTTCGGGAACGATTCGCCTCGCGGCGGCGAGGTGCGTATTTTTTGTGAAAACAACTGAAGCTGAGTTTTTTTTTCGTGATATTGTGCGCGCGTAGAGCCTAACTTCTAAGCGCTCCGTCGCGCGCGCGCCGGCGCCACCGCGCGCCGCGCCGCCGTCGTCGTCGTCCGACTCGGACTCGGACGAATCCTCGTCCTCTTCCGGGGGCGCCGCCCGCGGGCGCTTCCTACCTGAGCGCCTCGAGCGACCGCAGGAAGGACACGCACGTCACCGCCGTCGGTCGCCATACACCCGCGTCTCGAGCTTTTGTTCGCGGCGGCGCCACCACCAGCTCTTTCTCACCGGACGGCGCGACGCGCGACGACCGCTCGAAACCGTGGAACGCGCAGAGCCCGTGCGCGAGCAGCCGCGCGTACGAATCCGCGAGGGGCAGGACTAAATGCTCATACGCGTCCGCGAGCGCGTGGGACCCCGGTTCGGGGTCTACACTGGAGCTCTCCAATAGCTCCAGCTCGCCCGCGGCTTCGGCGAACTCAAGGAGCGCGCGCTCGAGGCGCTCGAGACGCTCGGGCGCTCGCCGAACGACGTTTCGGAGCGCGGCGCGCTCTTTGGTGCTCACGCGCCCCCACGCCGCGCGGGGTCCCACATGCAGGTCGGGCCCATAACCGGCGGGTTCGTCGCGCTCGTCGCGCTCGTCGCTCTCGTCGCCGCGACGTTCGTTTTTGTCAGCCTTCGCCTCTCTTTCGCCGCCTCGCGCGCGTTCGCGCCGCGCCTCGTGCTCGGCGAGCTCGAGCTCGCGCAGGAACGCGCGCTCCTTGTCCATGTCCACCTTGTGGAACCCCGCCCACTCGCCGCGCGCCTGCGCGCGGAGCATGCGCTCGAACGCCGTCGGCTGCGGCGGCGCGCCGAAGGGCGGGGGCATGAACTGCGCCTGCATCTCCGCGACGGTCATCGCGCCGCCCAGCTCCCGCAGCAACCGGTCGTTCGCCCAGCGGCGCCGGCGGCGCTGGCCCAGGCGAGCCGCCTCCGCCAGCTCCTCGCGCAGGCTGGCGTCGCGCGCCGCGGCGCGCGACGGCGAGAGGGGCGCGCCGAGAAACGCGTGACTCGCGTGACTCGGCGCCGATCGCGAGAGACGATGCTCGAGGTCCTCCTCCGAGGCTCCTCGATGCGCCGCGCCTTCGTTCGGACTACCCGGCACCACACCAACACCTCCGTGCGCTTTCTTTCCCGCCCTGCGCCGCGGCCGAGAGGCGGCGGCGCCGCGCGCGCCCGAGGACCGGGGCGGCGCGAGGATGCCCATTATCCTGTCGAAGTTGCGCATGGTGTCCCGCACGGACGCCAGCGCGTTGGACGCCGTGGACGCGTTCGAGCCGCTCTCGAACCACAGCTGCTCGTTCTGGACGTGGCAGTGCGGGCACAGCTGCGCGGCGTTCGGTGGGGCGCCCGCGCCCGCGCCCGCCCACGTCGAGCGGACGGGCGCCAGCACCAGGGGAAGACGTCGCTCGCGCGAAGTGCCCAGCCCCGCGACGTACGTCGGGGTCGCGGAGGGGGCGCGAATCGTCGCAGCGCCCGCGGAAAGCGCGTCGCCCGGCTCCTCCGCTTCTTCGTCCATGCGGTACCACCGGCGCGCGGAGACGCACGCGCACAGCACGCACGCGCCGCCGACCATGGGCCGCCCGGAGGGCGCCGGGTTTTCGGCTGCAGGGTTTTCGGCATCGACCGCGAAACGCACCGCGACGTCTCGCGCGTCCAGCTCCGACGCCGCGGCGGTGTCGCCCGCGACGGGCGCCGACATTTCCGACAAGGGTGTCGTGCGGGCGTCCAGGCCGCGCGACGTGGGCGAGGGCGCGACAGTCCCCGTCCGCGCGCCTCGGGATATGCGTCGCCGGGTGACACTTTTTCTCGCACGAGCTTGTTGTCGTCATCTGCCTCGTCGTCGGATGGCCTAAAACACGTGTCCCGAGTTTATAAGTACGTACCTCGCGAAACGCCGTCGCCGCGGAGAGCCCCTCGAGCGTCGGGTGTGCGGCCACCGACGCGCGAGTCTCGCGTTCCCGTGGTGTTCTCTACGCGCGTACCATTAAAACGCCTCGCTTCCGCGCGTGCGCGCTACTATAAATAAGGATGGTGGTCTGCTAATAAGGACGCCGTTTTTTCGCGCGCGTCAACACGTGCACTGCGAGTCCGCGCGCGCCGGGTTGGTGAAGTAACACGTCCGCCCCCCACAAGAGCCGCCCGACCCCAAAAGCTGCGTGCCGTCCGGGTTGAAGCACGAGTCGAACGTCGCGCTCCCGATCGCCTTATACTGGCACACCTGCCCGCCGTCCGCGCTCATGTAACACGCACCCGCCGCCGTGCACGCGGGCGGCGGCGGCGAGGGCGGCGGCGGCGCGGGAGCGGGCGGCAGCGGCGGCGGCCAGGGCGGCGGCGGCGAGGGCGGCGGCGGCAGCGGCGAGGGCGGCGGCGGCGGGGAGGGCGGCGACGGCGGCGGGCTCGGCGGGCTCGGCGGCGGCTGAGGGAACGGCGGCGGCGGCGGCGACGGGTACGCCGGGAACGGCGGGAACGGAGGCATGACCCAGTTCGCGTTTGCCTCCAGAGCGTCTTGCGTCGCCGCGTTGGAAAGCGCCAACAGGATGAACAGGATGATGATGAACACGCCGGCGCACCCGGCCACGAGCACCGATCGCGTTCGCGTCCTCGAGGCTCGACCGATCGCCGCGAGCTCCTCGTTCTCGTCCCCGGGAGGCCTCTTATGCGCCAGAGCCAGCGCGTCATCCGGGCGGTCGCCGCCCCAGAGGTGCTCGCCCCAGTCCCGCCAGCTCGCGCCCTCCGGCAGCGTCGGCGCGAGCGCGTCGGTCCGCCGGCGGGGCCCCACGCGCGTGCTTAGGTTGCTCCGCGTCGAGGCGGGCGAGTCGTGCCCCGAGGCGTGCAGGGAGAGCTGGGAGTGCCGCGAGCCGACGCGGACGGGCGTCGATCCCAAGTCGCGAGACGTCCATTCGTGATGAGGCGCTTCTTCGTTCGCATCCTCGCCTTCGGAGGGCCGAGCGTCGTGGTACGAGCGCTCCGCAGTGGGAGTGCTCGCCGCCGGGAGGGGTTCCGCGGCGTACGCGCTTTGTCTCGGCTGGTCCGCCGCCTGCGCCGCAGGGGCAGCCGCGTACGACGTGGACGCCGAACCCGGAGTCGGGGGGGGCGCCAACGGCTGGTCGTTTCGGGTCCCGAGTCCCGCGACCGTCGGGAATCGCGCCGGTCGCGGCGCGGGAGGTTGCGGGTCCCTCGCGGGCGGTGCGCGCGGAGGCTCGGGAGCGGGCGCGCTCGTGTCGAGCCGGCGCGCCACTGGACGAGGCTGCGCTGCGGCGCTGAACGCGGTGGCACCCACCGCTGTCCTTGACGAGGGCACCCGATTTCTCCCCGGGAAACCGGGAAGGCGTGGTCCCCCCGGTTGCGGCCCGCCCGCGCGGGGTTCGTCGGCCATGGCGAGGAACACCCGCGTCCACGCGCGCACCCGTGAGACGAGAACGCCGCGCGCACCGGAGGACGAGCCTGGACGTCACGCCCACGCGCGCGTCGGGAGTGCCGCCACGCGGAGGCGACGCACACGCGCGTGTCCCTTTCCGAGTCATCGTCAGTCATCACGAGTCAGTTGAAGCCAAATGGATCGGCGCCGAAAAGAAACGGTCGTCGCGTTTTTTTTTTTCGCAGGTGTCTGATGACCGTCATCAAGTCACGGAACATCGCCGCTCGAGCTCTGTCTACTACCCGAAATACCCGGACCCGCGAGCCCCGCGGCTTTGCCCGCCTCCTCCCACAGCGCCGCGCCGAGACGCTCGTCGTACGACCCAGGCGAGGAAGGCACTTCGGCGGTCTCCGAGAACGCGCGCCTCATCGGCCAGTCCAGCGCCGAGCACGCCAGCGTCGCGAGACCCCACGCGACGAGGCGCGCGAACCGCGTCGCTTTTTCCAGGCGCGAACGCGCGTCGCGCGAGTCCCCCGGACCCCAGCGCGAGACCAGCGAGGTCGCGAACAAACCTCGGGCGTAAAAACGGAACCGTTCTTCGTTCTTCAGTTCTTCGTTCGCGGTCGTTCGCGGACGAAGAACTTGCGCGTCGTTTATGACGTCGTTTTCGTCGCGCGGGAAGTACGCGCCGGCGACCGCCGCCGCCGCCTCCGCCGCGCTGTTTCGCGCCCGCGGCGTTCGCTTCGCGTAGGTCAAAGAGGAAACGTCACGCGTTTCCGCGTCACGCGCCTCCTGAAACGGCACCAGACACGCCAGCACCACCGCGGTGGCGCCGTCCGCCGGCGGCGCGTACAGCGCGCGGAGCAGGAACTGCGCGGGCGGTTTCGAGAAGAACGCGTCTCTGAGCCACAGGTTGGAAAACACCGCGCCGGGGTCGACGGCGACGGAGACGACGCGTCCGACGCGTCTTCCGTAACAGCGCGTCGTGAACTCTGGTCGCTCGTCGTTCGCGTTCGCGCAGTCAGTCTCCGTCGTCGCGAGGCTCCGACCCCAGCGCCGTTGGCACTCGTTCGCGAACACCACGTTCGCGAGCTTGGACGCCGCGTACGAGCCGTGCTCCCAGGTGCGCAGGAACGCGTCCGGTGGAACCGCGACGGCGGCGTACCGGTGCGTCGCGCTCGAGACGTGCGCGACGACGGCGGCGCCGCCGCGCGCGGCGGCGCGGCGCAGGGGCTCCTCCAGCAAGCGCGTCAGCGCTGCGGGCCCTAGGAAGTTGATCTGCGCGATCGCGCCGATGCCTTCAGAGGTGAAGCTTTTCGGCAGGAAGTTGACGCCGGCGTTGTTGACGAGGACGTCCAGAACCGGCGCGTGCGTCGAGGACACCTCGCGCGCGAACGCCGCGACGGAGGCGTTCGATGAGAGATCGAGCGGCGTGGTGGGCACCACCACGCGGTCCTCGGGGCATCCCTCGATGCTGTCGCGGATCCCGCGCGCGACCCGCGCGCCCGCCCGGAGGTCGCGGACGCCGAGCACCACGCGCGCGCCGCGCGCGGCGAGCGCGCGTGCGGTGGCCTCGCCCAGCCCCGAAGACGCGCCGGTGACGAGAACCGTCTTGCCGGTGAGATCGACCGTCGAGAGCCGCGCCTCATCGAGCTTCCGCGTTACGCGGGACGCGGGAGGGATCATGGCGCGCGCCGCGGCCGCGCGCTCGCCCGAGATGGCCGGTGCGGGATGCGCGGCGCGGAACGCCTCCGCGCGTCTCTTTCTGGGCGGCGCGCGAACGTCGGCACCGACGACGAGTTTTGCGTATCATCGTTTATTGTCCACGTTGTCACGATACTGTCGTCAGATTCGATGGCGCAGCGCGCCCTCGCGGGCGGGGTCAGCCGCTGCGCGGCGTCGCCCGCGCGGCGACTCGCGCGTCAGCCCACCACAGCACCCCGGCGGCGTCCCTTGCGCTCGGCGCGCGTCTCCGCGGCGTCCTCCGATGTCGATGTCCTCGCGTCGGAGCTCGTGTCTGAGGTGGCTGTTTCGCCAGCGAACGATGCGCGCGTCCTGGAGCTCATCGACGCGCTCGCCGCCGCGCGCGCGCCCGTCAACCCCGCGGCGTTCGACGGCGCGTTCGAGGTGGTGTGGTCCGAGGGCACCATGGCGTGGAGAGCGCTCGTTGCCAGCGCAGTACAGCGGGTCGCTGGGAAGTGTCGCGCCGGCCAAAAGTTTGCGTTCGGGAGCGGAGACAACGCGGCTCTCAACTTCGCCGAGCTCTTCGCCGGCGCGGTCACGATCACCGCGGAGGGGGTTTTCAGACCGGTCGAGAACGTCGCCGATGCCGAAAATCCCAACGTCTTGAGCCGAGACGCCAGGCATCCTCTGGGGTTCGAAGTGCAGATCGCCGGCGGCGCCGTGAGCGCGTTCGGCCGGACCGTCGCGTTACCGATTTGCGGGCCGGGCGAGTTTGAGATTTTGTACTCCGACGCCGACATCCGCGTGTTCCGAAGCTCCGGCGGGATCGCGATCCAGCGGCCCAGCGACTGGAAGAGAGACGAGCGAGACGGAGAGACAACCGCGTAGTGTCATGTGATACACACGCGCACGAGCGGAATCGCATCACACCACTGTATCACAGACTACGTACGCGTACAGATTTTTTCATTCGTTTCCGCGGCGTCAGCGTTTGGCGAAGGCGCCGAACGCGGCGGGCGAACGCCGCGTCGGGAACCTCGGGGACACGCCCGCCGGGGACGCGACGCCGCCGGAAGGCGGCGCGGGCGGGAGCGCGCCGAACCCGCCCGAGCGCACCTGAGCCTGATGCGCGGCCGTGCCCGTCTGCCTGGGCTGAGGAAGCGAGCGCGTGACCGGCGGCAAAAGAGCTTGCGCTCGCGGCGGGACCGGCGCCGGCGTCGGTCGCTCCGCCTCGGGCGTCGGGCGGTACGCGGCGAGCCCCGGCGGCAAGCCCCCCGCTCGGCGCGAGCCGTCTCTCGTCTCGCGCCTCTCCGGCGCGGGCTCCCCCTCGCGCGCGTCGTCCTCGCTCGCGTAGGCGGACGCGGACGCGGCCGCACTCGCGCGCTCCTCGTCCGCCGCCCTCGCCTCGAAGACGCGCTTGGCGACGAACGGCGCGTCCGCCCGCGCTCCCGATCGCGTGTCGATCTCTCGGTCGCCCGGCGCGGCGCTCGAGAAGGCGAAATCGTACGCCGAGCCCTCCGGGCCGTACCCGAGCGCCGCGAACTCCGTCATGGGCATCTCGATCACGACGTCGCGGACGGAGTCGACGATCACGCGCGTGAGCGCCAGGAACGGGAACAGGAACACCAGCCACCACGGGATCGCGCCCGCCGCGTACCACAGCTTGGCGAAGAAGAGCGCGCACCCGAGCGGCGCGAAGAGCGCGTGCGCGGCGTTGAGCGCCACTAAAAAAACGCTCTGCGTTTTGAGATCGATCGTCGTCGTGACGGTCATGCGCCACACGAGCACGACGACGCTGGGGAAGAACGGCGCGAACAGCACGCCGGGCGTGATGCTCAGCGCCGTGCCGGAGACGTAGCAGAACGCCAGCACGACGCACACCCACGCCGCGCACAAAAAAAGCAGGTGCTCCCACCACGTCGCCGCCACGATGCGCGGCGCGACCAGCCGCGTCGCCAGATGGCCGGCGGCGCGCGCCGTCGGTCCCGGACGCTGTCCGAATTGAATCGCGTCCGTTCGTGGTTTATTAAGCCACACGTGGTCCGTCGCCGCGCGCTGCACCAACAGAGACAAAACGGTGAGGTTCTCCGAGGCGAGCGCGGCGTCGCGGCGGTACGCGGCGGCGGCGGCGGCGGCGCCGTC
>Ga0181564_10002344_pt1 | contig 16566 bp, 14 predicted proteins | sample 011ome_24_FD_134512 | JGI IMG/M metagenome (GOLD analysis project Ga0181564, IMG submission 134512) | Coastal salt marsh microbial communities from the Groves Creek Marsh, Skidaway Island, Georgia - 011513CT metaG (megahit assembly) | ecosystem: Environmental > Aquatic > Marine > Intertidal...
AGGCCGGGTCGAACCGACCGCAGACCAACTCGTCCATGATAATCCGGCTGAGCTCCTCGCGGTCTTCGTTGTTGGGACGTTCCCAGGCCAGATCCCGCGCGGCCAGCGCTTGGGGATAGACCTCGCTGTCGACGAGCCATTTCGTGCCGGTGAGGCCGATTCGCCCGAACCCGCGCGCGCTCGCCTCCCGCGCCACGACCTCGGCGATATGCAGCCAGGGCAGCGGCGAGCGCGGGGTCACCCTGTCGAGTGCGTTGTGGATCGTGTTGTCGGGACAGATCAGGAAATCGGCTCCGGCGCGTGCCAGCACCTCGGCGGATTCCAGCATGATCTCGGCCACGCCCTCCCAGTGCCCGGCATCCAGGCAGGCCGCATAACGGGCCAGTGAGGGTGTGTGTACCGTCACATCCGGATGGGCGTAGGTGCCCATGCGCTGGGGGGCTTCGGTGCAGATCGTACGGTAGCAGAGCGCCGCCCCCTCGGCCGAGCAGGCAACGATGCCGATATGCTGGGTCATTGGCGGGTCGTCATGCGTCTTTGGGTTTGGGCAGCTTGGCTTCCTTTTCCTCGGTCGGGCCTTCGGCCTTCACCCAGGCACCGTAGCCGCCGCGCATATGCGCCACCGGGGCAAGCCCCATATCGTGGACCGCCTTTGCGGCCAGCGCCGAGCGCAGCCCGCCGGCGCAGTAAAAGATGAACTTCTTGCCGGTGGTGAAGATATCCCGGTGGTAGGGGCTTTCCGGATCCACCCAGAATTCCAGCATGCCGCGCGGCATGTGCTGCGCGCCGGGAATGGTGCCGTCGCGCCAGAGCTCGCGCACATCGCGAATATCGACGAGCACCACATCTTCATCCTCGCGCACCGCCATGACCTCTTCGACGGTCATGGTCTCGATCTCCTGCTCGGCTTCCGCGCAGAGTTGTTTGATGCCTTTGGTAATCACTGTCCTGTCTCTCCCTCTGCCCCCGGATGCGGCCTGAGGCTTTGTTTGTCTGAGTGTGTTGCGAGTATAGCAATTCTTCCACATGGGGACTCGAAACCATGGGGGGTAAATGTGCTATTGAGTTGCGCACAAACGCTGCGCGTTTTCGCGCGCGACCCCACGACATCGAATTCGAACATCGGACAGGGACGAAAGTCATGACGGAAATGATCCAGACCGGAAATATTCAGGTTGCCGCAGAGCTTTACAACTTCATCAACGAAGAAGCCTTGCCGGGCACAGGCGTCGATCAGGACCATTTCTGGGCATCGGTAGACTCGCTGGTCAATGAACTCGGTCCGCGCAATGCTGCCCTGCTGACCAAGCGCGATTCCCTGCAGATGCGCCTGGATGCCTGGCACCGCGAACACAAGGACACGGAATTCGATCCGGAGGCTTACAAAGCCTTTCTGAAAGAGATCGAGTATCTGGTGCCCGAAGGTCCGGACTTCGCGGTGGAAACCGACAATGTCGATCCGGAGATTGCCTCCATCGCCGGGGCGCAACTGGTCGTGCCGATCACCAATGCCCGCTACGCCCTGAATGCAGCCAATGCGCGCTGGGGAAGCCTGTATGACGCGCTCTACGGGACCGACGTGATTTCCGAAGAGGGCGGCGCCGAGCTCGGTTCAGACTACAACCCGACACGCGGCGCGAAGGTCATTGCCTATGCCCGCGACGTCCTGGACAGCGCGGCGCCGCTGGCCTCGGGTTCTCATGCGGATGCCAAGGGCTATGCGGTGGTTGACGGCGCACTCTCGGTGGAAACCGGGTCCGGCACCACGGCGCTGGCAGATCCCGCACAATTTGTCGGTTACCGCGGCGATGCCGCTGACCCGTCTGCCGTTTTGCTGGTGCATAACGGCCTGCACATGGAAATCGTGATCGACCGCGACCACCCGATCGGCAAGGACGACGCTGCGGGTGTGGCCGATCTGGTCCTTGAGGCCGCCATGACAACGATCATGGACTACGAGGACTCGGTAGCCACGGTTGATGCCGAAGACAAGGTTGTTGCCTATTCCAACTGGCTTGGCCTCAACAAGGGTACGCTCACCGCCTCCTTTGAAAAGGGTGGCAAGACCGTCGAGCGCGCCATGGAAGGCGACCGGACCTACACGGCGCCCGACGGAAGCGAACTGACGCTTCACGGACGCTCGCTGATGCTGGTGCGCAATGTGGGTCACCTGATGACCATCGGTATGGTCACCGATGTGCACGGCAATCCGGCCTATGAGGGAATCCTTGACGGAATTTTCTCCGCGCTCATCGCCATGCACGACCTGCAGGGCAAGGGCAAGTACGCCAACAGCCGCGCCGGTTCGGTCTATATCGTCAAGCCGAAGATGCACGGACCCGAGGAGGTTGCCTTCTCCGACGAGCTCTTCGGGCGAATCGAGGATGCGCTCGGTCTCGAACGCTATACCCTGAAGATGGGCATCATGGACGAGGAACGCCGGACCACGGTGAACCTCAAGGAATGTATCCGGGCGGCCAAAAACCGGGTCTTCTTCATCAACACCGGCTTCCTCGATCGCACCGGCGACGAGATGCACACCTCCATGGAAGCCGGCGCGATGATCCGCAAGGGCGACATGAAGGCCGCCCCGTGGATTCAGGCCTATGAAGACTGGAACGTCGATATCGGGCTGGAATGCGGCCTGCCGGGCCATGCCCAGATCGGCAAGGGCATGTGGGCCATGCCCGACCTGATGGCCCTGATGATGGAGCAGAAGATCGGTCATCCGACCGCCGGGGCGAACACCGCCTGGGTGCCATCGCCGACGGCGGGCACCCTTCATGCGTTGCACTATCACCAGGTCGATGTGAACGCGCGCCAGGCGGAGCTCAAGTCTCGCGGCCGCGCCAGCCTTGACGATATCCTGACGATCCCGGTCACCGACCGCCCGAACTGGCCGGCCGAAGACATTCAGGCCGAGCTCGACAACAACGCTCAGGGCATTCTGGGCTATGTGGTTCGCTGGATTGATCAGGGTGTGGGCTGTTCCAAGGTGCCGGACATCAATGACGTCGGGCTGATGGAAGACCGTGCAACGCTGCGGATTTCCAGCCAGCACATTGCCAACTGGCTGCATCATGGCATCGCCTCGGAAGAGCAGGTGATGGAGACCATGAAGCGCATGGCCGGTGTCGTGGACAAACAGAACGAGGGCGACCCGCTCTACCGGCCCATGGCGGAGAATTTCGAGGATTCAATTGCCTTCCAGGCGGCCTGCGATCTGGTCTTCAAGGGCCTGTCCCAGCCGAACGGTTACACCGAGCCCATCCTCCACGCCCGCCGCATCGAGGCGAAGGAAAAATTCGGCAGTTAGGCTTTGCGCCACCTGTCATTGCAGTAGGCCTTTTGGGCAGTGCGGGCGATCGGGCAGAAGGACTTGTCGTCGGACGAGTCCCCTGATCACCGCTGGGCGGTGCGCACCAGAATCATGCCGCACACCGAGAGCGCAGCCAGGCCGACGAGGAACACCGCCAGATAGAAGGCGTCGCCTGTTGGCAGGAGGCTGAGCACGAAGGCGACCAACGCGCCTGTCCCGAGCTGAGCAAACCCCAAGAAGGACGATGCGGATCCGGCAATACGGGGATCGACGCCCGTGGCTCCCGCCAGAGCGTTGGGAAAAATGAAGCCGTTGAAGAAGGCATAGACGGCGAACGGTACCACCAGCGCGACGATGCTGGTGCTGTCATGGACCAGCAGCAGGCCGAAGGATGGAACGCTCACCCCAACGACGGCAATCCACAGGGTCCGGTCCATGCCGAGCCGGGCGACAAGACGGCTGGACACCCAGGCGCCGGTTACGAACTGGGTGGCGATGATCATCAGAGCCAGACTGAAATCGAATGGCGTGAATCCCTGCCCCTCGATGAGCAGTGCAGGCCCCACGGCGAGAAATCCGAAAAATCCGATCGTGCCGAAGGTGAAGGTCATGGTGTAGCCGACATAGAGCCGGGATCGGAACAGCTGCGCATAGCGTACGAAGATCGTGCCCCAGCTGTCAGCGCTGCCGCCATAGGTGGGCCGGGTCTCGTTCATCCAGATCGCGGTTCCCAGGGCAAGCAAACCCGCAAAAATCGCCAGGAACCAGAAGATCGCGCGCCAGCCCAGCCATGTGTCGATGCCGCCGCCGATGATCGGTCCGACGGCCGGTGCGACGGATTGCAGCATGGCGACGAAGGCCATCATCCGCGCGGCCTCGATACCCTTATGGGTGTCCTGGACCACCGCGCGGGGCGTCACGAGGGCTGCGCATCCGCCCATGCCCTGAAGCACGCGGGCAATCACAAGCAGTTCGATGCTCGTGGCCATCGCCGCGCCGATGCTCGCCAGCCCGTAGCTCAGCAAGCCACCGTAGAGAACCGGCTTGCGGCCGAGCCGGTCCGACAAGGGGCCGACAATTAGCTGGGAGACGGCAAAGCTGAACAGGAAGGCCGAGACGATAAGCTGAGCGGCGCCATAGGGTGCTGCAAAGGTCTCCGCAATCCCCGGTATCGACTGGACGGGAATGCCCAGTGAGAGTGGGCTGATCGCGGCCATCAGGCCGAGCAGAGCTATCGGTGGTATGCGCGCGCTTTCGGGTTCGCGCGGAGCTCCGGTCATGGCGGGCGTTAGCCCTCGAGCCAGTCGGAAAAATAACGCCCGGCATCGCCGCCGAGTTTCTCTGGGTCGGCCTGGAACAATTCCAGGAGCACGCCGTCAGGGGCCGGACACATGATATACTTCCAGGCCTCGAAATCCCGGATTCCGCTGCGGAACGCCACACCTTTTGCGCGCAGACGTGCTTCCAGCGCCTCGAGGTCATCGGTGCGGATGCCGATGTGGTGCACTGCGCCCTTCCCCTCGTCGCGCGGCGCCTGATCGTAGAGGTGCAAGCGTCCGGATCCTACACGCAGGAATACATTGCGCGCACCGCCGAAGTCGCCGTCAAAGGCGACCTCTGCGCCCAGCATATCGCACCACCAGGCAATGGTGGCGTCGATGTCGGAACAAAAAAGATGGGTGTGGTGGACGTGTTCGGTCATGGCATTCAGGACGAAAGTGCGCGCGAAGCTGATCTGTGATGTTGTACAGGGTTTTCGCCGTCGCGTATGGCGGATATGCATCTGTTTATATTGTCCTGATGGCGAGCAAGACTGTTTTCAGCCATTCGGTAACAGAAAAAGTGTGGGGAGCGGATGGCGTTTATCGACCCGAAGATGCGGTACGAGAAGAAATTTCTCGAGGTTCATGGCCTGCGCATGGCCTGTGTGGACGAGGGAAAAGGCGACCCCATTGTCTTCGTTCATGGCAATGCAACCTCATCCTATATGTGGCGCAACATCATGCCCCATCTCGAAGGGCTGGGCCGGCTGATTGCGCTGGACAATATCGGCCAGGGGGATTCCGACAAGATTCCCGGCAGCGGCCCCGACAGCTACATGATCCCCGAACATCAGAGGTATTTCGACGCCGCGCTGGAGCAGCTCGGGGTGCGCGCGAATGTGACCCTGGTGATGCATGACTGGGGCGGCACGCTGGGTATGTCCTGGGCCGAGCGACATCCTGATATGCTCAAGGGGTTGGCCCATTGCGAAATCGTGGTCGCCAATCACGCAAGCTACGATTCCTATGCTGACGGGCATGGCGAGCGGGTCAAACGTGCCCAGGGCCCCGACGGTGAAGCCCTGGTGCTTGAGGACAATTTCTTTGTCGAGAATGTCTTCACCGGTGGGGTGCTGCGGGAGATCGATGCCGAGACCATGGCCGAAATCCGGCGTCCCTATGAAGAGCCCGGCGAAGCCCGCCGGCCCACTCTGTCCTGGGTTCGGCAAATCCCGATCGGCGGCAAGCCCGAATTCGTGGCGGAACTGTCTGAACGGTTGTCGTCCTGGATGAGCACCATCGACACACCGAAACTGTTCATCGAGGCCGATCCGGGTCAGATCATCGTCGATCGTGATCTCTCGATCATCGAAAGCTGGCCCAACCAGTCGCGCATCAAGGTTGCCGGGCTACATCATCCACAGGAAGATTCGCCCGACGATATCGGACGCGGCCTCGCGGACTGGTACAAAAGCATCTCCTGAAGCCCCGTGGAGCCAAGTCCATGTCCGAAATCAGCCCCGTCATGCCCTATGAAAAGCAGTTCATAGAGGTCCTCGGCCAGAAAATGGCCTATGTGGAACACGGGGCAGGTGATCCGGTCATCTTTCTCCACGGCAATGCAACGTCGTCCTATATGTGGCGAAACATCATGCCCCATATGGAGGGCATGGGTCGGCTGATCGCGCTCGACAATATCGGACAGGGAGATTCGGCCCGGCTTCCGAATTCCGGACCGGACACCTACACACTGGCCGAACACCAGACCTATATCGATGGCGCATTGGAGGTGCTCGGCGTCGCAGGTGAACAGAACATCACCTTCGTGATGCACGACTGGGGAGGTCCGCTGGGCATGACCTGGGCACACCGCCATGCAGATCAGATCAGGGGGCTGGCCTATTCGGAGGTGCTGGTCTGTGATCATGAGAGCTATGACGATTATCCCGACGCGGTGGGCAACATGCTCAAGCGTCTGCGCACCGCTGAAGGTGAGAAGTTGGTTCTGGAGAACAACTTTTTCGTGGAGAACGTCTTCACCGCCGGCGTGATCCGGGAAATCGACGAGGAAACCATGAACGAGGTCCGGCGCCCCTATGCCGAACCCGGCGAGAGTCGGCGCGCGACCCTGACCTGGCCGCGTCAGATTCCCATTGAGGGCGAACCCGCCGATGTGGCCGAACTGATGGGGGTCCTGTCGGACTGGATGCAGACCAACGATGTGCCGAAGTTGTTCATCAATGTGGACCCGGGACAGATCGTGTTCGAGCGAGACCTGGAAATTCTGCGCTCCTGGTCCCACACAACGGAGGTCTCGGTGGGCGGCAAACACCACCCGCAGGAAGATTCGCCCCACGAGATCGGCGAGGCGCTCGCAGATTGGTACCGCGGAATTTGATCTGTTCCGTTGTCATTGCGGGGAGCATCGTGACGACGCAATCCAGATCTCGAGCCTGGCCACTCTGGTTTGCTTCGCCTTCGGCTCGCAACGACGAGCCTGTATAGTTGACATAACCAAAGACGCCGGGAGGAACGCATCATGGAATACGAAAAGGTCTGGGACGAGGTCGAGTTCTACTCGAACGACAACAAGACTGCCGCCTATCTCTATCGCCCGAAGGACTGGAAGCCCGGTGACCCGCCGCGCCCGGCGATATCCGTGCTGCATGGCTATACGGGCATGAAGGATGTTTACGGCATGGACGTGCCGCAATGGCTCTGGGAGAACGGATATTTCGTGCTGTCCCATGACTATCCCGGCTTCGGCGTCAGTGAGGGTGAGCGCGGCCGGCACCGCCCCCTGGAACAGGCCCAGAGCGTCTATGACGCGGTCACCTATCTGCAGACGGTCGATGGCGTCGACCCCGAGCGGATCGGCTACTATGGCTCCAGCTACGGGGGTGCGCATGCGATCTGGTGCGCGGCCTTCGATGAGCGCGTGAAGGTCGTCGTTTCGGCCGTGATGGTCGCCGACGGGGAACGCTGGATGCGTTCGGTGCGCCGGCCCCATGAATGGGAAGAGTTCAAGGCCAAAGTCGAGGAGGCAGAGCGCAAGCGTGTGCTGACCGGGGAGAAGACCCATATTCCCTTGCCCGAGATCATGCTGACCGACCCGCACACCCAGATGGTCATCGACCAGTTCCATTCCAAAAGCGGTCGTTACAATCCGGAATACGATCTGGAAAGCGCCATGGCCAATATGCGCTACAAGCCCGAATGGGTGGCGCATCGTATTTCACCGCGGCCGGTGCTGATGGTTTATGCCGAGAACGACAATCTGGTCCCGCCCGAGGAGCAGCTGTCCTGTTACGAAGCGCTCGGGGAGCCCAAGAAGCTCGTGAAGCTGCCAGGGGTTCAGCACTACGAATCCTATCAGTTCTGCAATGCGGACGCCCACGCGATCCAGAAGGCTGAAGCACTCGAGTGGTATGCGAAATATCTCTAGGTGAATTTGGAACTCACACATCCTTCGGACGGCGCTTCGCGCCGCCGCAGGATGAGGTTCATGCGTTTCCTTTGAGGCTCGTCCTGAGGAGGGTCGCAGGCCCGTCTCGACGGATGCTCAGGAGCAACGAACTATGAAACATCTCTGGTCCGATGGTGACGCCAATGCCTTTGTGCGCCGCTACGCGCGTGACGGTGTGAACCGAGATTTGGCTCTGCGGGTCTATACCACGCGGCTCCTTGGCGGCGATCCGCGGCTGGTCCTGCATGGCGGCGGCAACACCTCGGTGAAAACCACCGCAACCGATCTGACGGGCGCGCAGCTCGATGTCCTGTGCGTGAAGGGGAGCGGCTGGGATATGGGAGAGATTGAACCGCCGGGATTGCCGGCGGTCCGTCTCGACCCGTTGCGCGAACTCGAAACTCTCGACTGTCTCAGCGACGAGGACATGGTGAATGTCCAGCGCCGCAATCTGCTGGATTCCAAGGCGCCCAATCCGTCGGTTGAAACGCTGTTGCACGCATTTCTGCCGCACAAATTCGTCGATCACACCCACTCGACTGCCGTGCTGGCGCTGACCGATCAGCCGGATGGGGCGAAGATCTGTCGGGATGTGTACGGGGACCGCGTTGCCTGTGTGCCCTACATCATGCCGGGCTTTGCGCTGGCCAAGTCCTGCGCGGCCTATCAACGCAAACATCCCGACGTGGACGGCCTGATCCTGCTCAAGCACGGCATCTTCACCTTCGGTGAGACCGCTGAGCAAGCCTATGGCCGGATGATCGATCTGGTCACACTCGCCGAACAGCGCCTCAAGTCCGGGCGGAAATCACAGGTGATGATGCCGAAGGAGGGCGCGAGATCTCGGCCACCGCGGGTGTCAGATATCGCCCCGCGCCTGCGGGGTTTGCTGGCCTTTGGGCCGGATGCGCATCCGACCCGGTTTGTGATGACCTTTCGAACCGGCCCGGCGATCCGCCGCTTCGTGGATGGCGCCGAACTGGGGCGCTACAGCCAGCAGGGGCCTGTGACGCCGGACCATGCCATCCGGATCAAGCCCAAGCCGCTCGTGCTGCCGCGTCCCGAGGCGGGGAACCTGGATCGCTTTTTCAAATCCGCAGCCCGGGCGGTCGAGCGCTACGGAACCGCCTACCGCAGCTATTTTGAGCGCAACAACACCGACCCCGACAACCCCAAGACCCAGCTTGATCCCATGCCGCGCATTCTGCTTGTGCCGGGTCTGGGTTTCTTTGCGGTGGGGAACTCGGCCAAAGCGGCTGATCTCGCCGCCGATCTCTATGAAAACAATGTGGCGGTGATCACCGCAGCCGAAGGTATCGGGCGCTTCCGTTCGATCCGGGACAGTGATCAGTTCGAGATCGAGTACTGGTCGCTCGAGCAGGCCAAGCTCGGCAATGCAAAGGAAGCCGATCTGGCGCGCCAGGTTGTGGCAATCACCGGGGCGGGCGGCGCGATCGGTCAGGCAACAGCGCGTGCCTTTCGGGCTGCCGGGGCGGAGGTGGCCCTGCTGGACCTCGATGAAAGCAGGATCATGCCGCTTGCCCAGGAACTGGGCGGGCTGGCCGTGCCATGCGATGTGACGGATCCGGACACCGTCACGGGCGCGTTTTCCGCGATCGCATCCCGTTTCGGCGGAGTTGATATCCTGGTCTCCAACGCCGGTGCGGCCTGGCAGGGCAAAATCGGCGAGGTGGATGACAAGACACTGCGCGACAGTTTTGAACTGAACTTCTTCGCGCATCAGCGGGTCGCCAAAGCCGCCGTGGCCATCATGCAGGCGCAGGGGACGGGCGGCGTGCTGCTGTTCAACGCGTCGAAACAGGCGGTCAATCCGGGCAAGGATTTCGGACCCTATGGTTTGCCGAAGGCAGCGACGCTCTTTCTCTCGCGGCAATACGCGCTCGACTACGGGGAGTTCGGAATTCGGTCCAATGCGGTGAACGCTGATCGTATCCGCAGCGGCTTGCTGACCGACGAGATGGTGTCCAGCCGTTCAAAGGCCCGGGGGCTGAGCGAACAGGATTATATGGCCGGCAACCTGCTGCGGCGCGAAGTGCGGGCCAAAGACGTGGCCGGTGCGTTTGTCGATCTGGCGCGCGCGGAGAAGACCACGGCGGCTGTGCTGACAGTCGATGGCGGCAACATCGAGGCCGCGCTGCGCTGACGCAGAACAAGGAAGTTTGGATATGAAACGCATCCAGTTTGGCGAGTATGGCGGCCCGGACGTGCTCGAGATCGTCGAGGGTCCGGAACCCGAACCCGGTCCGGGCGAAATCTGCGTACGGGCGGAAGCCATCGGCGTTGGCGTGCCCGACATGCTGATGCGGGCCGGAAACTATGCCTGGATTCCGCCCCTCCCGGTGGTGCCGGGCAATGAACTGGCCGGAGTCGTGGCGGCGGTCGGACCGGATGTCGAGACGCCCGCCGTCGGAGATCGGGTCTATGTCAATTCGCGCGAACTGTCCCAGCGTGGTGGCTGCTATACCGAATACATGATCGTGCCGGCGGGCGCTGTTTTTCCGCTACCGGATTCTCTGAAGAGTAAACACGCGGTTGCGCTGGGCAATTACCAGCTTTCCTGGCTTTTGCTGAACATCGCGGCAACACCGCTACCCGGTGACAAGGTGCTGGTTCATGCTGCAGCCGGTGGTGTCGGGAGTTCCCTCGTACAGATGGCCTGCGCGGCGGGCCTGCATGTTTGCGGCGTTGCGGGCACCGAAGAGAAGGCGCGCTATGTGTCCGATCTGGGGGCCGAGGCCGTGATCGACCGCAGCCGGGATTCAATTCCCGATCGGGTCATGGCCTGGACGGGCGAGGCAGGGGCAAATTACATCTACAATTCGGTGGGCGGAGAGGATTTCGCAGAAAATTTCGACATGCTTGCCCCGCTCGGTACGCTGGTCATGTTCGGCTACATTGCGGGGTGGCCGGATCCGGCCATCCTCGATCCGATGCGCGAGCGGTTCGGCGCCTCGCTCGGTTTCCGCCTGTTTTCCATTCATGTGCTGGACAACATGCCCGACCTGCGCCGGAAGGCGATGGAAGAGGCCATCAAGGTCATGGCATCCGGGGCGGCGCTGCCACGAATTCACACAACCATGGCGCTGACCGATGCGGCAGACGCCCATAGGCTTCTCGAAGGTGGAGATGTGATCGGGAAAGTGATTCTGATTCCCTGATCCGGGCGCCCCGAGAAAGTATTATATCATTTTCTTATAACGCGGCATGATGCGGGCATGGAGTCGCGGCAGCTTCGATATTTTTGCGAGATCTCGGAGGCCGGAAGCTTTACGGCTGCCGCCGCGCGCCTGCGGGTTGCGCAACCGGCGCTCAGTCGCCAGATCGCGGCCCTGGAGCAGGATCTGGGTGCACCGGTCTTTGAGCGTGGGCCCGGCGGTATCAAGCTGACCCCCCATGGCGAAATTCTGCTGCGCCACGCCGATGTGATACGTATTCATGCCGCACGTGCGCGCGAGGAAATCTCCGCTTCGCTCGGTCATGTGCCGGGATGGATTTCATTCGGAACAAGCCCGGCTCTCGGCCGGATGGTTTTCGGGCCCATTGCGGAAATCATGGCCGAGCGGTTTCCCGAACTGCGTATCAGCTTTGTTGAGGGCGTCGGTGCGACTCTCCTGAGCGGATTGGCCGATTCGACATTGGATCTCGCGCTCACCTCACGGTCTTCTTACGCGCCGGACATAGAGTTTCGCAAGCTTTTCTCGGAACCCGTCTATCTGGTTGCTGCCCCGGGCCAGGCAATGCCGGCCGTGGTTTCGGGGTGGGATGATCTTCTGGGGATTCCACTTGTTGTGACCAATCAGCAGACAACCGTGGCGTCTTGGGTCGAGGAATTATCAGGTCAGACGGACACCGGGTTAGACTTGCGATACCGGGTGGAAAGTTCCGGGGCCGCGATCGACATCGTGCGCCGCGGTCTGGCCTTCGGCGTACTGCCTGAGAGCACCATGCAGGATGTAGCCGGACTACAGAAGGCGCGACTGACATCGGTGACACTGGACCGGAATCTTGCCCAGTCCCGCGAGCGCCATACTGATCCGGTTCTTCAGGCGTTGCGCGATGCGGTGAAACTGGAGGTTCGAAAGCACTTCAAGCTGGAGAGATAGGGCGGATGTCTGCCCGTCATGCCGAAAAGGCATAATGGGGTTCTCAATCGGTATTATCTGGGCCGGGAACCGCGACCTAAGGTGACCGCAATCCCAAAACAGGCGATGAGGAGCCGAGACATGAAATCAGTTGAAGTCAGTCCCGAAGAAATGACCAGGCGCATGGCGCGCTTTGCCGAACTTCGTCCATATAGCGATCAGCATGATGAAAGCAGTGGCATCCCGGCAAAGGCGATGGAGAAACTGACGGCGCACCGGGTCTATCCAATCATGGTGCCCGAGGAATACACCGGCCGCAGCGCGATGGCTCCGGTCAAGGCTGGTGAGCGCGTGGTTTTGGCGATTGCCGAATGTCCTCCGGGCGACGGCCCCGGTCTGCACAACCATGAAATCACGACCGAAACCTTCTTCTGCCTGCAAGGCACCTTTGAGGTGACCTGGGGTGACGACGGCGAGCATAGAGTGGTTCTGGAACCGATGGATCTTGTCTCGGTTCCGCAGGGCGTTATGCGTGCCTTCCGGAACATCTCGGACGAAACCGGTCGCCTGTTCGTCACCATCGAATTGGGCGAGCCGGGCAGCAATGATCGCGTCGCCTACCATCCGAATGTCGCAGATGAACTGCAGGAAGAGTTTGGCGAGCAAACCGTCGCGACCCTGAAAGAGATCGGGTTCAAGTTCGACGGTGGCCAGGCCTGATGTCGGCCTCCGCGCCATGAGGGTCGTTCGGTTTCACGAATACGGTTCGGCGGATGTCCTGAAACTGGAGGATGTCGCCGAACCGGAACCCGGCCCGGGCGAGGTGCGCGTGCGCGCCGAGGTGATCGGCGTCGGCATTCCCGATGTGCTGGTCCGCACGGCAACGGACGTCAAGACATGGCCGCTGCCGATGATCCCCGGCAACGACATGGTCGGCACGGTCGATGCGATCGGGTCGGGCGTGACGCGCTTTCGCAAGGGGCAGCGCGTCTATGTCACCTCCCGCGAACTACCGTTGCGCGGGGGCGCGTATGCCGAGGCGCGTGTGGTGCCGGAAACCGCGCCCTTTGCGCTGCCCGATAGCGTGGCCTCGGAGGACGTGCTGCACCTGGCAAACTATCAGGTTGCCTGGTTCCTGCTGAACCACGCCGCCAATCCGCAGGAAGGGCAGGTGATTCTGGTTCATGCAGCAGCCGGCGGTGTAGGCAGCGCTCTGGTGCAATTGGCAAAGCTGCGCAACCTGACGGTCTGTGCGGTTGTCGGCGGTGCGGGAAAAGCGGCTTTCGTGCGGGACATGGGTGCCGATGCCGTCATTGACAGACACGTACAGGATATCTCGGACGGCGTTGGTGCCTTCACCGGCGGGCCCGGGATCGACGTGATCTACGATTCCGTCGGCGGACCGGCATTCCACCGAAACTTCGACCTGCTGCGTCCGTTTGGAAAACTGATCTGTTTCGGTTTCGTAGCCGGGCACCCGGATCCGGGAATTTATGAACCCATGGCCCGTGACTTCAGCCGCAATCTCGGATTTCAGATCTTCAGCATCCACTATTTCGACGACAAGCCCGAGATTCGCCGCCCAGTGATGGAGAACCTGATCCTGATGCTTGAGGATGGTGAGATCAGACCCCGCACGCATGCGCGACTGCCGCTGTCCGAGGCCGTGGCGGCGCATCGCATGCTGGAATCGGGCGAAGTTCTCGGGAAAATCGTTCTGACGACCTGAGCCGGTTTTACCGGACCGAACTCCAATGGTAGCTTGAGAAGCTGAAATTCAGAGAACAAGTCCCGCCGGAATCGCGCGGGGTCAGGGGGGAAGCGTGAGAACCGGTGGTCAGATTTTGGTGGAGTCTTTGCGCCTTCACGGCGTCGAAACGGCGTTTTGTGTTCCCGGGGAAAGTTATCTCGGGGCGCTCGACGCGCTCTACGACGAGCGGGACTCGATCCGGGTCATCACCTGCCGCCATGAAAGTGGCGCGACCTACGCCGCCGAAGCCTATGGCAAGCTGACGGGCAAGCCCGGCATTGCCTTTGTCACCCGCGGGCCGGGCGCCTGCAACGGCTGTATCGGAATCCATACCGCGCTGCAGGAATCCTCGCCATTGATCCTGTTCGTCGGCCAGGTGCCCCGGGAATTTCGTGGCCGCGAAGCGTTCCAGGAAGTGGACTACGAGGCGATGTTTGCCCCGCTTGCCAAATGGGCGGTCGAAGTGACCGACCCGGCCCGCCTGCCGGAGATTATGGCGCGTGCCTTTGCCACGGCGACGGGCGGGCGTCCCGGGCCCGTTGTCATCTCGCTGCCTGAAGACATGCTGGTCGAGCAGGTTGAAGTGGCCGATGTGGCCGTCGCGCGGCTGCCGAAACCCGAGCCCACCGAAGACGATCTCGCCAGCTTGCGCGATCTTTTGTCCGGTGCCCAGCGGCCGCTGGTGATCTTCGGCGGTGGCGGCTGGAACGCAGATGCGGTCTCCGATCTGGAGGCCTTCTGCGAAGCCAACAGCCTGCCCGCCGTGGCATCGTTTCGGACCCAGGACCTGTTCAACAACGACCACCCGAATTTCATCGGTGAGCTTGGCTACAACACCAATCCCAAGCTGGCGCAACGGATCAAGGATGCGGACCTGATCCTCGCCATCGGCGCGCGGCTCGGCGAAACGGCCACCCAGTCCTATACGCTGATCAAGGCGCCCAAGCCCGATCAGAAGCTCGTGCATGTCTATGCCGATCACTCGGAACTGGGGCGCGTGTTCCAGGCTGACCTGCCGATTGCCGCAGATATGAGGAAATTTCTGTCCCAGGCCCGCCGCCATGTGCAGGTGGATTCCAGCGCCTGGGCGTCCTGGCTGACCGAGGGCCGGGCGGATTTCGATGCCTGGACGGTGCCCGGCGAGTATCCCGGCCCGCTCAACCTTGCCGAAGCCTTTGTGCAGTTGCGCGATATCCTGCCCGACGAAGCCATCATCACGACCGATGCAGGCAACTTTGCAGGCTGGACCAGCCGGTTCTTCAAGTTCCGCAAGTTTCGCACCTTGTTGGGTCCGGCGAACGGCTCCATGGGCTATGGCATGCCCGCCGCCCTGGCGGCGAAAGCAGCCCGTCCGGATCTGCCGGTGATCTGCTATGCGGGGGATGGCGGAATCCTGATGACCGGCAACGAGTTGGCCACCGCCGTGCAAAACGATCTGTCGATTGTTCTGATGATTGCGAACAATGGCATGTTCGGGACGATCCGCATGCATGAAGAGCGGGAGTATCCCGGACGCGAGATCGCGACCGAACTGCGCAATCCGGACTTCGTGGCCTGGGCCGAAGCGTTCGGGGCGCAGGGCGAGCGGGTCACAAAGACCGAGGAATTCCGTCCGGCCGTGGAACGCGCGCTTGCGGCGGGACGTCCGGCGGTGATCGAGATCATGGTCGATCAGGAGTTGATCTCCAGCAACATCACGCTCACAGCCCTGCGCGAACGGGCCCGGCAGGCTGCCGAGTAGGGCGCGTGTCTTCATCCAAGGTGCGTGCTCTCTTTCTCGACCGCGACGGTGTGATCAACATCGACAGCGGGTACATCTGGCGGCACGAAGACTTCATCTTCAACGAGGGTGTGTTTGAGGCCTGCCAGAAGGCGCAGTCCATGGGCTTCATCCTCGTGGTTGTCACCAACCAGGCGGGGATCGGGCGCGGGCTCTACTCCGAAGAGGATTTCCACGCCCTGACCGACTGGATGCTGGGCCAGTTCCGCGAGAACGACATCGAGATTGCGCAGGTCTATTTCGCGCCGACCCATCCCGAGGAAGGCATCGGTGTGTACAAGCGGGACTCACCCGATCGGAAGCCTGGCCCCGGCATGCTCCTCAGGGCCCGGGAGACCTTCGGGATCGACATGGCGGCCTCGGTGATCGTGGGCGACCGTCACACGGATATCGAGGCAGCCCGGAACGCCGGTGTCGGGACGAAAATCCTCGTTGATGGTGAGGAGCCCGACACGTCGTTCAGTCAACCCGACGCTGTGGTGGGATCATTGGCCGAGGCCGTGGACTGGCTGGCTGCCCGCGAATAGTTCGCCTCATACTGAGCTTGTCGTAGTATGAGACTGGCGCCTTCGTCCTTCGTCAGGTTCAGGATGAGGGCTCGGTCGTTGGACGCAGTTCAGTTATTCCCGCCCGACAGCCGCCAGTCGATCATTTCGAGCCGGTCCTGCCCGAAGAACAGCTCGCCATCGACCACATAGGACGGCACGCTCCAGGCCTTGTCGGCGAGCGCGTCGTCGGTGTTGGCTTCCAGCTCGGCTGAAACCTCGTCGGAGCCGGCCGCTTCCACCAGTGCCGCGCCATCTAGGCCCAGCCCGTTCAGAATGTCGGCCACATCGCCTTCGTCTGCGATATTGCGCTCATCGGCCCAGCAGCCGCGCATCAGGGC
>Ga0181564_10002346_pt1 | contig 16540 bp, 15 predicted proteins | sample 011ome_24_FD_134512 | JGI IMG/M metagenome (GOLD analysis project Ga0181564, IMG submission 134512) | Coastal salt marsh microbial communities from the Groves Creek Marsh, Skidaway Island, Georgia - 011513CT metaG (megahit assembly) | ecosystem: Environmental > Aquatic > Marine > Intertidal...
ATTAGTAATACTAATAACCATGTCACTCCTTTGAACTAAATCTTCCTGATCTATATCTGAGGCCTCATGTTCAGTAATTTCAGTTTTTCTAGGAGATGAAAATTCCCCTTTAACAATATTAAGCTCGTCTTTTATTACAGATTGTAATTTGTTCTTATCTCTCAAGATTGAGAGATATTCATTTATATTGCTTGATAACGACTTTAATTCTTCTTGTAACTCACCTTTTCCAAGAGCTGTTAATCTTTGCAGCCTTAACTCTAAAATAGATTTAGCTTGATCTTCAGTAAGATATATATCTTTATCATTTTTAATTTGTCTGGGATCATCTATTAACTCAAGTATATCTTTTACATCTGCGCTTTTCCATTTTGTTTTTAGGAGTTCCATTTTAGCAGAACTAGGATCTTTAGAATTTTTTATAATTTCTATTACTTTATCTACATTTGATATAGCAATTGCTAAGCCAGTTAAAACATGAGCACGGTCTCTTGCTTTATTTAAATCAAATCTAGTTCTTAGAGAGATAATTTCTTCTCGGTGATTTATAAAATGTCTTAAGAAATCCTTAATATTCATCAGTTCAGGTTTTTGATCGTTAAGAGCTAGAGCATTTACTCCATAAGAGCTTTGTAGTGGCGTAAACTTATATAATTTATTTAAAATTACTTGTGCAATGACACCTTTCTTTAATTCAACGACTACCCTTACACCCTGTCGATCTGATTCATCTCTTAGATCACTGATACCTTCAATTTTTTTATCTCTCACTAATTCTGCAATTTTTTCAATAAGTGTTGATTTATTAACCTGATATGGCAACTCAGAAAAAATAATTGCTTCACGATCATTTTTAAATTCTTCAAATTCTGATTTTGCCTGAACTATAATTGAGCCTCTTCCACTCATCTGAGAGTCTTTTATTCCCTTTGTGCCAACAATTTTCCCTCCAGTAGGAAAATCTGGACCTTTTATGATTTCATTAATTTGATCAAATGAAATTTCTTGATCATCAATAAAAGCAATACATGCATCAATTACTTCGCCAAGATTATGTGGCAATATATTTGTTGCCATCCCAACAGCAATTCCACCAGCGCCATTTACAAGTAAGTTTGGATATTTTGCAGGAAGTACTATTGGCTCACTTTCGCTTTCGTCATAATTAGGTCTGTACTCAACTGTATTTTTTTCAATATCCTCAAGCAAAAATTTAGATATTTTTGCCATGCGAACCTCAGTATATCTCATTGCGGCAGCACGATCGCCATCCATAGACCCAAAATTACCTTGGCCATCAAGCAAAGGTACTCTCATTGAAAAATCTTGTGCTAATCTAACGAGTGCATCATAAACAGCTTGATCGCCATGCGGATGATATTTACCTATTACGTCACCGACAACCCTGGCACTTTTTCTGTGCTGCTTATTCCACTCATATCCCGCTTCATGCATTGCATAAAGAATTCTTCTATGAACAGGCTTTAGTCCATCTCTTACATCAGGCAAAGCTCTACTCACAATTACGCTCATAGCGTAATCTAGATAAGATTTCTGCATCTCATCATCAATCGGAATAGGTGAGATTGATGTATATTCTTCAGTTACACTTTTAGTATTTTGATCGTTTGAATCAGTCAATTCTAAGCTCTAAATAATGGTTAATAATTAGCTAAAAACAGCCAAATATGCTGCACTTTCAATAGTTAATAATTTAATGAATTATAGCAGAAAAATGGAAATTAAGCCATTTTAAAAGGGTATTTCATCATCAATATCAAGATCATCAGATGAAGAAAAATTATTATCTTGTCCCATATCCTGGTCAATCTGAGAGGATGTATCGTTGGTAAAATCATTCGATCCACCTCTGCTGTCGAGCATAGTTAAAGTACCGTTATAATTTGCCAAAACAACCTCAGTTGTATATTTTTCAACTCCATTATTATCGGTAAATTTTCTAGTTTGTAATTGTCCCTCAATATAGATTTTAGATCCTTTTTTAAGATAATTCTCAACAACACCGGCTAAACCATCGTTAAATATGACAATTCTGTGCCACTGGGTCTTATCTCGTCTCTCTCCTGTATTTTTATCTTTCCATGACTCAGAGGTAGCCAGGCTTAATTGAGCTAATTTTTTTCCGTCTTGAGTTTGCCTGATAATTGGATCGGCTCCTAAATTGCCAATCAGCATTACTTTATTTAAACTTGATGCCATGTGTATAAATTAACTATTTAATATCTTGGTGTATACAAAAAAACAAAGATATTTATTTTATTCACAACTATCTTTAACTCTTAATAAATCAAACTAATTATACTATTGAGATGAATAAAAATATTTCCATTCAGGGTGCGCGTGAGCACAATTTAAAGAATATAAATGTTAAGATACCAAGGGACAAGCTTACAATTATTACTGGGCTGTCTGGTTCAGGAAAATCATCTCTAGCCTTTGATACAATTTATGCTGAAGGACAAAGAAGATATGTTGAAAGTCTGTCTGCTTACGCCAGACAATTTCTTCAGATGATGCAAAAACCTGATGTTGATTTAATTGAGGGTTTGAGTCCAGCAATTTCAATTGAACAAAAAACTACATCAAAAAACCCAAGATCAACTGTTGGAACTGTTACTGAAATATACGACTATCTTCGTTTATTGTATGCAAGAATTGGAATACCTTATTCGCCATCAACTGGACTACCAATAAAAAGTCAAACTGTTTCTCAAATGGTGGACAGAATCAGATCAAGACCTGATGGATCGAAGTTTTTAATATTAGCACCAATTGTAAGGGGAAGGAAAGGTGAATACAAAAAAGAATTATCTGAACTCCAAAAAAAAGGATTTCAAAGAGTAAAAATTGATGGTGATCAATTTGAGTTTGATGCCCTTCCAATTTTAGATAAAAAGAAGAAGCACGACATATCTGTTGTTGTAGATAGAATTTCTCTTTCAAGTGATCTTGGAAATAGGTTGGCCGATAGTATTGAAACTGCATTAAATATTGCAGATGGAATCGTAATAATCGAGGATTATAAACAAAATAGTAAAGATCCAAAGGAAGAAATATTTTCTTCTAAATTTGCCTGTCCAGTTTCAGGTTTTACAATAGAAGAAATTGAGCCACGTTTATTTTCATTCAACAATCCTTATGGTGCTTGTCCTGAGTGCGACGGTATAGGTACTGATTTATCAATTGATACAAAACTCGTTGTACCAAATAGAAATCTCTCAATAAATGAAGGAGCTATTGCTCCATGGCCAATTGCAACTTCTAGCTATTATAGACAAGTGTGTGAGAGCATATCTAAACATTTCAAGTTTTCTCTTGATACCCCATGGAAAAAACTTTCTAAAAAAATTCAAGACATCGTTCTCTACGGTTCTGAAGATGAAGTTAAATTTAAGTACGACGACGGATATACTTATTATAGGGAGTTTGAAGGTGTTGTTAACAATCTAGAAAGAAGATATTTAGAGACCGAAAGTGATTGGATGCGTTCAAATATTGAAAAATATCAAACTGAAAGCAGTTGTCATGAATGTGATGGATTTAGACTCAAAAAAGAAGCCCTAGCTGTAAAAATCAATGGCCTACATATTGGTCAGCTGTGTCAGAAATCTATCAAGGAATCACTCGTTTGGTTTCAAAAGCTTGAGAAAAATCTCTCAAAAAAAGAAATTGAAATTTCATATAGGATATTGAAAGAATTAAATGAGCGAATAAATTTTTTAAACAATGTAGGCCTAGAGTACCTTACTTTATCAAGAAACTCTGGGACTCTTTCAGGTGGGGAGTCTCAAAGAATAAGATTGGCTTCTCAAATTGGTTCTGGTCTTACAGGTGTATTATATGTACTCGATGAACCTTCGATTGGATTACATCAAAGAGATAACGCTAGGCTACTTGAAACTCTTAAGAGACTTCGGAACCTTGGAAATACTGTAATTGTTGTTGAACACGATGAAGAGGCGATGATTAATGCTGATCATATAATTGATCTAGGACCAGAAGCTGGAGTCAATGGAGGTCATGTAACTGCAAGTGGAACAGCAAATGAAATCATGAAGAATAAAAAAAGTTTAACTGGTCAATATTTATCAAGAAAAATGATGATCGAAGTACCAATAAAAAGACGAAAAGCAAAAGATGACAAGAAAATTTATATTAAAGGCGCATCAGGAAATAATCTTAAAAATGTTGACTGTGAAATACCCCTAGGAACTCTCACATGTATAACTGGTGTTTCTGGAAGTGGAAAATCAACATTGACAATCAATACACTCTATAAAGCAATCGCGAAAGAGTTGAATGGCTCAAATACTAATCCATCTTCCTTTAAGTCAGTTGAAGGAATTAATAACATAGACAAGATAATAGATATTGATCAATCACCTATTGGTAGAACACCAAGGTCAAATCCCGCAACATATACAGGAGCTTTTACATTTATTAGAGATTGGTTTGCAGGCCTGCCAGAGTCAAAAGCAAGAGGATATAAAGCTGGCAGATTTTCGTTTAATGTAAGAGGTGGTAGATGTGAAGCTTGTGAAGGAGATGGTGTCATTAAAATTGAAATGCATTTTTTACCTGATGTTTATGTAACTTGTGACGAATGCGAGGGTAAAAGGTATAACCGTGAGACCCTTGAAATTAAATACAAAGATAAAAATATTTCTGATATTTTAAATATGACTGTTGATGAAGGTTTGAAATTTTTTGATCCTATACCATTAATTAAAAATAAGCTTAGCACGTTACACAGCGTTGGACTTGGATATATCAAAATTGGACAACAAGCTACAACCTTATCAGGTGGAGAGGCCCAAAGAATTAAACTATCAAAAGAACTTTCAAAAAGAGCAACTGGCAAGACTTTGTATATTCTAGATGAACCTACAACTGGATTACATATCCATGATATAAAAAAACTTTTAGAGGTTTTACAAATATTAGTTGAACAGGGAAATACGATTGTTGTTATTGAGCATAATCTTGATGTCATTAAAACTGCCGACTGGTTAATTGATTTAGGCCCAGAAGGAGGAGATGGCGGAGGTGAAATAATAGGCTGTGGAACACCTGAAACACTTAAAAAGAATAAAAAAAGCTATACTGGCCAATATTTAAAAAATTTAGTTTAATTTTTGTAATTTTTTTTGATACAAATAGATTCGTAAATAAATTTAGAGGAAAAAAAATGGCAAGTATTCTGCAATCACTCAATAAAACAATCATCGCTGGAACAGTACTACTGTTGATATTGCTCATCATAATGTTCAGAGCATATGATTTATCTTTTGATCTAATTTTTTGGCAAACGATTTTTAGATATTTACATGTTGTTGTTGGAGTTATGTGGATTGGTCTTCTTTGGTATTTCAATTTTGTTCAAATTCCTAATATGCCGAATATTCCCGATGATCAAAAGCCTGCTATTGGAAAAGTTATTGCTCCTGCTGCGTTGTTTTGGTTTAGATGGGCTGCACTTGCCACAGTGATTACTGGATTAATTACTTTAGCCCTTTACTATGGTCACTCTGGAGCTATAAATGCGCTTCTTTTGACAATACCAAATTTCAATGATCCAAGAGCACTTACAATTGGAATCGGAATGTGGCTAGCGCTTATTATGGCTTATAATGTATGGATGGTAATTTGGCCAAATCAGAAAAAAGCTCTTGGTATTGTTGAGGCTGATGCTGAAACAAAAGCTAAGTCTGCAAGAACAGCAATGCTCTTTTCTAGAACTAATACAATGCTATCAATACCAATGTTGTTAGCAATGGTTGCAGCACAGAATTTAGCCTAGCTATTTTCTAGTCGAATCAACTGCTGATGTGCTTGTCCAGTCCCTTTTCACATCTAGATATTTGAGCAAGGGCGCGGCAACAAAAATTGATGAGTATGTTCCCACAAGGACTCCCCAAATCATTGCAAAAGTAAAGCCTTTAATTACTGACCCACCAAAAATGTAAAGAGATAAAAGAGCTAGTAAAGTAGTGATTGATGTTATGATTGTTCGAGATAACGTTTCATTGATTGATAAATCTAATAACTTTTCAATTATAAGTGATCTATGTTTTCTTAAATTTTCTCTGACTCTATCGTAAACTACAACAGTATCATTCATTGAATAGCCAACAATAGTCAATATTGCGGCAATGATTGGAAGATTAAATTCTAATTGTGTAATACAAAAAATGCCAATAGTAAGAATTACATCATGGATCAATGCTAATACGGCACCTAATGAAAATTGCCATTCAAATCTGAACCAGATATACAGCAACATTGCAAATACAGCTAAAGTGATTGCTAAAGTTCCAGCTTGTATTAGTTCGCCACTAACTTTAGGTCCAACTACCTCTGTTCTTCGGTAATTTACAGCAGAATCTAAATCGTTGTCTAATTTGGATTTTACAATTTCAACCACATTTTGTTGAATTTTGTCTCCACCCGATTGTTGTTCGATCCGTATTAAAATATCATTTTTAGATCCAAATTCTTGGATCTGAATATCTCCTAGCGACAAGTTATTTAGTGCGTTTCTTATTTGCGAAATATCAATATCCTCTTTTGTCTCAATCTCAATAAGAGTTCCACCCTTAAAATCAATCCCAAAATTCAATCCAAATGATAAAAATGAAATTATGGATCCTACAATCAATATTGATGAAAGTACAAATCCAATTATATGAACTTTTAAAAACGATATATTTTTTGAACTAAAATCTAAATTCATATTTTTAATCCAACACTTTCCGATCTCATTTTTCTAACTCTGAGAGAAATAAAATATCTTGTGACTGTAAAAGCTGTAAATACTGATGTAAAAATTCCAATTGCAAGGGTTATTGAAAATCCTCGAACAGGTCCAGAAGCCATAAAAAATAAAATTATTGCTGCAATTAAAGTTGTTATATTAGCATCCAATATTGTCGATAATGCTCTCTTATAACCATTATCTATTGAATTTATCATAGAACTTCCATTTCTTAATTCTTCTTTTACTCTTTCAAAAATAAGAACATTGGCATCAACCGCCATTCCAATAGTAAGAATGATTCCTGCTATGCCAGGTAACGTTAAAGTTGCCTGAAACATCGAAAGAACGCCTAATACTAATAATAAATTTATAATAAGAGCTACGTCAGCAAAGAAACCAAAAGTTCGATAAATGAAGAGCATAAATAAAATAACTGCGACAAATCCAATTATAGCTGCAATTTTTCCAGCATTTATAGAGTCAGCTCCTAAGTCTGGACCAACAGAACGTTCTTCTAATATGATTAGTGGAGCAGGAAGTGCTCCAGCTCTAAGTAATATTGCTAATTCATTTGCTTCATCAGAAGTGAATCCGCCCGATATTTGCCCCGAACCTCCTAAGATTGCGTCTCTAATAACTGGGGCACTTACTACTCTATCATCAAGTATTATAGCGAAAGGCTTTCCAACGTTTTGCTGTGTAACTCTGCCAAACTTTTTTGCTCCTATTCCATCAAAACGAAACGTTACAATTGGTTCATTAGTTTGTGGATCAAATCCTGGTTGTGCATCAACTAAATTTTCTCCACCGACCATTACTCTCTTTTTTACGATGTATTTATAATCTGGATTATCATCCGAAGGTAAAACTTCTGAGCCAACAGGAGCTCTATCTGGTTTCTCAGGATCAAAGACAACAGATTGGTCAACTAATTGAAAAGTGAGTTTAGCAGTCTGTCCCAGTAGTGATTTAATTTGATCAGGATCTTCCAAGCCAGGAACTTGGATGATTATTCTTGAAGTTCCCTGTCTCTGTATTGTAGGTTCTCGAGTTCCTAATTCATCAATTCTTCTTCTTACAATTTCTAATGATTGATTTACAGCATTGATAGTCAAAAGTTTCTTATATTCATCCGTAAATAAAATTTCTATATGGTCATCATTATTCACACTCACTATTAGGTTTGACGAGGAACCAACTTGTAGCAAATTTTGAGAATCAGTAACAGAAAGGTCTTTAATTTTATTGATTATTGATTGTGCAGTAGAAGCTGACTTAAACTTGAGTGAGCTATCAATTATTTTTATATTTGATATCTTTAGGCTTTCTTCTCTATAAAGTTTTCTCAAATCAGACGTTAAATTATCAATACGCTCATTTATAATTACATCTGTATCAACCTCTAATAGTAAATGCGAACCACCTTGTAAATCTAAGCCTAAGTTGACCTGTTTACTTGGAAAAAAGTTTGGAAAATTTTTTAATGATTCTTTACTGAAAAAATTTGGTGATGCAAATAAAAGGCCTATTCCAATAGTCAAAAAAATTAATATTGTTTTTGATCTAGAAAAATAGAGCATTTATAATTTTATTTTACTGGCTGTGCAGTTTCTACTTCAGACACGGTAGATTTAACAATGGTGACATTAACGCCCTGAGAAATTTCAACTTCTATATCAAAGTCATTAATTACTCTAATAACTTTTCCCTTCATGCCACCAGAAGTTAATATTTTGTCGCCTCTTTGAATTGCGGCAACCATAGCCTTGTGTTCTTTTACTCTTCTTTGCTGAGGTCTGATAAGAAGAAAATAAAAAACAGCAAAGATTAAAAACAATGGCATTAACTGAACAAATAGCTGTTCCATAAATAACTCCTTTTTTTTAAGCAATATACATACTTAGATCAATTTTTTGAACTAAATAATTATAATTAATTTATAGCCTCTTTAAGTCTTATAAGTGAGCTTTCATGCGTTAAATCAATATGCATTGGGGTAATCGACACATAGAGATTTGCTATCGCCTCAACATCTGTCATAAATCCAGACACCCTTTTATTTTGCGTTAAACCTAGCTTATTGCCATGTTCTTCCACACGTCTTCTTAGCCCAAATCTAAAGACATCTCTTTCTTTTTCATAAATAATAAGATCGTCAGAGTCTCTGTTTCCCTGCGTAGTGATTTCAATGCCTTTAACGTCACTAGGTTCACAATATGGGAAATTAATATTTATAAATGTATTTTCGGTCCAGCCAGTCTTACAAATCTTTTCAAGAATTTCTGGCAGAAAATGATTTGTCGCATCCCATTTAATTTGATTTTTTTTGCCTGACTCATAGTTCTGGCTTATTGAAATTGATGGAACTTTTCTGATTATTCCCTCCATTGCCCCAGCGATTGTACCCGAATAAGTAGTGTCCTCTCCTATATTGCAACCACTATTAACACCCGATAATATTATATCTGGTCGCCTGTCTTTTAAAACCTGATCAAGACCAATAGCAACGCAATCACCTGGAGTTCCATTAACTGAAAACACTTTTTCTTCCTGTTTTTTTAAATTTAAATCAGACATGAAAGATAAGGCGTGTGAAGCACCACTCTTTTCAAACTCAGGTGCAACAATCCAAACATCGTTAGAGAATTTTTCGACTATCGATTTTAAGAGATGGATTCCAGGAGAAAAAAACCCATCGTCATTGGTAATTAGAATCCTAGAATTTTTTAAATCGATACCTGACATAATCAAAAATCAAGATATAGTTTTCTGATTATTCATATAAGATTGTAATGCACTCGGGACTTCAATTGAACCATCAGAATTTTGATAATTCTCCATTATAGCTATCAAAGTTCGTCCTACTGCGAGACCTGAGCCATTTAATGTATGCAAAAACTTTGTAGCTTTTCCATCTTTATAACGTGAATTCATTCGTCTAGCTTGAAAATTTCCACAGTTGGAGCAACTAGATATTTCTCTGTATGCTTTTTGACCAGGAAGCCAAACTTCAATATCGTATGTTTTTTGGGCAGAAAAACCCATATCTTCTGAGGATAAAATTACTACTCTATAATGAAGATCTAATTTTTTTAAAACCTCTTCTGCACAACTTAGCATTCTTTCGTGCTCATCTTCAGATTTATCTTCAGACGTAAGACTTACCAATTCAACTTTATAAAATTGATGCTGACGCATAATACCTCTTGTATCCTTGCCAGCTGCACCAGCTTCTGATCTAAAACATGGTGTATGAGATACAAATCTTTTTGGTAAATCTGCTATATCTAATACTTTTCCCCTAGTTAAATTTGATAATGGTACTTCTGCAGTAGGTATTAAAAAATAATCATTTGTTGTTTTAAAAAGATCTTCTTCAAACTTTGGGAGATTTCCTGTTCCATAAAGTGCTTCACTTCTTACAAGAATGGGGACATTGACCTCTTCATATCCAAATTCTAGAGTATGCAGGTCTAACATAAAATTAGATATAGATCTCTCTAGTTTTGATAGCATTCCCTTTTGTATTACAAATCTAGCACCAGAAATATTTGCTGCATCCTCAAAACTCATTAGTCCTAGGTCCTCTCCAATATCAAAGTGCTCTTTAAGCTCGAAATTGAAATCTTTTTTATTACCAATTAATTTAATTTCTTTATTTTTTGACTCATCTCCAACTGGAACAGTTTCATGAGGAAGATTGGGTATTCTAGCTAGAACATTATTCAAAGCATCCTGGGCATCTTTCTGAGCAGATTCTAAATCTTGCATCCTTGATTTTAGGCTTGAAACTTCATCCTTTAGTTTTGAAGCTTCTGTTCCTTGTCCTGAAGCAGAAAGTTCGCCAATTTTTTTTGACTTTAGATTTCTTTCTTCTTGAATAGACTGAAGATCAGCAATCAGATCTCTATTTTTTTTATCAAGATCTAAAATATCTTTTGAAATCGGATCATGATTTCTCTTAGAAAGAGATTTATCAAAATCTTCTGGATTTTCTCTAATCTTTTTAATATCAAACATTGTTTATTCTTTTTCTACCCTTTTTTTTTCAATAAATTGAACAGCGAATATTGATAGTTCATAAAGCAAAAGTATTGGAATTCCTAGTCCAATCTGCGAAATTGGATCTGGAGGAGTCAAAATTGCTGCTGCTGCAAATACACCAACAATTACAAACTTTCTGTTTTTTTTAAGTCCTTTACTAGAAACAAATCCTACTCTTGCAAGCAAAGTTAACAATATTGGCAACTGAAAACTTAGCCCAAAAGCAAAAATAAGTCTCATAATTAGACTTAAATATTCGTTTACTTTTGCTTCTAATTGTATTGGTAAAGCTCCATTGCCTCCTATCGATTCAAAAGATAAAAAGAACTTAATCGCTAGAGGCATAATAAAGTAATAAACTAAAGCTGATCCTAATAAGAAAAGTAATGGCGTTGCAACCAAATAAGGTATGACAACCGTCTTTTCATTTTTGTATAATCCTGGTGCTATGAAAATCCAAATTTGTGTCAATACATATGGCAAGGACAAAAATAATGATGCAAAAAGCGCAACCTTTAGATAAGTAAAAAAAGTTTCATGAAGAGCTGTAAAAATTAATCTTCTTCCTTCTTCTCCTTCAACTGCATTAGCATAAGGTTGAACTAAGAAGTTATATATTGTATCTGCAAATATATAAGAAATTACAAATAATATGGAAATTAAGACAAGTGATTTAATAAGACGTTTACGTAATTCAATTAAATGTTGAATTATTGGTTGCTTGCTATCATTGATATTTTCTGACTCAGCTTTCATTAATCAATCTTTATTACTTTTATTTTTTTCATCATCAATAATTGATTGGTTTATGCTATCTCTCATTTCATCTGTGAAACTTTTTGGATCAACAGTTTCAATATTTTTTTTAATATCATCAATACCAGCTTCATTAGCAATTGAATTAATGCTTGATTTAAACTCTCTTGATATATTTCTAATTTTACCCCACCATCGCCCAAGGTTTCTTAAAATAGCAGGTAAATCTTTAGGACCTACAAAAATAATTATTAATGCAGCGATTACTAAGTATTCAACTCCACCGATTCCAGGTAACATGATAATTAACTGATTTTAATCTTTATTGGAGTTGTCTTCAGATTTATTTATTGAATTGGGCTCATCGTCATCATTGATGCCTTTTTTAAAACTCTTTACACCTTTAGCAACGTCACCCATCAGTTCAGAAATTTTACCTCTTCCAAAAAGAATGACTAGGAGTGCAACAACGATTAAAATTTGCCAGAAACTAATTCCCATATGGTCCTCTCTAAGATCTCAAGTCTTATTATATATAAAAAAATACTATTTAAAGAATATAATTAAGATTTCTCACTTATACTACTGAAATCTATTGATTTTTCTCTTGATATATTAGTTATATCATTAGCAGATCCGTGCTGTTTAATGCTTCCATCTTCAATAACAATTACTCTATCAGACATAGAAATGGCATCATCAAAATCATGCGATACAATAATTGCAGTCGTCTTATTATCTTTCAATATTTTTTTTGTTTCTATTCTTAATTGGTTTGTAAGAGAATGATCAAGGGTTCCAAAGGGTTCGTCCATAAGTAAGATCTTTGGATTTGGAGCCATAGCTCTAGCTATCGCTACTCTTTGTTGTTCTCCACTTGATATCTCATTTGGGAAATTATGAGCATACTTATCAACTTTAAATAATTTTAAGAAAGTCATAGCTATTTGGTGTTTTTTTGAATTACTAAAATTTAATCCAAACATTACATTTTTTATAATTGACATGTGTGGAAATAATGCACGCTCTTGTACAACTAGACCAATATTTCTTCTTTCTGTAGGCATGGTATGAAAATGATCTGAAACAATAGTATTATTTATTTGTATGCTTCCACTTGTCTCTTTTTCGAGACCAGCTATTATTCTTAATAATGTAGTTTTACCACAACCAGAAGGTCCTAATATTGACAATATTTCACCCTCCTTGAGATTAAAATCTATATTATTCAACACAGGCTTACCTTTAATATAGTGATGATTTAAATTTTTAATTTCAAGTGTTGCCATATTAATCTCTACTAGCAGGTCTAGATCTTCTAATCATCCTAGTCAATACAATTATTGGGAGCAAGCCGATCATTACAATAGCTATTGAAGGTGCAGCCGCATCATACATTCTCTCTTCAGCAGCATATATATAAGTATAAACAGCCAATGTATCAAAGTTAAATGGCCTCAGTATAAGAGTAGCTGGTAACTCCTTAATAACTTCAGAAACTACTAATAATATACTTGTGAGAAAACTCGTCTTTAAAAGCGGTAAATGAACTGATCCTAGAAGTGACCACCCTGAACTTTTTAATGACTTTGCGACATCATCTAATCTCATATTTACTCTTTGGTATCCAGACTCTATTGTTGAACTGGCAAGAGCATAAGATTTGATTATGTATGCAATAATCAAACCTATTAAACTTCCAGTTAGTATGAATTTCAAATTTTTTCCAATAAAACTTGCATCTAGAAATGTTAGTAATTGCATAACGCCTATTGCTAAAATTATTCCAGGAACTGCATATCCAACTGTTAAAAAAGAGCTAAGAAATTTTAATAAATTATTATTTTTGTATCTAACTGAAAAATTTATAAAAAGTGCGAGACATGTACATAAAAGTGCTGAAATAATAGCAAGGTAAAAACTATTCCAAGCTGTGGTAATAAATTTTTCATTAAAAAAATCTAATTTATAATTAAACGCCCAGTAAGATAATTCCAATATAGGTAAAATAAAACCAATAAAAATTGGAATAAAGCAAAACAAAAATGCAAAAAAGTTTTTAAATCCAGTAAGCTGTATCAAGCGCAGTTGTCTAAATACTGAGCCAGCGAAAGAATAGTCGGCATTTTTTCTTGAATATTTTTCAGCAATAATAAACATAATTGCAACGATTAAAAGTAACGAGGCAAGTTGTTTTGCAGTGTGAATATCGTACATGCCGTACCATGTTCTAAAAATACCAGTAGTAAATGTTGAAATAGCAAAATGATCAACTGCACCAAAATCAGATAGAGTTTCCATCGCAACCAACATCAGCCCAGCAATAACTGCAGGTCTTATCATTGGAACAGCCAGTTTATAAAAAACTTCAATTTTATTTAAGCCAAGTGTTCTTCCTGCTTCCAAAATTGATTTAGACTGATTAATAAAAGCCATTCTCGATACAAGGTAAACATATGGATATAAAGTAAATGAAAAAACAATAATGGCGCCAGGAACATTACGAACTTTTGGAAAAAAGGTAAACTCTCTACTCAGATTAAATATTTCTCTTATTAAATTATTTGCTGTGCCATAAGTATCAAATAGGCCAGTGAAAGTGTAAGCAAGAATATAAGGTGGAACTGCAAGAGGGAGAATGAGTGCCCATTCTAAAATATTTTTACCGAAGAAATCATAATTAGTTACAAGCCAAGCTGATGAAACACCAATTATGGTAACTAAAATTAATACTCCTGAGACTAGATATATAGAATTTCTAATATATGAACCCAAAACATAGTTATAAAGATGTGTCCAATTATCTGAATAATCACCAAATAAACTTGAAATTACTATTATTACTGGTGTGATAAAAAAAATAAAACATACAACTGGAAAAAAGGACCAAGCATTAAGATATTTTTGAAACATATGAATAAGTATTCTTTAAAATATATTATTTCAAGGATTTAAGAAAAATTATGAATTTATTAGGGCTATCTAGTCGTCAAAATCAATTTAGGATTAATTATGATGAGAAAGCTAGATAGCCCAAAGTTAGCAACTATGCTGCTATTGCCAACCTACTCGATCCATAAGCTTGACCGCGTCTGGATTGAATTTTCCATAATCTGCAACAGAAGTTTGGTCTTCTTTGAAGCCAGTTCCAAATTGCGCGATTAAATCACTTGGAGCAACATTTGCACTTAATGGATATTCATAAGTATTATTTACAATGTGCTCTTGAGCTGTATCAGATAATAAAAACTCTATAAACTTTACAGCGTTAGCTTTATTTGGAGAATTTTTCATTAGGCCAACACCACTGACATTAATGTGTGCACCTCTTCCAGCCTGACTAGGGAAATGTAAATTTACTTTTCTTGCAGCCGCTCGTTGTTCATCACCTTTTTTACCTGAAAGCATTAAACCGATATAGTAACTATTTGCGATTGCAATATCAGCTTCTCCATTAGCAACGGCCATAATTTGAGCCCTGTCATTGCCTTCTGGTTTTCTCGCAAAATTACCAACAAAACGGTGTGCCCATTTTTCTGTTTTTGAAACACCATTATTAGAAATTAATGAAGCTACAAGAGATTGGTTGTACATATTTCCTGAGCTTCGTATTGCAATTCTACCCATCCATTTTGGATCAGCCAGATCTTCATAAGCAAGGTTTTCTATTTCATCGGTGGAAACAGTAAGTGGATTGTAATACATTACTCTTGAACGTTTTGCTATTGCAACCCATTCATCGTTAGGTCCTCTTAAATTTGCAGGAACTACAGAGTCTACAACATTTGAAGAAATACTTTGGAACATTCCATCCTTCTGCACCTTCCATAAGTTTCCTGCATCAACAGTTATAAAAACGTCTGCAGGTGAATTCGCGCCTTCAGAATTTAATCTTTCCATTAAAGCCTTACCTTTACCTGAAATGATATTAACTTTTATTCCAGTATCAGATGTAAAATTTGAGTATAACTCTGCATCAGAGTCATAGTGTCTCGATGTATACACATTTACTTCATTTGCAAAAACCATGCTTGAAATGAAACTAAATATTAGTGCAATTGATATTGATCTAAATTTCATTGTTTTTTTCCTTATAATAATTCTAATTTGCAGAATTATATATATTATTGATAATGATTATCAATAACAAAAGTGAAAAAAACATATTTATAACGTGCTGATTTTATATGGTTTTCTAAAAAGTTTAATTTTCTGAGTTAATTATTCAGATTCATTGCCACTTTGGATCAGGTCTTCGATATTTTCATCTTCGCCAAATGGCTCTACTTCTGAAAGATCCATTTCTTTAGGTTCAGCAATATCTAAGTTTGCAGGTAGTCTACTTTCTAAAAGACCTGATGCCTTCAGTTCTTCAAGACCCGGAAGATCTGTTACTTGTTCCAAACCAAAGTATTCAAGAAAGAAATCAGTTGTCCCATAGATGATAGGACTTCCAGGAACTTTTTTTCTACCAATCGGTCTAACCCAATTCAATTCCATTAAGATATCCAAAGTTCCCGGACTAAATTGTACTCCTCTAATATCCTCAACCTCAGCTCTTGTAACGGGCTGATGGTAAGCAATTATTGCAAGGGTCTCTGTGGCTGCTTTAGACAGTTTTCTCTGAACAATTTTCTCTTTTTTCATCATCGGTGCGAGATCTTGTGCAGTTTTCAAACTCCACTTCTTACCAGTTTTAACTAGATTAACACCACGGTTTTCATATTGGGCCTTTAGAAGATTTAACAACTTATTTAAGTTGGCATCTTTAGGTAACCTGGCTTTCAAACTTTCTGAGTCTAACGGTTCATTTGCAGCAAATAATAAAGCCTCTAAGATTCTTAAGTTGTCCCTATGTTCAGATGGAAAATCAGCAATATTATTTACAGGAATGTCTTTAGTCATAGATTAACCTACAATCTCTTCATTATTATTTTTATTTTTTATATATACTTGACCAAA
>Ga0181564_10002347_pt1 | contig 16540 bp, 25 predicted proteins | sample 011ome_24_FD_134512 | JGI IMG/M metagenome (GOLD analysis project Ga0181564, IMG submission 134512) | Coastal salt marsh microbial communities from the Groves Creek Marsh, Skidaway Island, Georgia - 011513CT metaG (megahit assembly) | ecosystem: Environmental > Aquatic > Marine > Intertidal...
AACTTCTTCAAGTGTATCAGCAACTGTATTGAAAGGATTGATTAGTACTGAAGCAGATTGGTTATTTGATAACGCAATCAAGACAGGTACTACATCTATGACTGCGGCAGTAAGTACATTTTATGATACATCAACAGATACAAATGTAATTAACTTTAGAACTTTAGTTGGCGAACTAACAACTGCTTGGAACGCTGCTAAAGAAAGTACGTTAATTACATGGTTCATCGAATTCATTAAAGAATACGAGAATCTATAATTGACTGCCAGGCAAGCGTGAATAAAAGAGAATACATATTATTAGGATTTGTTATTATGGCGGTGTTGGTAAGATTGTTACCACATCCACCAAACGTTACACCAATCACTGCACTAGCACTATTTGGTTGTAACTTTAAAAACAAATACTTGGGGTTATCCCTACCACTCATAGCAATGGTTCTATCAGATATCTATTTAGGTTTCTATGGAATTACTCTATGGGTGTATGGTTCTTTTTTACTCATAAGTTTATTGGGTAGATATTGGAGAAAGATAAAAATTAGTAACGTTCTTGTATCATCTCTGATATTTTTCACAATCACCAACTTTGGAGTTTGGTTAGGTGGTTACCCAAAAACTTGGGAAGGGTTTTTACTTTGTTATACAATGGCAATACCCTTCTTTATAAACTCTATATTAGGTGATTTGTTTTTCAGTTACCTAATGAAATTTTCTTTTCAATCAGTTGAGAAGAAATTTTTGGCCCCTTCGTCTATCGGTTAGGACGCCAGGTTTTCATCCTGGAAAGAGGAGTTCGATTCTCCTAGGGGCTACTAAACATTTTAAATTATGGTTACAACTATATTAATAGTATCTTTATCAATCTGTATAATTCTTTTATCAAGAGAAATTATCAAATTACAAAAAAGAGTTGATGTTCTTAACAAAGAAACCAACACAAGAATTTCGGTAACTGACCAACAAACTCATTTAAGAATTAATGAGGAGGTATCTCAACTTCTTGATATCATTAAACAAAATGCAGATAATACAGATACTCTAAGAGAAGAAGGATTAAAAGAATTAGAAAAGAAAATTAAATCACTTATTCCACCTACCAACGATGAGTTGATGGAGAGAATAGAAAAGATAGAAGAAGAATCTTACAGATTGAGAATGAATATGTAGAGAGAAGCCTTTGTAGCTCAGTTGGCTAGAGCAGCTGATTTGTAATCAGCAGGTCGTGGGTTCGAGTCCCTCCAAAGGCTCAAAGGAGAGATGGCAGAGTGGTCGATTGCACTGGTCTTGAAAACCAGCGAGGGTAACACCTCCGTGAGTTCGAATCTCACTCTCTCCGCAATAATAAAAAGAAATGGTAATTAAAGAATATCCTTATTTAATTAACAAAACATTTTGTGATACTATAATCGATATCGCATCAACTCGTTTAGAAACTGCAAAGACTGTTGGTGAACAAATTGATGGTTACCGAACAGCAGAATATTGTTGGTTAGGTGATTTAGTTGATACCATACCAGAATTAGAATGGATACAAGATTTTGTATCAAAGGCAACAGAACTTCCAATAGAAAACCAAGAAGATATTCACATTGTAAAATATAATGTTGGTGGAGAATACAAGGAACACCATGATTGGTTTGATGAAGATGATATAGAACAAAAAAGTGAAATTGGAAGTAGTGGAAACAGAACTCATTCTTTTTTAATTTACCTTAACGATGAATTTAAAGGAGGAAAAACTGAATTTAATAAACTAGAAAAAACAATAGAACCTGAGTTGGGTAAGGGTTTAATGTGGACAAACAAAATAGATGGAGTTTGTTTAGATGAATCTTTACACACAGGATTACCAGTAACAGACGGTGAAAAATGGATTTTAATAATTTGGGTACGAGAAAACAAATTCAAATGAAAAACACCGCTTGGTTTTTTGGAGATTCATTTACATATGGTGAGGGGTGTAGAGAAGGATTTGAATATTATGATAAAATAGAATATGATGATAAAAGAATTTGGACAACTATTGTTAGTGATAAATTAAATCTGAAAGAAAAAAATCTTGGAGAACGAGGTTGTGCTACACCAAAGATATTTTCAAATGTAATTGAATATATCAACGAATTTAAAGAAGGTGATTATGTGATAATATCAGATTCTTTACCAAATAGAATATTAGGTGTAAATGAAAAACTAAAAAAAGTACAATCTATTACCACCGATATATTTGAAGAAGAGTATCATCTTGATAACTTTTTTGAGAGTAATGATTCTAAATATACCATGATGGAATATCTTCATCAAAACATTATACCAAACGAAACAGTTTGGCGTATATTTTATGAAAGACAGATAGAACAACTTCAAAAGTTTTTACTAAGTAAAAATATAAATTGTTATTATTGGGCTCACGAACTTTGGGCAAGAAGTACCAAAAAATATAATAGAATAACTGACCATAGCGAGGGGAAGATAGACGATGGTCATTTTTCATGGATTGGGCATCGTGAATTTTCTGAACATATTTTAAATTCTATTGGTAAGAAAAAATATATTATCCATAAAAATTTTATATGAAACGATACCCTCATCAATGTGGACCGATAGAATACATCAACGATACTCCTTACCAAATTGTTGCGAGATATCAAATAACAGATGTAAAAGACCCTCAATTAATTAAAGAATGGTTGGGGTGTGATACTGTTTTTAAATCAAATAGACAAAATATTTTTATATTTTGTAATCAAATCCAAGAGGTTTCTTGGGAACAAATATAGTTATATATATGAGATGGGTACAATACTTCAGAGAACTTGCACATACGGTCAAGAAAAAATCCAAAGATAAGAACACACAAATTGGTGCTGTAATTGTTGGTAAGGATAAAGAAATCGTATCTACTGGTTACAATTCTTTTCCTCGTGGTATAAAAGATTACGAAGATAAAAGACAAGAAAGACCCGAAAAGTATTATTGGTTCGAACATGCGGAAAGAAATGCAATCTATAACGCTGCAAGAATAGGAGTTTCTACTAAAGGAACAACTATGTATCTATCTTGTGGTATTCCTTGTGCAGATTGTACACGAGGAATCATTAACGCAGGCATTACTCGTATCTTCTGTGAAAGACAGAACATCACCAAAGGAACTATCTGGCCCGATTCATACGAAAGAAGTTGGGAGATGCTAGAAGAAGCAGGTGTAAATGTTCAATTTTATGATGATGAATTTCATGTTTAACAATATTTATATGAGTTATGACAAACGAGAAAATCACAGAAGAACTACTTTTTAAATCCCACTCACTTGGAATCAAAGATGAAGTATGGAAACTTGCATCCAAACTTAAAGAAGAAGATAGAACTTTAGATTTTAACGGTTCAATTCAACAAGCTTTTGAACAACTTACTAAGTAATCCATTTCCATATATTTATACTATATGGCAATAACATCCTTATCAGAAGTAACGAACGATTATGGTTCTTATAGAGGTAATTCTCTTATAGGAGAAAGAGGTGCTGCTGTTACTGTACCCAATGATGGGTTGGAAGGTATCGTGGGAAAACCTTATCCATTTTTAAACGGTATATTAGTTAAGATTGGAGGAACGTTATACACAGACCAGGGATATTTAAACGCATTAAAAGCAGCAGGAAATCCTTATTTATCAAAACGTTCTTTACCAATGGTGAGTTTTCCAAGTTTGGATGCACTAACACAAGAAGTAGAAGATGTAAAAGTACATGATGATAATGGTGGTGTATATAGAACTCAATACGCAGAGGTTGTTGTAACTAAAAGAATGTCAACAATTGAGGATATTTTATTTTATCTTAACGATTTTTTCAATCCAAATACATCAGATGAAGTTTTGGCACCCGCTTCAATTGGTTCGTTTGATTTTTTAACAACAAATTATTCAGCTGACTTAGATGTTAATGGGTTATATCCTGGTCTTGAATTTGAAACATATGAAGATATTGCAACAGCAACCACAGTTAAAATTTCAACACCACCAACTGAAACAGAACCAAAGAAATCAGAGCCACAAATAGTAGTAGATATTCAAGAAGAAAAACCACTAAGTGTTGTGGTTCCTCCTCAACAAACAGAAACAAAGTTTAAAACATCAACTGGTATAACAATCAATACACCAACTGGAACATTTACTGGTATTAATTCAAATTTCTTGCTAGGAGATGCCGATAAAAATACAGGTAATGCAGATGTTAGAGATACTATAAGACAACTTTCTACTTCTGATGGATTAGATAGAACCGGACTAAGAAGTGCGTATGATACTGGAGATTTTGGTCCACTTGGTGCAATGTTTGATAATGGGGAATTCGGTTCATTTGGTTTTTAAGATATGAGAAGAGCAAAGGCATTTAGTACAGTAAATTGGAGAAAATACTTGGATGTAAAAACAAACCCAAGAGCTAAATCATTTCTTAAATCAAGAGGTGATGATGTTCTTTGGCAAATTTCTTCAAATATTTATAGAGCAGCCGTTCGTAAAGGGTTGAGTGAAATTGTTTTATTGGTTCATCCCAATGCCGGTGCAGTAATAAGAATTCATAAATCTGAATACAAAGAACTTCTTAATTTATGTTTAAAATGGTTTGAAACACGAGAACAATATGATAGATGTTCGGAGATTCAATTTTACATATCAGAAGTTAACAGAGTACAACAAAAACCAAAAGTTCTCAAAAAACATAAGGAAAACATAATTTGATATATTTATAGTAGTAAAACAAAGGAAACTATTTCATGAAAGGTACATTTTTTTCAGCTGACTTTATAAAAGATAACAATGGTAATCTTAGATTACTTGAGATGAATACTGATACATCAGTTATTGCAGAACAAATTTCAAATGTAAACTGGCAAAGTTTAATTGATGTTATAAGTGGTAGTTCTATTACACAATTTGATGTAATATACAAAACTGTAATACACGAAAATTTAGTAAATAACTTACTAAATGAATTAGGTACAGAATTACCAGATTTAACAATTAACACATATGCCGAAGACCAGGCTACTATATATCCAACTTCAGTAGATGATGCTGATAATAAATATATTCTCAGATTAGCATATGATGAATCTGCTTTATTTGATAGTTTTTACTGTAAGAATAGATTAAATTCATATAGATTATTCATTTCATCAAGCGATAGTGGTAGTGGTTTTGTTGCACAACATTATTTTTCATCCTCGGCTGATTTACATAATACCCTTGAATATGTAATCAATCCAACAAATATACCAGACGTTTCTGTAAAGGATTTAGACGAACAGTTCAATCCAATTGATTTTTACAAAATTGGAAAAAGTGGAGAAACAGACCAGCAGAGATGGAATGGATTAATTGAAGCTGTAAAAGGACCGGATAAACTAATTGAACAATATCATTATCATGAATCAAATGTTAATGATAGTGGTTCACTTACTTCATATAGAAGTTTCTTTATAGTACATGGTACAGAACTTGATACGATAAATGTATTAAGTTACAAAAACTCAGCTTTGTTTGATTTACCAACGGATATCAGTAGTGAGGTTGATGATACAGTTTACGCTAATAAACTACAAGATTACCATTATTATGAATATACAACAAACGCTTTCAAAGTAGATGGTGCTGGTTTATTATCAACTGATAAAATTCAAATGGCGGATGGAACATATCAAGAATTAGGACAAGTTCAAGTTGGTGATTCAATTAAATCATTCTACGTTTCTGGTTCACCACAAGTTGAAAATGATTACGATACACTTAATTGGAACTATTCAGGTTCACAATTCCCTTCAGGTTCTTATGTAACAGAATCACAAGTTGTATTTAAAAATACTGAAACACTACATTACAACGGTCTTGTGGAATATGTAGTAAATGGAGATTCTCAATTCTCTGGTACATCAAAACAATTTTTAGTATTTGATAGTGGTTCTGGTTTGACAGGATACAAACATGCAAGTGAATTAGACCCAACAGTAGATTACTTCTATGATTTTCAAGGTAACATTATTGATTTAGATGAAGTTAATTATTATGTTACTTCAGATAATAACGTATCAATCGTAGAATTAGATGTTGAAAATACTGATACATATATCATCAGTAGTTCTACCGCATTTAACAACGTAGTATCTCACAACAACCCATGTTTCGTTGCGGGTACTCAAGTTACAATGAACGATGGAAGTTTTAAAAATATTCAAGATATTACAATTGGCGAAGTTGTGAAAACATATAATCACAATAATGGTCAAATTGAAGATAAAGAAATTATTAATATTTTACACAAACAAGTAGATGAGACTGTTAAGTTTTATTTTAGTGATGGTAAAGAATTACAATGTACACATGACCATCCACTTTATTCATTGACAAATCAAAAATATGTATCGTACAGTCCATCACTAACAAAACAATGGTATGGGTTAGAGGTAGACCAAGCAGAAGTTGGTACAAGAATCATGTTATCAGACGGAAGTGAAACAACAATCACCTCTATTGAAGAAAAAACAGATAAGGTAACAGTTTACAATCTACAAGAGGTTGTGGATAATCACAACTTCTATGCAAACGATATGCTTGTACATAATAGATGTTTTGTTGCAGGAACAAAAGTTACAATGGCAGATGGTTCTCAAAAAAATATTGAAGATATAGAAGTAGGAGAAATTGTACAATCTTATGATTTTGAAAATAATGAATATGCTTGGAAAGCAGTATTGGCAACCAATTCATTTGAACCAAGTTTAACTGTAACTTATACTGTGGAATTTAATGACAGTGAATTAGAACAAGCACAAATTACTTGTACATACGACCACCCAATTTTTAAATCAGATGGTACGTTAATTTCTTTTGAACCTGCTGATACTATTAACAAATATGTTGGTTTAGAAGCTGTAAAAGCTCAAATAGGCGATGAAGTAAAAACCATCGATGGGACAGGTACAATAACAGCTATAGTTGAAGAAATATCCAACCCAGAAACATTGCATGAAACATTTATCATCACAGTACAAGATAACGAAAACTTTTTTGCAGAAAACGTATTAGTACATAACAAATAAGGAATTATAGAAATGGCAAATCCAACTTTATACAAAAAGAAATCCATAAACGATGTAAGAAATAGAACAACCAGTTCTCTTACTTCAGAAGAAACTACACGAGTTAATAGCGTTGTAAGTACATTTTTTGACTTACTAAAGGCTGAACATATGAGTTAGTGGACGCGTATAGTTATATTGTAAATCACATTTTTGTAAAACTAAAACCAAGTAAAATACAAGGGGTAGGTGTATTCGCTTTGAGAGATATTCCAAAGAACACCTACCTTTTTCATATTTGGGAAGGTGACAGTGGATACTATCCTATTGAAGAATCCAAACTACAAACACTACCCAAAGAACTTTATTCTCACATAAAAGATATTTTCTTATACTCACCTGAGTTTCCAAAAGATACGAACACTTACATACAATTAACCAAAGGGTGTCATTGGATTTACACTACTCCTTATTACTTTGTCAATAGTGATATTAAAAATTATAACATTGATAAAGATACTTTTAAAACTACACGAGATATAAAAGAAGGAGAAGAGATACTTTCCAACTATGGTAGGTATGAAAGATTAGATAAAAAAGATTTGATATGAAATCAGATGAGGTTATAATTACCGATGAATATATTGTACTAAAAGAAAACACTCGTTCAGTTGTAATGGCTAAAGGTGCTAAATCTATAACTGAACTACATTCTCATGTTGTTTGTCAGAATGGTGGTAACGTTTTAGACATAGGATTTGGAATGGGGTTCTCTGCAAATAAAATGTCAGAACTTGCAGATACATACACTTGTATAGAAATCAACCCTCAAATTTACGAACGAGCATTAGAATGGGCTAAAGATAAACCAAATGTAGAAATCATATTTGGTAATTGGATTGATATCATCCCAACACTTGATAAAAAATTTGATGGTATATTCTTTGATACTCACAATGACTCTAACTCTCATCTTGCTGAAGAATATGCAAAGTTGATTTCAAAAGAAGGAACTATCTTTTCTCATTGGAATTATTTTCAAATTAGAGATATTAAAGAATTAAATACATATAAGTGTAATGTAGATATGGGTAGTATGCCAAAAATCACTAATTCAGTGCATAATATACATTGGACATATTTTACCAATGGTGAATTTAAAAAAGGTAAAAATAAAATAAAGTTTCATGAACCCAATAAAGTTATCTGAAAAATATACAATTTATAAAGGAAGATATAATGGAGAATATTCCATAGAAGATTTTCTTAAACTTGTGGAATTCAATCATAATAATACAATTCACACTAACAACAATTCTGCTTGGATAGAAATAGAATCACCTATATTTGATTCAATTAATAATCAAATTAAAAATCACATAGAAGAAATAAGCGGTAGAAAGTTTACTAATTGGGCACAGCATCATTGGGTTTACACTCAACGAAAGGGGTTTGATTTGGAATGGATGCATCAACATATAGAAGTTCATCCACCAGGTAGGTCTAAGATATTAACTGATTATACATTTACTTTTTATTTACAAACAACAGATGAGATTGAGGGAGATGAAGGAATGATTGTATTTCAAACTGAAGATGGAAAGAAACATAAATTTTTACCACAAGTAAATGATATATTTTTATTTCCTGCAGATATAAGACATACAGCAATACCAACACCAAACTCAAACAAAGAAAGAATTGTTTACGCCGGTAGTTATTGTATTAATATTTTTAATCAAAAAATTTATGAAAAAAATACTATCTGATAAAGATATTGATTTAATATTTTCGTTGGTAACAACTGAGTGGGAACGAATTGATAGATATGGTAAGTATGACCAATTATTTATCGATAACGAAATTATACAAAATAGAATAGAAAGTTTTTTTGAAAAACAAATTACAAAAAAACCTATTATGAAAATATTAAGAATGAATGAAGGAGATGGTATTCCAACTTTCTCTGCAGATTATTCTAATATGACAGATAAATATTATAGTAGATATGTTAATACAAATTTTATAATTCAAATTTGTTTAAATGATGATTATAATGGTGGTATTATTACAAAAGTAAAAGATGAATTTATACCAAAAAAAGGATTTGGTTTTATACAAAATAAAACAGAAAAATGTAGTATAGATAAAATAACCAAAGGGACGGCTTATTTTTTATTTATATTTATATCAAAGATACAAACAAACACATTACTATGAATTATAATCTTGATGTACTAACCGAAAAACAGTTAACTGAATTAAAAGAGTTAGTTAAAAAATCATTACAAATATCAAAAAATCCAAAACTTGGTAGATTGGATGAATATTCAGCAAATAGTACTTTTCTTCCTTACGATTCAAATAAAGAACTCACACAGTATATTAATAATATCACAAATAAAAAAACAACTCAAATAAATAGTTTTTTTCACATCTTGTATAATGAAGGAGATAAATTACCAAAACACAGAGATAGGTCAAATCACGAAATAAGAAAAAATCCAGAAGGAAGTGTTTCTTATTCTTTTTTATTAGAAATGTGTGAAGAAGGTGGAGAATTTTTATTAAACGATAGCGATATTATGTTTAACGAACCCGGCCAGTATGTGTGGTTTGATGGTCAAGATATTTTTCATGAAATAAAAGAGATAAAAAAAGGAAAACGAGAAGTTTTGGTAATTTGGTATAGACCAGATACGATATCAAAACTAATGTGAACGATGGAAAGAGAAACTAAAAATTTACTATAATGGATAGAGACCATTTAATGTTGGATAAATTGCTATCTATAGCAAAGAAAACAAATATAAAAAACCCATACAAGCAAGATTATAATATCACCAAAAAAACTGATATGTGGTTTGTTATGATACCACAATGGAGTCAATATCTCCCACCATTTAATATTGCTAGATTATCTTCTGTTCTTTTAGAAGATGGTTTTTATACTCGATGTTTGGATTTAAATATAAAAGCATGGAATTTAGTAAAAGATAAATTTGATGAAATGGGGTTCGACCCATGGTACGGTACACAGGCACACAAGTGGAAGGGTGATGTATATTTTAAGGAACTTCATCATTTTTTTGAAATACTATTTGAAAACGCAATAGAGGCTATTGTTAAAGCAAATCCTAAAGTAATTGGGTTTACACTATATTGGACAAATACAACTCCAACAGTATGGTTTAAAAATAAATTAAAAGAAAGATTACCAAATACAATTTTTATAGCAGGCGGACCATCTTCTCAAAGTTCTGCTAATTTTATGAAAAACGAATTTGATATTACTGTTATTGGAGAATCTGAAAAAATAATTGTAGAAACCCTTAATAAAATAGAAAACAAAGAAATTCAGAAATCAGATTTTCCATTAGTACTAACACAGCCAAGTAATGAGAGATTGAATTTAAATATGTATCCTATACCAAATTTTTCAGATTTTGATACAAATGAATATCTCATACCAAATGGAACTATCTCAGAGTTTAGTAGAGGGTGTGTAGCCAAATGTACTTTCTGTGAAGAAACTCACTTTTGGAATTTTAGACAAAGAGGATATCTTAGTTTAGTAGATGAACTAGAACATCTTAATAAACATTATGGAATAGAAGGAGTGTGGTTTGTGGATAGTTTAGTTAATGGTTCTCTTAAAGAACTTGAAGAATTTGCTAAAGAAGTTATTAGACGAGAATTAAAAATACAATGGTTTGGATATGCAAGACATGATAAAAGAATGGACCTGGAGTATTTAAAAACTCTTGCTAAAGCTGGATGTATATCCTTTCAATTTGGTTCGGAATCAGGAAGTAATAAAGTTCTTGAAGATATGAAAAAACGAATCACAAAAGAGGATATGGAACAGAACTTTATTGATTGTGAAAAGGCAGGTATATCCGCAGTTACTGGTTGGGTTATTGGGTTTCCTACTGAAACTATAAATGATTTTATCGATACAATGACATTAGTTTGGAGAAATCGTAATACAAGCATAACTAATCTTGTAGTATCTCAGCGATTTCATTTGGGTGCACAAACCATAGTAGGTCAAAACCCTGATAGATTTGAAATCTTTCCTTTTAATTATGTCGGATGTTTTATTAGAAATGATTTTACTTTAGGTAAACCACACTTATTAATTCGTTCAAAAACTTGGTCAATATTTCAAGAAGAATTGGTTTCAAAAAAACCAATAGGTAGAAAAAAAGACCAAATCTTAAAAAGCATCACTACGAATTAACTTACGATAATCCAAAAATACAAAATAATATAGAATTTGAAGATTTTGATTATAACATTATAAAAACAGATAATATATGGATGGATTCTTGTTTAAATCAACCCTTTGGATTTCTTAGATTTTTATGGAGAACTAGAGGAGGTTTTCAAATAAGAATAAAATTTGAAAAAGATATGGATTATAAAGAATTTGGTCCTTCATTAACAAGTGATTTGAATGGATATTTTGATTTTAAAATTAACCATATTGGTGAATGGGAATGTGATATAAATTTAACTTTTATACAACCCACATATCAACCTTTTACACAATTCCCAGATGAATATTTTTTTAATCCGAATAACGCTACATTGAGAGCAAGAAAATTTGCAAAACCCAGTTGGGGTCAAGATGGAATATCTAAGGAAGAATATACAGTTATTGCAGACAAAGTAACAGAGTATAATGAAAGTTTAAACTTATCTTTTAATTATAAAAATAAAATTAAAGGAGATTGGGCCATTAAAAAAGAAAATAAAAATTTATTTTAATATGATTTATGCAACAATGTGTATAGGGAGTAGTTGGGTTACTAAGTTTAAAAAATCTATTAATGAATTTGGTAAAAATAATACACTATATATCCTAACAGATTCACCAGATGAGTTTTCTAATTGTGAAACAATAATATATGAAAGAGATGAGTTTAGTTATTATGAAAAAATAAATTTAATATTAAATCTATTGGAGACCCATAGAGAAAGAATAACCTATATTGACGCGGATTGGTTAAAACATTACAATACCAACATTTCTTTTTCTGATGAATGTCTATACACTTATCAAATATTTTATTTAAATACAAAACCTATAATGTTCTTTTTTCCTGAATTAGAATTAAAAAAAATAAATAAAATTGTAAACTTAATAGGTTTGGAAAAGTTTGGTAACACTTACATACCAGAAGCAGTTTTATCTTTTCCATATTTTGATGAATTTGATAAAATAAAAAGTGATTTTAATATCATGCAAAATCCAATCGAAGATATTTATAATAAAGAAGTACCTGTTAGAACTGCACTTAAAAAGTATAGTAAATATGGAGTAGGCTATGGAGAGGGATTAGCAATCACCGCTGTTGCAGATAAGTACAAATTGTGTGTAAAAGATTTTGGTGAATTCCCTAACCACACATGGAGAAAAAAAGTTTTATTATAAATTGATATAGATGCCAGAGAACGTTGCGAAAAACCCACCAAAGGGTAAAGTTAAATTTAATTTAACTCTTTCAGAAGAACAAAAAGAAGCAAAAGCAAATATCTTATATCACCCATACAATTTTATATTGGGTAAAGCAGGTAGTGGTAAAACACTTCTAGCGGTACAAGTTGCATTAGATATGTTCTTCACAAGACAGATAAACAAAATCATTATAACAAGACCAACTGTATCCAATGAAGATAATGGATATCTACCTGGTTCTCTTGATGAAAAGATGGAACCTTGGTTAGTTCCTATTCGTTCTAATATGAGAAAGGTTTATAATAAACCCGCAATTCTACAAAAGATGGAATCAAATGAAGATATAGAATTGGTATCTCTTTCACACTTTAGAGGAAGAACCTTTGAGAACTCATGTGTAATTGTAGATGAGTTTCAAAACCTAACTAAACAACAACTTGGTATGGTATTGGGTAGATTAGGAAAAGGTTCAACTATGATTCTTACAGGCGACCCACAACAAATTGATTTAAAATTTAACAACGATTCCGCTATACACGAAGTGCCAAAACTTAAACCATCTCAATATGTTTATTCTATTGCACTAAAAGATAATCACAGACATGAAGCATTGGATGAATTATTGAAATTACTAAATGAGTATTCATGAAAATCTTAATAATAGGTATTGGCAGAAGTGGTACTACCTCATTATTACGAGGAATACAATCTCAAGGGTTTTATGGTATAAGTGAACCGTATAACGAATGGATTCGCGATGAATTATCATACCCACTGGAGGAGTTAGATAAATACAATAATGTTGTTGTTAAAACTACTAGTTATCAAAAACCAAAAAACTATAAAGGCAATTGGATTGAGTTTGTTAAAGAGTTTTCAAAATCATTTGACAAAATTATATTTTTAGATAGAAGCGATTTTGATGAGCATTATGAGAGTACTTTAAATTTATGGTATAAATCTCATGTACAAAAACAACCAGTAATGAGTAAATGGTCTAGTGAAGATATACCAGATTTGTTTAGAATAGGATTTGCATCAGGCGGTGGTAGACAAAGATTACAAAAAGAAAAGGATGAACTAAAACAACTTGCAACAGAGTTGAACTGTGACATTACTTATTATGAAGATTTATATTCAAACGATAGAAGTATGGTTAACCAAATAATTTCAGATTGGGGATTACCATTAAAAACCAATGAATTATGTACCTATTTAGACCCCAGCCATAAACTAAAAAAAGATAAAAAAACTTTACTATAAATTTGGATTTCTCATATTTTTTTCGTATATTTACTATGTAAATGATTAAAACTTAAAAGATATGAACATTAAGGAATTTTATTTAGAAACTTACCCAACTGATGATTTGGGTACAGAACTCAATGAAACAGCAAACTTTACTGGTTTGTTAAATGAACTACACAATGGTAATGATGTATATGATTACATCGGTGTTGGTGATAGTTTAATTAGAGAAAGATTGTTTGAAAAGCTTTCAAACATACTCAATACTTCTTATGATTATATTTGGAACCTTTGGTTAAAATAAAAATGAAAACAAAAATTTACTTATTAAGTATTTTATTTTTATTGACAGGATGTAGTAAAGATGAAATCATAGATGTAGTAGTAGACCCACCCATCGAACCTCCTATTGAACAAATAAATCCATTTAGTTCAATAACCCCACCTAATTATTTAAACCCATCTCACCTTACTAGAATACCTTATTTACATACTAACTATGAGGATATGTATAACACATATGGTACTGGTTTAGTAAAGGATAATTATGTAGGACCACCACGAGATGCTGTTGTTATAGATTATAATGGGGATGGGTACTATGATTTAGTACATAGTGGAACTGATTGGGAAAAATCTTTTAGAGCAGAAATAACAGATGATGACCCACTTGGAAATCAATATAGAAATAAAATTCAGTTTTTCTATGGAGATGAGTTTGGAAACCTAACATTAGATGTCAACATGTCAACTAAATATTGGGGAATGCTTCATGGGTATAAAGGAAACGTAAATGATTATAACAATGATGGTTTACCTGATATGTTATTTGTAGGAACTGGTTGGCACGGTCCTTCTGTTAATAATTCTCCACAAGAATATCTCAATCATGAATATCCAACAATGTTATTAAGTAATGGTATTGGTAATTATGAACAAGTTAATTTTTATGAACTTTCTGACCACTATGACCACTCAGTATCATCTGGTGATTATGATAACGATGGTGACGTTGATATCATTTTCATAAAACCAGGACACAATCCGTCTTGGGTTCTCGAACATGGAATGAGTATAGGTAGACTTTTAAAAAACAAAGGAAATGGTACATTTGAAATCATCGAATTGGTCCAAACCGAGTTTGACAATAATCAAACAAGAGAAATAACAAATCAACTAGTGCCGGTAGATAAACTATATAATAAATTTACAAGCGAATTAGTAGATATTAATAATGATGGTTTTTTAGATTTAATACTTGGCGGTTCTAAAAATTCTGGTTCTCATATCCTTTTAGGAAATGGTACTGATTTTATGAAAGAAATAATAGAAATTCCTGGTGTATTTAATTATGATTTTGCAATTGATTTTACCATTTATGATTATGACTCCGATGGCGATAAAGATATTATTGTAAATAGAATACCAGACAGAGATTCTGGTGAGCATTATGAAGGTTGGTATATGCAGGTTTTAAAAAACGAAGGAGGACAGTTTATAGATGTTTCATCTACTGATATAAACGATAATTCATTTTTTGGTGGAACTCATTGGGTAAACTTTATTCATATTGCAGATTTTGATAACGATGGTATTGTTGAGTTATTTAACAATACGATTGATAGAAATACTGATTATAAACCATGTGATACTTGTAATATGCCAAAGTTAGAATGGGAAATAATAGAAGGAAAATTCGTTAAAAAATAATTCATTTTTTATTTGGAAATCTCAATTTTTTTTCGTATATTTACAATGTAAATGATTGATAAGTTATGATAGTAAAAAAAGAAAAAACAAAAGGAATCGAAATCGATTTGACAGGACCACAAGGAAACGCCTATTACCTTTTAGGTTTAGCTAAAAAGTGGGGTAAACAACTTGATATGAGTGAAAACTATATCAAGGAAATGTTAGAAAAAATGATGAGTGGTGATTACGAAAACTTGGTAAAAGTTTTTGATGATGAGTTTGGCTCAATAGTAACAATATATAAATAACCTTTAAATTTAAAATTATGATAAAAGCGATTAAATCCAAATTATTAACTTACCTTTTCATGGATTGGGTAAAAAACGAAACTGATTTAGAAACCCTAAAAGTATCTGCAAACTTTATTAAAAAAAGAGAAGTAGAAATTACAGGTCATATTCCTATAATGGGATTTAAATCTTATGAAAATAATTAAGAAAATGTTTGGTAAATCCAAATAATTTTCGTATATTTACATTGTAAATAAGTGATATGACAGAAAAGAAAAAAATAGTTTACATCGATATGGATGGTGTAATTGTAAACTTTGGTTGGGCAATCCAAGATTGGTTCGACAAACATCCACACTTAGTAGAAAGATACAAAGAGTTTCCTGACCACATACAAGGTTTATTTAGAAACCCACCTCCAATCGAAGGTGCAATCGAGGCAATCAACAAACTTGCTGAAAGTGGTAAGTATGAATTGTTCATAGCAACTTCAGCTCCTTGGGGTAATGCTGGTTCTGCGATGGATAAAAGATTATGGATTGAGGACCACTTTGGTAATTTATTCCACAAGAAAATGTTTATCACCCATAGAAAAGATTTACTTCTTGGTGATTATCTAATTGATGATAGAACTAAGAATGGGGCTGGTGAGTTTAGTGGAGAACTTCTTCAGTTCGGTACGAATTGGGAAAATAATAAAGAAGGTCAGTTTCCTAACTGGCAAAGTATATTAGATTACCTTTTATGAAAAACGATAGATTAGGAAT
>Ga0181564_10002348_pt1 | contig 16539 bp, 12 predicted proteins | sample 011ome_24_FD_134512 | JGI IMG/M metagenome (GOLD analysis project Ga0181564, IMG submission 134512) | Coastal salt marsh microbial communities from the Groves Creek Marsh, Skidaway Island, Georgia - 011513CT metaG (megahit assembly) | ecosystem: Environmental > Aquatic > Marine > Intertidal...
CGATAGCATGACCATGTCCTCGCCCTCCCCCTGTACATATGTGATGCATTTGAAATCAATAGATGCCGCGACTCGTGCGTATACGGCCCCGCAACACCCGTGCGCGTGAAGACGACGACGGCGCACCGCCGCCGTCACCGCCGCCGCCGCCCGCGCGCGCGCTCGTCGTTGACACCCGAAACCAAGCCCGCGGCGACCCAACGACGGCACGCGCGCTCGACCCCGCACGGCTCGCTCGAGGTACGCGCGCGCATTCGCCGCGCACGCATGCGCGTGGCGCGATGACCCCTAAACCGACGCGCTTTTTTAGCTTAGCGGGTGTGATGATGAGAAGAGTGAAATACAAAAAAATTCTGGAGAATCGTTTTCGCCAGTCTGTGACTCGAGAATCGCGCTCGATCGAGCCCGCAACCGTTCGCGGAAAAATCTGACTGTTTCGGCACGATTTTTCGCCTTCGCGCGCCGAGCGTCACATATTTGGCGCGCTGGCCAATCAGAGGGCGCGAGGCGTCTTCTTCTCGCGCGAGAAGCCACATCTTCACATGTTGAAATCGGGAGAGTCGCGTGTGACCCAGCGCGCGCGGTACTCGCACGCGCACGAGACGCGCGAGATGTTCGCCGCGACGCTCGCGACGTCCGGGGCGACGGCGGTCGCGGGATCACCCCTCGGGGCGACCCGCGCGCGCCGGTCCCCCGCGGTGACGTCGCCGGCGCGGCTCGCGTCCCCGAAACGAGCCACGACGGTCCGTCGCCGTCTCGACCTCCGCGCGGTGGCGACCGAAAACGCGGACCGGAAGCCGCGCGAGGTCAAGACGCGCGCGCAGGTGACCACGAAAGAGGTCACGGTGTCCGAAGTGAGCGGATCCGTGGCGGCGCCCATGCCCGAGGACGACTCCGTGAAGGTACGAACGAACGCGTCGTCATCGCGCCTCCCCGGGGAGGAAAACATCGGAGGAAAACATCGGACGATTCCACGAGCCGACTCGCTACACTCAATGAAACGCGTTTCGTTCTCGACGTCATCAGTCAGGACCCCTCTCGCGTCCGTGACGCGCTCTGACCAAAATAAACCCCTTCCCCTTTCCCGACGACACGACACGACGACGCGCGTTCCTTCTTCTGTTTCGTTCACGCGCGCGATGGCACGATGACGAAAACCACCGTAACTGTAACACACACGTCAAAAAAAACGACAGGCCAAGCTCACGCGCTTCGTGGACGATAACCGCATCGAGCTCAACGCGCTTTTCAACGTGCTCGTCGTCGGCTCGGTTTCCTTCGGCGCCGTGTTTTCGGTGGTCGAGGTGGACGCGGACATCCGCACGGGCTGGACCTGGTGGGAGATCCTGCGGAACATCCCCGCGGACAACCTGGCGGCGTACCAGCAGAGCGTCTTCGACAACCCCGTGCCCACCAAGGCGTTCACCTCGGGGGTGGCGTACACGCTCGGGGACTTCACCTGCCAGCTGTCGCAGGGCAAAACCGTCGCGACGGTGGATTTGCGGCGGTCGTTGCGATCGGGCTTCGCCGGGTTTCTCATCCACGGCCCTCTGTGTCACTACTGGCTCTTGTGGACGGAACAAAACTTGTCGTTCAACGACGAGTGGTGGACCACGCCTTTGAAAGTGTTCGCGGACCAGACCGCGTGGAGCCTGTTCCTGAACAGCGCGTACACCGCGTGCATCATGTCGCTGCAAGGGATGTCGCCCGCGCGCGTGAAGGGCGAGATCCAAGCCACCTGGTGGAACGCCATCAGCGCGGGGTGGAAGTTCTGGCCGTTCGTGCACATGCTCACGTTCTCGCCAGTCATCCCGCAGGACTTCAAGCTGCTGTGGGTGGACTGCGTGGAGGTGATCTGGGTCACCATCCTCTCCGCGGCGGTGAATCGCGACTCGGAGAAGGCGCTGCAGGTGCCTCTCAACGCCGAGGCGGAGCGCCCCGGGCTGCAGTTGCAGGAGCAGCTCGCGAACGAGTTCAGCGCGGAGGTCTCGGGGGTGGAGATGCGGTTCGACAAGGATTTGCTGCCCTCGCGGGACTCCATGGACGGCTCGGGGTCGTCGGGGGACGAGGGCGACGGGTGCGCGTGGTCGGACACGTGCGCGGCGGATTTCGGGGGGGAGGGCGAGGAGCGAGTGACGCGCGACGCGACGGAAACCGCCGCGGGAGCGCGGTGAAAAACGCCACGCGCGCTCGGAGCGACGCGAACGCGGGTACTACGGTAATACGTACCCCTTTCGCTTCTCTCTTTTTCTGGTTTGTGATACCACGCGAAAAACGCGCGAGATAAGACACACATCGCGCGAACGCGCGCCGCGAACGCGGTATCGTGACTATTAAACGACGGACTTAAACGACTACGTACGAGACGAGAGGCACTCTCCTTTCGCGGCGGGCTCGCGTCGACGGCGCGGACGCGTCACCACTCGCTCTCGCGGTAATCTTTGAAGAACTTTCCGAACGGCGGTTCCGCGGCGTCGCGCACACCCTCCAGGATGGGCGCGACGCACCGCGCGGCTGCGTCCTCCTCGTCGATCGGGGTCTGGAACTCGTGCTCCTTCGCGATGCGCGCGGCGACGTGCCTCGGGTTCTCGTCGTTGATCCAGCCGGTGTCCACGGCGTTCATGTAGACGTTATCGTTTTTGTAATCCGCCGCCGACGTCGCCGTCATCATGTTCAGCGCGGCTTTCGCCATGTTCGTGTGCGGGTGGTTGGGGGTCTTGTACCGGTAGAACTTGCCCTCCATCGCGCTGACGTTGACGATGAACCCCCGGTTGGGCGCGCGCGCCCGGTCCGCCGCGTCCGCCTCGGCGGGCGCGCCCAGCGAAGTCGCCGTCGCCGCCATCAACGCCCGGAGCTTCCCGTTGAGCACAAACGGCGCCGCCGCGTTCACCGCCAGCACTTCGAGCAGCTCGGGCGTCTCCACCTCGCCCAGCTTCGACGTCCAGCTCGTCTTCACACGCAAATCGATCTGCTGCTCGTTCACGTCCAGCGCGCCACGCGGGAAAAGACGCGCGGACGCCTCCGCGGCTGAGGAAGACGTCTCGGCGTCGGAAGGCAACACCGCGAGCTGGCTCGCGGCGGCGCTCGGCGACAGCCACCCGGTCGCGCCCGCGGAGTCGCGAAACTCGGCTTCAAGTCGGTTTCGCTGTACGTCGAGGCTCGCTCGCGGATCCAAGGGATCCACGGGATCCACGGGATCCGCGGGATCCGCGGAATCCACGGGATCCGCGGGTATCGCGTCCGCGACGCCCGCGAGCAGAGCGCTCGTCCCCATCGCCGCGAAAGCGTCGTCCCGATGCGCGACGGCTCCGTCGTCGTCGCCGCGCGCGCGCGCCCTCGCGCCCTCAGCCTCCGCCCGCAGCAGGTGCCGGTAGTACGCCGGCGGCCGGCGCACCGTCTGGCACGCGTTGTTGACGATCGCGTCCAGTCGGGGCAGCGTCGCCGCCAGGCGCGCGCACAGCCTCTCCAGGCCGGGAAGGTCACGCAGGTCCATGGCCACGACCGTCAGGCGGTCGCGCCACTCCCCCGCGTCGGGCTCGAGATTGAACCTCCGCGCGCAGTCCACCGGGAACCGCGTGGTCGCCACCACCGCCGCGCCGCACCGCAGGAGCTTCAGGGCGATGCGGTACCCGATCTTCACGCGCGCGCCGGTTACCACCGCGACGCGCCCCGCGAGGTTGGCGGTTTGCGTGCGTTTGGCCCAGTTCAGAGCCGCGCACTCGGGGCACAGCGAGCCGTAGAAGCGGTGCAACGTCCTGTACCTTCGTTTGCACGCGTAACACTGCCTCGGCTGGTGCAGAACACTCGGCGGTTCGGCTCCGTCGTCGTTCGGGTCCGTCGAATCGATTCGCGCGTCATCGCGTCCCGCGAACGCCGCCGACGCGCCCGAGCACCCGTCGGGAACGGACGGGATGGGCGCCGGCGTCCGCGTCGGCGCGACGGCTCCCGAACCCTCTTCGTTTTCGTTTTCGTTTTCCTCCTCTGTTCGGCGCGCGCGCGACGCGCCGTCCGCGGTATTCGGCGGTAACGAAGCCGTTTCAATCATCGCGATTTGATCGGTCGTTCCGTTCGCGAGCAGCGAGACTCCTTCGTGTTCGAGCGCGAGCGCGTTGAGCCGGGCGAGCCTCTCGGCGCGCATGTGCGTCTTGTTTCGCGCATCGCGGTCCAACGCCTTCTCCTGCATCTTCCTGCGGTTCAAGTCTCGCTTCGACTGCTTCGTCGCTCGGAACGCCTTGGGGTCCACGCCGTAGTGCCCGAGCTGACCGCGGAGCTCCGCGAGCAGGGGCTGCAGCGCCACGCGGAGCGGCTTGTGCCGCCTGTGGTGGAACGAAGCGTGGACGCCGGAGGTTACCTGCTCCCGTCCCGTCCCGTCCCCGTCGGCGGCGGCGGCGGGCTGGCTTTTCGCGTCGGCATCCCCTCCGCCGCCCAGCGCGCGCAGAACTTTCAGGCAGGTCTCGAGCTCGGCGTCGTCGAAGCCACGGGAAGCGTCGAACGCCTCGGGCGTTAGCTCGTCGAGCTCCGCCATCGCGGGTGCCACCGGCGCGCTCTGGGCGCGCGCGGAGTAGCAAGGGGAAGCGTTCGGGGAGCTGAAAAATCGTCGTTTTCGGGATCTGTCGTGCCAAGTCACTGAGAGAGACTCAGTCGTACTGTGACAATCGATGTGCCAATAATCTGGCGATAAGCCCCGCGCGATCGCGGCGCTCGCCACTTCGCGGCTCATAGATGCCCGCGTCGTTCGTGTACCAGAAAGGCCGCAAGAAACCACGCGAGGACGCAGACATCTGCGAGGTAAAGTGCAAGCGCTTGGCGTGTGAGATCCAGGTGTGCATATCGAAGGTCCCTCTGACGAAGTCGAAAGTCTCGGCCAGCGTGCTCGATCACGGGAAGTGCCAACCGGACATCGACAGGTACAACCGGTGCTGCGACGCGGCGAAGAAGGCGCTGGCGCGGCAAGAGGGCCCGCGGGATACGTAGGCGGACGCGCGCGCTTCACCTGACCACCGCGTGTCACTCGTCGCCCGTCAGACGACATGTCCTCGATCATGTCCACGAGCGTCGTCGTCTCGGTCTCAGCCTCGAGCGTCGGGCTGGCGTCCCGGCGACGCCGCGCCTCGGGCGCGTCGCTTCGCGCCTCCCGCGTCTCCCGCGCGCTTTCGTGCGCCCCGCGCGCCTCCGCGGAGGATGTTCCGGAGGGAAGCGCGCCGGCGCCGTTCACCAACGCGGACGCGTTCAAGGCGCTGGACGCGATCGGCGGCGCGGCGGCGAGCGGTCCTTTCGGCGGCGGCGGCGGAGCTCCGGCGGCGGCGGCGAACCCCTTCGCGTCCGCCGCCGCGCCGGCGCCGGCGGCGGTCGCGGGCTTCCGCGCGTCCTCGACGGAGCCGTCCTCCTTGCCGACCAAGGCGGACGCCGACCGGCTTCTGGCGCGGTTCGACCGGGACCAGCGGCGCGGCGAGCTCCCGGACGAAACCTGCGAAGAAGGGTCGCCGCGGTGTACGCACCCGCCGCTGCGCCAGTCGGTTCGCGCTCTGGCGGCGGCGTCGTCGCGGGTGATGCTCGGCATCTGCGCACCGGACGCGGCGGGGGGCCTGGCGGCGTTGAAGGCCTGGGTCACGGACCTCGGTTTGCCGAGGGGCAAGCTGCATGGGCTGGACATCGATGGCGTGGAGCAGCCCCCCCCGGAAGGCCCCGTGTTCCTGAAGTACAACTCCGACTCGGGAGACGCGTTCCTCAGCGGGTACGGCGGCGAGTTCCGCGGCGTGCTCTTCACGCCCGAGCTCGGCGACGGCGCCTTTAGGCAGTATGGGTATCTACCGCTCGATTTGCCCGCGGGTGGGGAGACGCCGCGATGAAAAAAAGCGTGTACATAACTACGTTTTGATACATACGCGCTTAAGGGCTTAAGGGCTTAAGGTGCTGTGTCTTACATCGCGCGTAGTATTAAACACGCGGTCGTAAACGCGTCCGCGGACGCGGAAGTCTCTCTCGCTCTTCTTTTTAGTCGCGCGGCGCGTCGCGTCTCTTTTCTCTTTCCCGCGCCGCGGCGCCGCGGACTTCTTCTCCTCACGCCGCGGCGCTGCGCTTCGCGCGCTTCGGGATCGTCTCGCAGTCGATGACGTACCGCACGGCGGCGTCGTTCTTCTTGTCGAGCGCCTTGAGCGCGTCCGCCGCCTTCGCGGCGTCGATGACGCGCACGTCCGGAAAGACGCCGTGCTTGACGCAAAACTCGAGGCACGCCTCGGTGCTCTTCGTGCCGGCTATCAGCGAGCCGCGCACGACCTTGCGGGAAAACACGAGCGCGTTCGCGGCGAGCGCGAACGGACGCGCGTCCAGGCCGAGCAGCACGAGCGTGCCGTCGGGCGCGAGCAGGTCCACGAGCGCGGCGACGTCGTGCGGCGCGGAGACGGTATCAAGGATCACGTCCAGGCTGACGCGATCGTCGCCGGACGCTTTTTTTTCGTCGGAGTCGCTCGCCGAGCCCTCGCCGAGCGGGGGGTCGGGATGTTGCCAGCCGTACACGGCGGCGTCGCGCTTCGAAGCTTTTGTGAGCTTTTGCGCTTTCACCGCCTCGGCCTTCTCCTTCATCGCCTCGGCGTCGGTCGTCACCCAGAACTCGGACGCGCCCATCCGCCGCGCCGCCGGCTCCTTGTCGGGCGACGACGACAGCGCGACGACGTCGCATCGCATCGCGCGCGCGAGCTTCGTGGCCATCATTCCGAGTCCGCCGAACCCGGCGACGCCGACCCGCTTGCGCCCGTCCAGGCACCCATACCGCACCAGCGGGTCGAACGTGGTCACGCCCGCGCACAGCAAAGGCGCGTACTTGGCCAAAGAGCTTTTGGTGTCGGTAGTCTTCGACGCGTCTTCGTCTCCTCGCGTCTTCGGGAGTGATTCGGGAGGCAGCTTGAAGCAGAACCGCTGGTTCGCGACGAACGCGTCGCTGTACCCGCCGCGCGTGCGCTCGCCGTCCGGTCCGGCGCGGCCGTACTTGGTTTCCCCGCCGTACGTCCAGACAGCGCCGTTCAGGCAGTACTGCTCCTCGAACGCGCGGCACGAGCGGCACCCGAAGCAAGAATCAACCATGCACCCGACCGCGACGGCGTCGCCGACTCTGAGCTTGGTGACGTTGCGTCCAACCTTCGTGACGACGCCGGCGAGCTCGTGGCCGGGAGTCAGCGGGTAGGGGGCCAAGCCTTCCTTCACGAAGTGCACGTCGGTATGACACACGCCGCGGCGTGAGGAGGGGGGAGGGGGTGAGGGAGGGGATCCGGTGGGTGCTGGAGAAGACGTAGACGAACGAGCGGCGGAGCGTGTGAGGTATACCGTATTTTAGAGTCTTTCCTCTCGTGGCGCGGGACGGGGACTCCTACCAGAAGAGTACATCGAAGGCGACGTCTTCGTCTCCCGCGTCGTACCGCTGCACGACGTCGGGAGCGAGGGAGTCGAGGTCGGCGCGCGAGGCGCTCAGCGCGTTGGCGAGGGGCATGCTCGCGTGTGTGTGGAAGTGTCTTCTCTTTTTCGTCGTGCCGGGGTCGTGGCTTCTCTTTCGTCTTTTCCGACAAGTGTTCGTTCTTCTCCGACTGTCGGCACACTGTCCGAGCCCCTCACCGAGGCGTGAAGTCGCGCGACCTCGGCGCTTTTCCGTTTCTTTTCCCACAACTCGGGTCGCATCTTGCCGCGGAGATGGCCCGCATGACGGGCCTCTCGTCCAAAGACAAGAGCACGTTCTTGTACGGCTTCGCGGTCCCGCTGTCGGTGGGGTTCCTCGTCGCGTTCATCATCTCCATGGTACACGTCGAAAAGGCGCAGGCGGACGCTCGGGCAAAACTCGTGAAAGCGTACGACGAGTCGGTGGACGCTTGGCTGGCAGGAGACGGGGAAACGTACCGCCGGAAGTGGACCGGGGAAGAGGCGCTTCCGCTTCCGTCCGTCTCGCTCGAGCGCGAGGATCCCGAACGACCTCAGTCCAGTGTCGAGTTCGGTGTGCTCCAGTCCGGTCCCGAGGCGACCGGTTCGTTAAGGGACGATGAACCCGATTACAAACGCTACGACGAGGGCACGATGTTGGTCGCGATCCTCGAGGGGTTCCACGACGAATCGTTCCACACCGGCGTGGAGGACGTGGTCTTCACCGTCGGCGACACGTCCGTGCCCGTGAAGGCGATGACGTGCGCCGTCAACGAGTACTGCAATAGCCCCACCGAGGAGGACGCCGAGGACAGCAACAGCGACGAGCGCGATTGCCGGTTCACCATCTCGCACGCGTTTTTGCAGTCGGTGCGCCTCGTCGACCTCACGGGCGACGCCGACGCGTTCCTCGGCGTCGAGGCGCGAGCCTCGACGTGCGCGCTTGAGTACTACACAAATCACGGCACCGGGGATTGGTTCGCCAGCCGCGACGCCGCGATACAGGAGTGCGCGGTCGCGTCCGCGACGTACATCGCTCCGGATGTGCGTCGCGACGTGCGGGTTTCGATTCGGTCGCCGCGCGACCCCTTCGTGACGGCCATGGAGCTGACGCGCGACTCGAGCGAAGGGCGGTGCTCCGGGGACTTCGGCATGACCCCCGAGGAGCTGCGAAAAGTCGCGCTCGACGCGGGGATCGCCGCGGGCGTGCTGGGTCCGGCGGCGGCTGCGGCGTGGGCGGCGGGCACGCATTTTCTACGCAAACAAAACGCGGAGAGGAGGGCTCACCAGTATTCGAAAGAAACGCCCGCCGGCGCCGGCGCGCGCCGCGGCGGCGCGGCGCCGGCGCCGGTGTCGGCCGCGGTCGCGCAACAGCCGCCCTCGGCATACGGAGGGATGCCTGCGAGACCGGCGATGCCGCAGCCGCAAGGACCTCCCGCGGCATACGGCGGTCAGTCGGCGCCGGCGACGTATAACACGCGGTCCACGTTCGCGTCGATCTTCGGGCGCGGCGTGCAAACGCGATAGTTTCGCGACCGTAGAGGCAACGAAGAGTACTGGTAGTCTATTAGGTAGAGCGTCAGTGAAGAGTATTAGCGCGTGAGTGGTACGGTACGTTGTACTGATGATTTGGGTGTGGCGTCTTAGGGTCACCATTCACGTGTAGTGGCTACGTGCTGCGCACTATGCCGCTCGTTGAGAAGAAGACGTTGAGAAGAAGACGCGGAGGTCCTACGTACGAGTATTGCAAGTGCAACGACTCGAGGCTTCCGGAAATCGGTGAATAACGTTATTCCGATCGGAATAAACGTGCGTTTGCGCATCCGCGGCTTCAAGGCCACGGACCGGGCGCGTCCTCGTCGGGCGCGCGCCCGGTGCTGCGGTGCGCGTGCACGCACTGCCACGCGTCATCCGCCTTCTTGAAGACATACGACATGACGAACACATCGTGGTTGGGGGTGCCTTTGTAAGCGAAAGACGCCTCGTTCACGGAAACCGCGTACGCCATTTCTCCGCTGACGTCCAGCGTCTTGACCTCCAGGAGCTTGCCGGTGCTGTCGGTGATGTCCGCGTTGCTCATCATCTCATTCAAGCCGTCCATGGTGATGGGGTTGCCGCTGGGCCGGATGAGGAGCGCCGGGCCCCAGTCGGGGAAAGCATCTGTCGACGTATACGTCGACAGCTTGTCGATCAACGCGCGTAGGACCGATTCGTCGTCGGACGTGGCGTTCACGGAGAAGGGACGGAGGGCGGCGCGCGTGGGAGCATGGCGCGAGGAGGGCTTCATAAGAAGCCGGGGAGCGAGGTGCTTGACCGCGGAGATGCCGGGGGCGAGGGCGAGACGCATACGTGGACGTGCGCGGGTGATACACAGAGTGATTGTAGTCTACCGTAGAGTGCCGAAACGCCTTGTGATCGACTTGCGACAATCTCGGTCTGAAATCGAAAGGCGTTTCGGTTTCACGCGTTAACCTAACGTCCAATTGCCGTCGCGCGGACGCGCAGTCCGCCCCGCGCCCCACGTCCGCCCGCCGTGATGGACGGTTTCGAGGCCGCGCTGGAGATGATCAAGCCCCACGCGACGGGCCTCGCGTGGGGCTCCGTGCTGTCCATCGCGTTCAACACCGTCGCGCGCCGCAACCCCGACGCGCGGCGACTCGTGGCGGGCACGCCGCTGTACATCTACGCGGTCGCGATGATCTTCCAGGCGCTGGTGTTCGCGCCCGCGGCGTACTCGGCGTGGTCGCGCTGGAACTTCGACCCGCAGTGGATGAAGGAGGGCTGGACCACCGCGCGCGGCACCGTGAACGTGGACCCGATGGGGGAGAAGAAAAGGCTCGAGCGCGTGTACCTGTACGCGCTCTTCGGGTACATGATCAAGGATATGTGGATCTTCCGCACCGACGTCTTGTTCTTCGCGCACCACCTCATCTGCCTGTTCGGCATCGCCGCGTTCTTCGCCATCCCCGCGGGCATCGGCGCGTTCGTCGTGGGCGGGACGGTGCTGGAGCTGGGGAACTTCACGTACAACATCGTGCTGCTGGTGGGGAAGGACAGCGGCAAAACCGTGCCCGCGAAGGTGAAGCACTACGCGGAGTGGCTCTACGCGACGTGCATGCCGCTGAGCAACCTCGTCGGCGGCGCTATGTTCGTGTGGTTCGCGGGCTTCCCGCGTCTCGAGGGCACGCCCTGGGTCACGGGGCTGGGCACGGCGTGGTTCTCGCTCATCGCGGGGAGGGAGTACGTGCACCTCTCGCGGTCGGTCCCGTACTTCGCGAAGCACTTCAAAGCGAAGCGCGCGCTGGCGAAGGCGAACGCCGAAGCGAGCGCGCTGGCGGCCAAACTGAAAAAGAAAACGTGACATATGGACGAAAGCGCGTCATAAGACGCGATTTCGCGAATCGCCGAAACGAACGCGTACGCATATGGACGTGTGTGCGTCCATATGCGTTCGAGTCATATGACATAACGCACGTGTCGTGTATGTATCAGTATCAACATATCGTATTATCGTCGTCATCAAAAACAAGCGCGTCTTTTCGTCGTCGTCGTCGTCGTCGTCGAACGACGCGCGCCATCGCGTCGGGTATGTACACCGCCTCGCGCTCGCGCGCGCGCGTCCTCCTCCCTGCTGTAGAGTTGCACCTCTACAGCACCTGGTTGCGGCTCTGCAGCACGTAGATGTCGTCCCCGACGACGCATCCCTCTATGTCCTGCGGTGCCTTCATCTCCACCTCGATCGCGACGGCGAGCTCGGCGAGTTTCGCCATGAGCGCGGTCCTCCTGGCTTCGTCCCACACGAGCCAGTTTTCCGCGTAGTTCACGACGCGCTCGACGGTGGGCGCGACGGTGACCGAGTCGTACAAACCGGCGCCCGCGAAGCCTTCCAAGTCCTCGCCGTTGGAGTCTGACCGCGCGATGATGGTGGGCGCGCCCTCGGGGGGGTGGTGCGACACTTGCTTCGAGGGCAGGTTACGCACCGTCGCCGGGAACCCGGGCGCCTTCTTCGCCACGAAACTCAGCGCGGATCCCGGCTCGTTGCCCACGAGCGCCTCGCCGAGGCCGACGCAAACTTCGCCGAAAACCTCCGTCTGGTCGCCGTTTAACGGGTTGGCGGTGTGCAAAACAAAGGCAAATTCCGCGGGCACAACCTCCATGAGCAGCGTCGCCATGTGCAGCTCCTCCTCGTCCACGCCGCACGCCTTGCGGGAGAGGTACGCGCGCTCGTTCCACTTGGACGCCCACACCTTCTTGACGGCGGCGTAAACGTCGTCGGCGGAACAGGCGCCGCCGTAGCTCGCGGCGGCGAGGGCGAGGGGCGCGGCGAGGTCCGCCGGCATCTTCAGCTGGAACTTGACCACGTCCCTCAACACCTCCAGCGCGTCTCTGCGCAAGTTCGCGTCGCCGGAGTCGTCCGCCGCGGACACCGCCGCGGAGGCGAGCGCCACCTTCTCCAGCGTGGCCTCGTCCGCCAGCAGAGCGCGCTCGAAGGCGTTGAACGGCAGGGCGCTGGACGAGGGCACTCGCAGTTCGCCAACCTTCATCGTCTCGGACATCAAGCCGAACGTGCTTAAAGTGGTGCTGAACCCCAAAGCGGACAAAGAGCTCGACTTCCCGCCGACGATGCCCTCGGCGTACTTCTCCGGGCCCACGACCCAGTCGTCGCAGTCCTTCTTCGGGGTCAAAGCCAGCCCCTCGATGTACTGGCCGGTGGGCGGGCCGGCCACGGAGGCGGCGGCGGCGACGCCCAGCTCGGAAGCCGAAACCACCAGCTCCTCGCCGACGATGTCGATCTTGACGCCCTCGCCGTTTTTGGTCATGAGGTCGGCCCAGCCGCCAGGGTCGGGCATCGCCGCGAGCAGGACGCCGGTCTGGCGCGCGCGGATGGCGATGTGCGACAGCAGGTCCACCGGCGACGCCGTGAGCACGGCGGTGACGCCCGGGGGGATGTCCTCGAGGCCGCCCAGGCGCGCGCTCAGCACAACGATGGGGTCGGCGCTGTAGTCCATGCCCTGGATGTCCTCCAGGGAAACCACCGTGACTTTCCCCGCGTGCAGAGAAATCTCGGGGCTGCCCATGGCGGCGATGTCCCAGGGCGAGCGCCCGGCGGCTTGGCGCACGGTGGGGCGCGTCTCGCCGAGCATCTTGGAGACGGCGAACATGGAGTGCCCGCGCACGATTTCTTCGCCAAAGTTGAGGATGTAGCTCTCGTCGCACTCCGCCTGCATCCCGATGACGTCCGCGGGGTACTGCGAGAGCTCGCACATCTGGTCCATGTGGTGCTCCATCGCCAGCGAGACGCCCTCCAGCGCGGCGTCCATCACCTTGGACCACTCCGGGCCCCAGCGCTGCAGCCCGCAATCGCCGTTCACCTTGCGGAAAAACTCAAACGCCGCCGCCATGCGGTCAAAGTCCTGGCCCACCATCACGTTGCGGATGGTGAACTCGAGCTGCCCGAGCCGTTCATCGGGGGTCATGCCCGCCACGGACAAACCCTCGATTTTGTTCCGGAAGAACTTCTCCATGGCGATATCGAGCAACACCACGTCGCGGTTGCAGTCGTCGCCGTAGCGCCAAGTGCCGGAGAGGCGCTCGCGCAGCTCGACGATTTTGTTCGGCACCCAAGGCTCGTCGCGGTTCGCGAGCATGTCCTCAATCTCGAACTGCACATCCTCGGGCATGTTCCCACGCGCGAAGTCCATGGCACTGTCCATGTTCCCGCCGCCGTGCGTGATGCGCAAGATCCAGTAGAAGTGCTTCATCGGGTCGATGAGCTGCGGCAGGTGGTTCCCCGGACCCAGGATGCCCTCCGTGCGCCAGCCCGCTTTCATGGACGCCAGGTCCTCGCGAGTCAAGCCGTGGTTGTCGTAGAGGTGCGTCCAGAAATCGTCCCAGTTGCCGGTGTGCAGGAAGTGCAGGTACGCCTCGCAGATGTAGATATCATCCACGGTAGTGTTGCTGTGCAGCTTCTGGTGCCACTGCGCGATGAAGGGGTCCTCGATGCCGGGGCGGTGGCCCTCCTTGATGCCGTTCTCGCGCATCAGCTGCAGGATGCCCAGGCGGATGTCGTCGCCGTTGCCGCCGCCGCGCGGGAGCGTTGCGAGCGTGGCGCGGTAGAACTGACGCGCCATGCCGTCCTCCGCGGTCTTAGACGCCAGCGCCATGCGGCGCGCCACCACCTCCTGCATGTGCGCCATGTCCTTGCCCTGGTAGTTCCCGCCCGCGTACCAGGGGAGCTGCCGGATCGCGGAGAGGCGCATAACGGCGAAGATCGCCGCCGCGCCCGCCGGGCCCGCCTGCTGCGACTCGGAGAGCTTGTCGTTGATGCGGCAGAACCGCTCGAACAGCGACCCGGAGCCGGGCTTCTCCGCCACCGAGAGCGCCTTCAGCACCCCGGACGAGGAGGGGGTCTTGAGCGGCACCGCGAGGTCGCCGACGTCGGCGTGGAGCCAATCCGCGTTGTTGCGCACGATGATCCCAACCACGCGTTCGATGTCCTCGCCGACGCCGGGGGGGAAGCTCAGCACGAGCTTGCCGTCCCCGCCGAAGGACGTGCGGCTGGCTTTGCCGTCTCCGGAGTCGTTCGTGCCGTCGGGAAGCACGGCGCCGTCGGGGGGGAGGCACCACTCGTCGCTCCCCTCGAAGATGCACGCCCAGTGCAGCTCCAGATTGCCGCCCTGCGGCAGGAGCTCGCTCTGCGTCATGGTCACCGTGCGCGTGCCGTCGGCGTACTCCACGCCGAGCATGTGCACGGTGCCGTGGGTCTCGATGCGGTCGTGGCCGCCGAAATCCACCTTGGCGGACTCGTCGAAGCGGATCTGCGGTTTCAGAGGAGCGTCGAGGAGGGCGACGACGACCGGGGGAAATCGGGGAGTGATTAGCGATCTGTCAGCGAAGGTTCCGCGGGCCCGATGAATGTGGATAGGACGGCGCGCGCGGCGCGGACGTGGAACGCGCGCGTACCTTCCCCGCGGGGGGCGCGGCGACCGACGCGTTGACGCGCACGGCTTTGCGGCCGGCCGCGGCGGCGCGCTTCCCCGCGCGGGGAAGACGCGCTGCCGCGGGGACGACAGCCGCGGTTGCGGTCATCGACGAAGCGGCGGACATGACGGAACGAAAGAAAAGGTTTCTTCTTTCCGAAGGCCCTGTGAGCGGTTGAGCGGGGAGAGCGGCGCTGTGTGCGGAACGCGGCGCAGGTGCGGCTCGGGGAGGCGTTCGTCGACGGTCGACTGACGACCTCGAGCGTGGGCGAGCGGCGACCGTGCGTGAGCGCGGCGTCGTGTGGCGCCCGGCGCGTCCCGCGTGGACCTTCCGCGATTCGCTTCGCCTCGGCACCTCGCGCCAATCTAACCCCTCGACGCCTTTGGGCGTTCTTTTATCGCAAAGTCGTGACTGACAACCTGTCAAAACCGACACAAATTTTTCGCCGGGGGGCGCTTTATCCGGTTGTTAGGTCAAGTCCACTTGGAAGCGAGCCTTCGACGCTCGCGCTCGGGATCGCGAATCGGCGTCAAGATAATTTGCTCTCGAGCGAAGACGCCTTCGACAGTTTTCGTGTCGCGTCGCACGCGCACGGGGCTCTCGGCGGAGACCAGAGTGAGCGCGGGGAGACGCTGGGAGGAGACGCGATGTCCGCGATGGCGACGCTGGGCACGGGACCGGTCGCGGGGATCGGGCGCGGGTCGACCCGCGCGGGAACGTCGGCGTCCAGAAACCGAGACGCGTCGACTTCGGGACGCGCGCGTGACGTCATCGTGCCGTCGCGGCGAGACGACGGTCGCGTCGTCGCGGGGACGCGCGCCGGACGCGCTCGATCGGTCGCGTCGCGCGCCTCCTCCGCGACTACTGTGACGCGCACGCGCGAGACGGAGGTGTCCACGGAGAATCCGGGCGGCTTTCCCGGGACGCGCGTCCCCGGGGATGACGACGACGCGGTCGAACGCGAAGCGCTTCTTCACGACCCGTCCCCGCTGGGCCCGTACTCGGTGTGGCCGCGCGTCCCCGACGCGGCGAACCCTGCCACCTCCCCCCGGCGCCTGTTCCTGGCCACCGTCGCGGGCGCGCTGGTCGCGGAGACCGCGGGGCAGGTGGCGGAGCGCACCATGGTCAGCGAGACCGCGCGGCTGAGGCTCGAGCAGCGCCGGCGCGAGATCGCCAAGGGCCTCGCCAAGTTTGGCTTTGTCGTCGTCGACGACCGCCCGCGACAAATTGTGAGCGGCGCCGAAGCGGAGCTCTCGCGCGCGGGGACCATCTCCGGCCTCGCGCTCGTGGGCGCGATGGGGAGCAGGGGCATCGCCAAAGCCAAGACAGTGGCGGCCGCGGCGCGACGGAAGCGCGAGGAAACCGCGATTCTGAAAACGCGTCATTCGGCGACGACGGGCGCGGAGCGCGTCGAAAAAAACGCATCGGAAAACGAAAAGAACGAAAAAAGCACCGACGCGCCAGCCGTGGCGTACGACGTCGCCAAGACGGTACTTTTTTCCGCGTGCTACACCGGGTTGTGGCAGCCGCACTGGTTCAACGTTCTGAACTCGTACGACTGGACCAGATTCATGACTTTCGGAACGAATCCGGGAACGATGCCTTTAAGCGCCACGGCTGAGGCGCTCGGACAGAGCGTCGCGCCGCTTCTCGTGAACCAGCTCGTCGTCATCCCGCTCGCGTACTGGCCGGCGTACTTCCTTTTCCTCGGCGCCGCCGAGCGGACGGACGTCGCGACGAGTCTGCGGACGCTCCACGCGCGGCTGCCCGAGCTGATGCGCGCGAACCTCACGTTCTGGCTGCCCGCGCAGGCGGTGCAGTTCGCGTACGTCCCGGTGGAGGACCAGGCGGTGTACGTGGCTGTCGCGGGCGTCGTCTGGAACGGCGTCCTGGCGACGCTCTCGCGGCCCGGGCGCGACGCCGCGACTCGAACGGGCGCCGCGACGTACGGCGCCGCCGCGGCGTCGGCGGACGAAGACGAGACCGATTAGACGGCGATTAATAGATGGCGCGCATTTTTGGTATAGATGGCGCTTAGAGCGTGGAGCATCGACCGCGTGTGCTCTGTGATGCGATACTTTTCTCTCACACAATATCATAGACTATTACTTTTATGAAAGGTGTTTCTAACGGTAGCTACTACTTGTCGTGGCG
>Ga0181564_10002352_pt1 | contig 16534 bp, 15 predicted proteins | sample 011ome_24_FD_134512 | JGI IMG/M metagenome (GOLD analysis project Ga0181564, IMG submission 134512) | Coastal salt marsh microbial communities from the Groves Creek Marsh, Skidaway Island, Georgia - 011513CT metaG (megahit assembly) | ecosystem: Environmental > Aquatic > Marine > Intertidal...
AACCACCAACCACCGTCGTCCTCCTCCTCCTCGTCCTCGTCCTCCTCCTCCTCCTCTACGCGCGACGCCTTTTGCGCGACCAACCACGACGATGGATGCCACGACCGCGCGCCGCGACTCCAACACCCTCAACACCACGAATCCACCTCGCTTCACGCCCCACTAAGCGCACGCACGCACCACCGCGACGGCGACGTGACGCAGTGACGCACCCCACGCATTCTCCTCCTCGACGATCGATGGATGGATGGCTGCGCCCAGCATCGTCGTGAACCATTCAAAACGGACATTTTGCGTGTGCCATATGTCCGAACCGACTCGTGGGCATTCGTGTGTGGTGTCCGGTCCGGAGGCCCCGTGGGCGATGGTTCGACCGTTCACGACCAGGGACTTGAGCACGCGCCACGGGGTGCGCCGCCGCCCATGCGTATGCGTGCCCATGACGTCATCGCGACCGATCGCGACCGATCGAGTTCGCGCGATCGATCGCGCGATCGATAAGGTCGAGTGCTCGATCGATAAGGTAGATCGGTCGATATCGATCGCGCGTCACTCGCGGACGCGGCGCATTCGCGTGCGGTGCGTGCGAACGCGACCGGGCGAACGCGCGAGAGTACGAGAGCACGCACGAGGCAGGCGGTGACGTCGCGAGGTCGCGTCGCGTCAGGGTGCCGTCGACACAAACCGTCGGAACGTCGACAAAAACCGTCGGAATTCATTCATTCATTCATTCACTGATTGTCGCGCGAGATCGATCTCAGACGGACGGACGACGGACGACGGACGAGGATGGTGATGGCGACGGCGGTGGATGCGTCGGTGGTGTCATGTCGTGATCGTGAACACACGCACGCGAGCGCGACGACGATGAGCAAGACGACGGGCAAGACGACGATGATTGGCGCGGAGGATCTCAGCGATCTCGGGACGTCGGGCGAGGGATCGCGCGACGACGGGGCGGGCGTCGGCGGAGGGAAACTGTCGCATGGTGTCGTCGTCGCGGTGGTGGGTGATGACGGTGCGTGCGAACGTAACGCGACGCCGCCGTTAGAGTGCGATACGAATGCGATTCGTGCGAGGGATGGGCACGCGCACGTGGTCGGGGATGAGTCGGATGGGGCGGATGAGGAATTGGCGCGGATGCGCGCGCGGGCGTCGTCGAGGTTTCAGCGAGGGACGAGTCGGGAGGCGATGCGCGCCGAGTTGTATCAGATGGGCCAACGTGAGTTACAAGCGATGTTTTATGATATGTTTGAACGGGCGACGACGAGTAATAATAATCAGTGGTTGCGTAGACGCATCGCCACCGGGTTGGGGTTGGAGGATGCGGCGAGCGCCGCGAACGAGCGCGGGGTGGCGAATGTCGGAGGCAAGGCGGATGGTGCGAGCGAGCCGAGAGCGTCGTCGAGACGGCAGGTGCCGCGGCGTTTGAGCGCGGTGGATGGTTTGCATACGGTGCCGATAAAGAGTGAACACGTCGCGTTGGAGGACTCGGCGGATTTCACTCCGGATGGCATTCGCAAGTCTCGACGGGCGGTGAAACCCAAGGCGATGTTTGACAGCGATGCGTTTCCGTCGGCGGCGAAACAGAGCGAAGAGCGACGACGGGAGAAGAAACGACTCGAGGCTGCGGAACAAGCGGCGTCGACTTCAGGGCGCGAAAGTCCAAACGGTAAAGCCGCCGTCGGTCGACGCGTGCGCGTGTATTGGCCTTTTGAGCAGCAGTTTTTCGCCGGCGTCGTGGCGGCGTACAATGGGCGCACGAACAAGTACTTGATCAACTATGACGACGGCGATCAAGAGGAAATCGTGCTGAGCGTGTACGGAACAGAACACCAATACCAACATCAACACGCGAGTCACGAGCGGGATGGCGGCGAAGACGAGCGCGAAGACGAGCGCGGCGCGGCGGCGTTGGATGCCGCGCCAGAGGGACCGCTTCCGGTAATGCCGCAACCGGGCAAGTCGGCGGATGTGCTCAAGACACTCCCGTCGAGCTGGCCCAACGCTGGCGCTTTGGTGTGGGGACGCGTCAAAGGCCACGGATGGTGGCCGGGAACGGTGCACGCCAAGTGCTCTGGAAGTCAAGGCGTGCAAGAGGTGAGCTTTTTCGACAATTCCTTTGCGCGCGTGCACCGACACGACTTGTTGCCGTTTCGTGAATACTATCCAGTGTTGCGTGACGCCAAAAAGACCTCCGGTTACGCCGAGGCGGTGTCGCGCGCGACGGAGAGCTATGAAAGTCGCGCGCAGCGTTCGGCAAAGCGACGATCAAAAAAGGAGGACGCCACCCGCGCCGTCGGCGGCGAACAAGATGGAGACGACGAGCCGAGGATCTGGCACTTTGAAAAAGAAGATGCCACGAAAAAGAGTTACCATAAGCGCATGAAGGAGCTCGATGCGCAACAAGGTGGTGGTGCGCCCAAGCGTCAACGCGCATCCGCCGTCGAAGACGTGCCAATGTTTGACGCGCCGGCGCCACCGCGCCAGTTGAGCGACTTGGCGAAGAGCTTGGAGGACATGAAGTCCAAGGTGGTACCGCTCGCAAAGGCTAGTCAGAAGCTTTTCGTCAAACACTTGGACGATTCCAACAACGGTGACGATGACGTGTGCTTGATTTCCGCCGACGAGCGTGTAGTGATGCTGGACGAGCTCGCGTCGATTGAGTCTCTCATCGCGTGGAGCGAGGGCAAGACGGAGCCGAAGACGACGTTCACCGCGTCGACGACAGCGACTGAGTTGGACTTCATGAATCCTCTCGCATCTATTGGAGGGTGGAAAGATCGTCCACGAAGTAACGAGTTGTCGCCCGTCGAATCGGCGTTGCTTCGTCAACCGAGTCAAGACTTGTTAAACGGCGACTTGGCTGGCATTCAATGGAACATGGACGCCATGAACGCCATCGCCGATCCAATGGGACTCGACCCACTCGGCACCGGTCTTGGTGGCGACGTCTCCGCGCAAACCGCCCCGTCGACGCCCGAGCAACACGGATTGGACTGCGACAGTCCGTTCACCATGAACGCCAAGAATGTCGCCGATTCGTGCGCCACGCTTCACGGCACTTACGTTAAAGGCGAAGTCGACGAACTCCTTCCTACCGCCGCCACTCAGGCGTCGTAAATTTCCAGTTCCTTATTACTAGTTACCCACAGACAGGTTTCGCACTCGCTCGGGCATGGTTTCTTTTTTCAAAAAAGTGCACCGAGGGCGTCCTGATTTTTCCACGTGTAAAACGACACGAGACATGTACATCAATCCATCAATCGCTCGCCTCACACCTCGCCTCGCCTCGCCTCACAATATGCCTAAAAAATGGCTCCCACTCGAAGCGAACCCGGACGTGATGAATGCCTTCGCGCGCACGCTCGGCATATCGCCCTCGTACGCGTTTCACGACGTCTACGGATTCGACGACGATGTGCTGGAGTTCGTGCCCAAGCCGTGCGCGGCGGTGCTCGTGCTGTATCCGATCACACCAGCCACTGAAGCGGTGCGTGGAGCGATCGACGGCGACGCGCCTGACGTCCCAAGCGAGTTGTGGTACGCCAAGCAAACGGTGTCGAACGCGTGCGGGACGATGGGGATCATTCACGCGGCGATGAACGCTCCGGCAACCGTCGTCGAGGAGGACAACTACTTCGCGTCGTTGCGCGCTCGTTGCGAAGGATTAGACGCCGACGAGCGGGCGAGTGTGATTGAAAATGATGACGCGTTGGAAGTTGCGCACGTCGGGGCGAGCACGGAGGGTCAATCGGAGGTGCCAGATATTAACGCGAACATTGACTTGCACTTTGTGACGTTCGCCGACGTGAACGGTGGATTGTGGGAACTAGACGGACGTAAACCCGGGCCAGTGTACCACGGGCCAACGAGCGATGCGGGGTTGTTGAAAGATTCCGTGCCCGTGATTCGCAAGTATATGGATGCCGCGGAGGGATCGATACATTTTAATGTCATAGCGCTCGCAGCGAATTTGGACGCGTAATCAACGGCAAGCTCTAGGCTTTGTAACGACGACGATAAATTTGACCTTCGAAAGTGCAAAGAATGTGCGAGGCGCGCGTGATGTTGATATCCATCGTCATGTCATTAAAATGAGTTCATATCTCGCGCTAAAGTATCTAAATTCCGCCGCCGACGTTTCAGTAATACGAGCCCTCTGGCGGTTGCGGGTTTCGTCGGCATTCCGGACGCATGAGCGCGTGATACACGCCATTCAGCACGTCCTCAATCGTATTCGAACGCCTCCACGCCTGTGCGATTCCTAACGCCTTCAAATCTACCGTGCCGTCCGATTTCACAAACGGCGCGTTGACGCGCGTCTTAAACTTCAACTGTGGCGGTTTCGTCGGGTACGTATCGTCACACAAAATCGCCAATTCCAACACGCGCATATCAAACGTCGTCCCAGCTGGTCCTAAAATCGTTCCCGTCCACTGCGCCATGTCATCGTCGTCATCTACGCAAAGTAAACACGCGCGCGCGTCAGTCAAGGATCCAATCCGTTTTCTTCGTCATCGTCCACGTCGTCGCTCTCGCGCGCACCTGCATCGGCCAATCCATAGGATAAATACGGAGGAAGACCCGTTCCGCCCTTTTCACCCTTTTCGAGCTCCTTCAACAGCTTGAACGCGCGCGGAACGACGACATCGTCACCACCGCCACCAAACATGTTTCTCGACACCCACGAGCTCTCTCGCGAGCACCGACGACGACTCGAGCACGCGTCGCCCGCGCGGACGACGGATAGCGATAGACGCGCAGGTGATTTATGCGACTGCGACGCGCGTGCGACGCGAAGGTCGTGCCAATGAGCTCTACGCGCCGCGCAATGTCGATCGATTCGCTCCAGCTGGCGAGACAAGACGCGCGCGCGACGCGACGACGACGCTCGCGACGACGACGACGGCTATGCGCGACGATGACGGACGACAAAACGCGCAACGTTAAGTGATGAATATACCTATGCTTATAACGCTTACACACGGAGCACCGATGCGTGCACGCACGGTGCTCCATTCGTCGTTTCTATACTCGGCGCCCACGCGCGCGCTATCCACCCATCGCAACCGCACCCACGCGTCGCCCGAGCGCGAGCGGCACCCAACGCCGCCGCGCACGCACCCATCGCCCTCGCCTTCGCCCTCGCGATCGCCCTCCGCGGCACCTATTTCACATCCGCGAACACACGCTGCGCTTCCTCGTACGCGCTCCCGCATCCACACCCCACGCCGAACGCGAGCGCGCCGACGCGCGCGCGCGGACCTCGGAACAGCACCAGCGCGCTCGCCGCACCGAGCGCGAACCCGTACGTGGCTCGGCGAAGCGTGACGTCGATCGCGCGCTCGACCGCGACGTCGTAGTCGATGGATGTCATCGTCATCCGTCGCACTCTGCCGCGCACATCGTCAGAGTTTGACGACGACGACGGCGGTGGCGACGGCGATCGCGCGCGCGAGCGAACGATGGGGTGCGCGCTCTCCGCACCGTTCGCCGAGCGCGACGGCGAGGACGACCTACGCGTGCGCGGAGGCCGTCGACGACGTCGGGATGACGATGCAGCGATTTCAAACGCAACGCCGACGACGCCTTTGCGGGTGAAATTGTGCCTGTTGGGGGCGTCCAACGCCGGGAAGACGTGCGTGAGCGCGAGATTCGTGCGTGGGGTGTTTTTGAAGGATGCCAAGGCGACGGTCGGGGCGGCGTTCGCGTCGCACGGGGTGACTTTGGAGGATGGCGCGCGCGTGAAGTTTGAGATTTGGGACACCGCCGGGCAGGAGCGGTATCAATCGCTCGCACCGTTGTATTATCGCGGGGCGACGGCGGCGATGGTTGTGTTTGATGTCACGGATCGTGAATCTTTTGAGCGCGCGAGGTATTGGGTGGGTGAGCTCGAGAGGCACGCGGATGCGAACGTCGTCGTCGCGTTGGTTGGGAATAAAATGGATTTAACGCGCGGCGATGGAGATGACGACGACGAGCCGGCGGTTGAGCGCGAGGTTTCTGAAGAAGAAGGTAAGGCGCTTTGCGAACAGTACGCGATGTGTGGGTACGTGGAGACGAGCGCCAAGGCGGATGTTGGCGTGCGCGAGGCATTTGAGCTCGTCGCGCGAAGCGTCGCGGAGAAGAATAGCGCCGCGGAAGCGGCCGCGGCGGCGGCCGTGGCGGCGGCCGCGGCGCCGACGACGGTACCGGGTGATTCTAGGTCGCGTCGTCGACGATGATGCACGAGAATGCGCTGCTGTACCAATAAGATTTGTAAATTTGTTCCCGACGCGACTGGCGCGCCAGTGCGCGACTCGCAAAGAAAAATGTCTTCGAGCGCCCCATCCATCGCGCCCTCGCCTCGCACCGCGCGTACGCACTCAAACGCGCGACGACGCGTGCGAACGAGCCGCGCGTCGCCGTTGGATAACGTGCGTTTCGCGCTGTGTCGTCCAGAAGGCCCGACCAACGTCGGCTCCGCCGCTCGCGCGATGCAAAACTTTGGCTTGAAGGACCTCAAGGTCGTCAACGCCGCGCCGAGCGTGGTCCGTGACGACGGAACGATAGATGACGATGCGTATAAATACGCCGTACACGCGTCGTGGATGCTCGACGGCGCGGTGGAAGAAGATATCGCGAGCGCGTGCGCCGACAGAACGTTTGTCGTGGCAACGACGGCGCGACCGCGCGAGAACGTCCCATTGCTCTCGCTCCGCGATGGCGTGCAGAGAATCCGCGAAGAGCTGGCGAATGGTGCGCGCGTGGTTGTGTTATTCGGGAATGAACGCACGGGGTTGACGAACGAGGAGTTGACGTATGCGAATATCGGCGTCAAAGTGCCGACGGCTGGGGACAGAGCCGCGGCGAGCGACGGCGTCGACGCGTCGTCGTCGACATCGTCGTCGAAAAAATACACAGGTGGTTCTGGCGCGTCGTCGGGGACAGGGTCGTTAACGCCGGTGTCGTTGAATTTGGGCATGTGTGTGGGCGTGGTGGCGTACGAGCTATTTAACCAACTGAGCGACGACGACGTCGGCAACTTTCGGGACTACAAGTCGCATCAACTCACGGTGTTTGAGAAGAAAAGATTAATTGAGGATTTAATCGCCGCGCGCCAAGCGGTGGATATATTAGCAGGAAGCATTGATGATGACGACGATAAAGAGCAGATTTATCGCGACAAAGAAGCGAGACAAATCGCTCGCGTGCTTTCGGGCACCATTCCGTCCCGCGACGCGGTATCGTTCTTCTTCCTCGCGCGGCGAATCTTAGCCATCGCCGAGTACGCAAATATCGATGATGGCGTCCTCGCCGCCGCTCGATTGGCGCTCGAAGCCAATCCGGACGCGGGCGCGAAGAAAATCAACGCCGCCGTGCAAAACGCGTTGGGCATCACACTGACCCAGCGCGAGCTTAACCGCGTCCTCGTCGCCATCCGTCGAACGTAAAACGTCGTCGCGCGTGTCTATGTTTTAGATTAGATTACGCGCGCGTCGGCGTCGGCGCTCGTAGACGTTCTCAGTGTACAACAAACATGTATGACATCCAATGAAGTAAAAAAAGTCGTTTCAACTCACGCCTTCCGTCGCGACGCCATCCGCCGGCGCGCGCGCGATGCCCCCGCGATTCGCCGCGCCCGCGTCGCCGTCGACGGCACCGCCGACTGATGCGAGATTCTCGCTCACCGAACTCACGTGCGACGCACACAAGGCGTCGAGTTCGGGTGCGCGCGCGCTTGAAGTCATCTTTATCGACGATGCTTTTGTTTTTCTCTTCACGCGCGGCGTGCGGAGCTCCACTCGTAAGCCCACGCGTGTGGTCCATGACGCGATCATACATGCGCTGCGCATCGGAGGAGAGTCGCCGTTTGAGTTCCGTGGCACCGTGTCGTGGAAGGTGGAGCTCGAGAGGCGGCGCCGAGGCGAGAAGCGGCGAGCGATGCGACGCGCGAGAGGCGTTGAAGGATGCATGACTGTTGAAGTGCGATTTCGTGATTTGGTTGGATTTGATTACGGCAATCACTTGCTGTTTAATGGACGGATTGCGTTGGAGACGACGAAGGCGACGATGCGGAGCTTTGAGAGTGTGAGCGACGCGTTACGCTTTCATGCAGAAGATTTACGTCGGCGACGCGGCGATTTGTCGTCGGCTGCTGTCGGGCGTATTCGCACAGTTGATGATTTTGATTCTACTAATGACGATGGGTATGGTATTCGAAAACGTCAACGGGCGGGCCCGTCGACGGGTAAACGACGCAATCGAGACGAGGATGAAAACGAAGACGCGCTCGATGTAACCGAGAAAAATAGCAGTATAAAACCGGAAGTCGCCGAATGTGCAGAGGAACACACAGAAGAAGGCGAAGGACGTAGCATAACTGATGTCGATGGCGGTGTCCAGCCGCCCATGCGCGTGGTTGAATTGCACAATAAAACAATAGTAGCGATGTTTGTCGATGTGCATTTACAACCGGCATTGCAAGCGGTTGTGGAGCCACACGAGCATCTGCTACGCCTGTTTGAGACGGGATTGCCACTCTGGGCAATTATGTGTCCACAATACGGCGTGCCATACCGCCCAATCTTCCGTCGAGCGTTGAAGTTTGTGTCATTTTCTCTGATTCTGCTATCTTGCGTGAGTGGATTAATCGAGCTACATCGAGCCATGCCAGCCGTCGTGCCTGATTTCCATCTCGACGACATCGCTGATCCTCACGACCCAGCGGTGAGAGCTGGATTCTTAGCCGGAAGCATGTACGCCCAATCGTTGATCTTGGCACCGTTCTACACCACCATTCGGGTCTTCATAACATCCATCGCACGCATGTTGGGCGCCGTCGTATTCCCATTACTGCGTTTCATCGCCGCCGTATTCACTGGAGGTAGAGCCATGTCATCGACGAGCGCGAGTTTTCTTGCCGTCTGGCGCCTCATTGCGCGAGCAGCGCACGGTATGTTGTCGTTGGTCATCTTTGTTGTTGACCGAGCCATCGCGCATCGGAAGTCACTCGCCTTGCGCGTCGGCGTCCCAGCACCGCGACCGCAATTTGTCTCGCCCATGCGCAATCGCGAGGCATACGAACATAATGTTATTTCTAGAATTGAAGCGTTCGAGAGCGATGAGGAAGATGATGAAGACGACATTGCCTCTAAGAAACGCGACTGACTGTTTAGAACGCTTGAAAAGTTTTTAGTTTCAACTCACCAAAACGACAACCCCATTCATCGACGCATCCAAACGCGAGTCATGCGCGCGTGTACAACAATGTCCGCGATGCCAACGTCATCGTCGTCGGTCTCTTCGCCGTTCACGAACAAGCAGTTGATGAAGTTTTCTCACAAGAATCGCACCGTGCACCTCGTCGGGACGATGCACTATAACGGCGCGAGCATCGACTTGGCCGCCAAGACAGTGAAAGATCTCGCGGATACTGGTACTCTCTCTGCGGTCGTACTCGAGACGTGCGAACGGCGATGGGCAAAGACGTTAGCGTTTCAACCGCCTGGGTCGTTTGCGCGGGCGCTGTTGGACAACGAGTTTCAGAGCGCGCAAGAAGCGGCTGGGGACGCGTCAATCGTTCTAGGTGACCAAGGCATAGCCGATTTAGGGGCGAGTTTACAGGCGTTGACAAAATCGACGCTTAAGGATTTTTTGTCGCCGTCTGGATGGAAATCGTACGTTGAGGAGGTTCGCGCCGCCGTAGACAGCGAGCTGGCGCCGTTACCGGGCGTTGGCATCGCGCACCCGGGGGAACTCTTCGACGCAAAATTGCTACTCAATCTACCCGTGTCGTTAGTTCGCTACCCACTGGCGTGGCTACTCAAGTCACCAAAATTGATTGTGCCTTTGGTGTCTTTTTTTTACGGCATTTCAATCTTGCCCACGGCGGTGGAGTCTATTCAAGACGCAGAAACGATGTCGATGGCTGAAGATTTTGTAACGGATTTGTTTCTCGTGTTGGACATTTTACAAATCACTATTTTGACCCGGTGTTTTCTCGTCGCGCTATTGCGCGATAGAAACGATATACTGGCGAACTCCATTTCCAAGGCGTGCGAAGACGCCGAGGAGGGCGAAAGCGTGGTAGCCATCCTCGGTGCGGCGCATCTCAACGGCGTGCAGCGACGCCTGTACGAAGGTCAATAAGGCAGCGTTTTATTCATTGGCTACGTAGCTAAATCTAGATTATTACAAATACTATGAAAAGAAGTAGACGGAGTCTCTGATCACGTTCAAGTCGAGGTTGCCCGCTTCGGGTGGCTTTGGAAATCTATGCGCGACTTCTGGGTACGTCTCGCATATCTCGTTGTACAAATTTTCAAGCAGCGGCTCGCTGTGCAACTCAATAAACTTGTCGCGAAGGATTGAACTCATGGTATCCACATCACACGCGTGCGTCCAGAACGAATCATGTACGCCCGCAAATGTTAATCCTTTGTCAACGCACGCTACGGCAGTTTTCATCATGTGTGAACTGTCGATGGAGTGAATGTAATTCGGCGGAAACGCGCTCCGTTGTTTCACCTTCATCACTGGGTTCTTTTCGTCGGTCACTTTCAATGCAAACGATTGCAAGATTGTTCGCACGCGCTTCTGCGACGAGCGTTGGTACGGCTGCACGACAGGCAAGCCGAGGGGTGTCGTCCATCGTACAGGCGCGCCCGTGGACGTCGCGATCGTCGCGCACTCGGCGAGCCAAGCCATGACGTCTCGAGCGTTGGAGAACATATTGTTTAGCGCATCTAGCGTTCGTCTCGCGGCGTAGTTAGATACCCGGTAGCGAAGCTGCTCGTTATCTTCCATGGCGTCGCGCTCTTTCAGGCGGCTATATATTTGCTCTCGAGCGCCGATAAACGTCACGCCGTACACCGACGTCATCACCGTCTGTTTCACGAGCTTCCGGTCAATGTGCGGCGCGATGGCCATCGCCAGCTTTGCAGTCGCAACGTCTTCTTCAAGTTCGCTATCGATCATCTTGATGTCTTCAGCGACAATACGCTTTAAGACATTGGCGATGCCGGTGTAGACATCCGCTCCGCGTTCAGCGGGAACCAAATTTACGGCTTCTCCTCCATGAAAGTCGCGACCGAGCGCTGCGTAGTGCTGTAATCCGTTACACGAACCATCTTGGTGCACTGGGAGGTTACTCATGAACTCAGTAGGGTCTGAAAGCTCGAGTGCTTTGTCGAGTTCTATGCACGTCGCCAAACATTGCCAAGGCTCTTCAGCGTCTTGCCACCACGCGCCCTTGGCGAGCGGGTCTTGCGCTGAAGCGCGAACGGCTTCGATATTGTCCTGAATAAACTTCACCCGCTCATCCATGGGGAGTTTGTCAGCACCATTCGCGAATAACGTCGCACATTGGATGTGCATCCAACGCAAGCCACGTTCACCGAGCTTCTTCTTTTCATGGAATCGAAGTAAACCGCGACATAAATCGCTCCCGATGTGGTTCAAGTGCGCGTGCATCGTGTACGCCCGACCTCTAAAGTCCAAATTGTGCGGAAAGTACAATTTTTCTTCACCCTTCATCTCCCGCGCGACTTGGAGCTTGATCAGAAAGTCACAACGCTGTGAATGAAGCTCCATGTTGGATTTTTTTGTCTTTTGAACATCCTGTAAAAAGTCAATCACTTCGCCTTTGCCCGGCAATCCGCTGGCGAGCAGTTGGAAACGACGCCTGTCGCTGCGCAAGCTGTAGGCTCCGCCCGGCCAGCGTGGGATCTCCAACTCGGAGCGCAACGGAACTTCAGCGACGCCACCACCGCGAGCCCATACTTCTTCGATGATTGGCAACACGTCGGTATTTACCTGCCACGCGGTGCGACCGAGCGCGTTGAGCGCGTCGATTACGGGTTGGTACGCCACGGGGACCTCCTTCGCCTCGGCTTCTATAGCCTTCTCGCGCAGCGCCGCGAGTTGCGCTTGGCTCGGGCCTTCAGTGGAGTACTTTCCTCGCATGAAAATACTATCTGATCGTAAATATCCGCCCCGATCGAATCTCGTCCACTCTCGAGGAGGCACAATCATGGGAAAGTGACGCACAGGAACCAGCGACGCGCGTGTCATGGTTTCCGTGTTGATGAAACGATAAATGCTATCGTGCCAGTGTAACATTCCATATCCAGCTTCTCTGTAGTCGTGATAAAACGCAGGAAGTGTCAACAATTCATCATTTTCGCCTGGCACACGAATCTTGGCCGTGTTCATGAGCGCGTGTAATAGCACCGTGCCAACTTTCAAGCGAATTTCGCGACCCCACTCGGCATTTTCGAGCGCCCGTCTCGCATGTTTGGAAACAGACTTGACAGTTTTCATCTTTGACGTATCGAGCGCCAAATTAATGCGATGATTCACAGCGTCTTCGATTTCTTTGACGTTCTCGGTTGTGTTTATCATCCGTGAGCGTTTGAAAGCCTCTTTCGCTGCTTTTTCCGCCGCGCGCATGCGAGCCAAGTTCACCTCAGCCTGCACCACGCTTCCGACGTTGTCGGCGACGTTTATAAATTTTGCAGTCCCCGCTGCGGTCTTTTCATCTCGCACGAAAGACCACGAGGTGTGCACTTTAGTGTCACCTTTCATGAGCGTACTAAGTGTCGTGTGTAACGTCAAGACCGCGAGCTTCTCGGGCTCTAACAAGTTCAAGTAGTGTCCGTACACGCGGCGGTCCACGCCCGGGACATTGCCAGTAATCTTCTCCTGTTCCTCCTCCAATGCTTGCACGAGCGGCACGTAGAACGAAGCAAGAAGCTTTTGCACCACAGGAAGCTGCGCGCCAATGCCCGCCGCAAATGTTTTCCTCGCAAGCTCCTTGTATCTCGCGACTTCGCGTTCGACGGCTAAACTCTCCGCCTCGCGTTGCTTCTTTCGCTGCAAATCATCATGACTCCTCATCTCGGGCTCTACCATTTCTTGTCGCCGCAAATGTCTCCTCCTCGCGTGTATCGTTTGCAGCGCTTGCTTAATCTTCGCCTTGCGCTCGTCCGCTTCGAAAATTCGATCTCGAGCGTCGCCAAACGCCGTGGCGTCCAACGTCAGTGGTCGAAGCTTCGGCCCTGGTCTCACCGGCCCCTCTGGCGTCGCACTCATCGCAAGCAGCATATCTAACTCCTCATCATCCTATGCGCACAATCACACATCAACACACGGTCAGTCTCCTCGGTAAAAATCGCTAAAACGAGTCCGCATTCCGCATTCCAAAAGATGCACCCGCGCGCGCGCGTTTCCACCCATCGCGCGACGCCCCACGCACGCCCCACGCACGCGTGCCCCGACGGCACCGAAAACACATCACGCACACTCGCGCGCGCGACCACGCACGACGCACGACGACGTACCTCCATCAAATCACTGCTCCACCGCTCGATCGCCACCTCTCTCGCGCCCCCGTGCACGCCGCGCGCGCGCATCATCCCCTCCACCATCGCCCGCGCGGCGTCCAGCGCCCACCGCGCGCGCCGAGGCGCGCTCGTGGACGCCAGCTCGGCGCACGCCCGGCGCATCGCAGCCACCGAACGGCGCCGTCGACGAGTGGCGGCCGCAAAGGCCGACGCTGTCTGGAGCTCTTTTTTCGAATGAACCCCGTTTGACCAGTCATAACCCCATGAACACGCATGCAGTGGGTACACACAACACCACATGCGCATGTGTGTACCCACTCACAGCACGCGTATGACCAATCATGATCCCATCAATACGCCGTATGTCCGAACATCGGCCCTCAGAAGAGGTCGCCCATCGCGCGCGCGTCCCATCCGCCTTTCACGGACGCACGCCGCGTTCGACAGCCGACAGAGGACACAACCAACCATGGCGTACGTCATAGACTTTGATGCGATGTGATGCGTACGAACAGCGCGTCGCGGAGCACCCGCGCGGTGTGACGTCGACCGCGCGCGTGGAGCGGCGATGCGCACAGAGCGGTGGATCGCGGCTCTAGGGCTTATGATGTCGCGCGCGCACAGGGCGTGGGCGACGGGCGGGGGCGAGCGATGGGCGGCGCGCGATGGGTTGGGCGGGGATGTATGCGCGAGGAGTGTGTGCGTTGGATTCGCGCGGGTTTGGGTCGGGATTGGCGGCGCGAGGGTGGGGAACGCGCGCGTGATGGGGATGGTTTTGGGGTTTTGCCTGGAGCGCGAGCGCGCGCGCGTCGAGCGCGAGAGCTTTTGCGCGTGTACAGCGTACTGACGTGTGTGTGTGTGTGTATCGATCTTTGTTGTCAACAGTAAAACGAAGCAAGCTAAGTCGCCGTCCTTCTACCCGGCGGACGATGTCAAGAAGCCGCTTAAGCGCACGATTGAGCACAAGCAAACCAAGCTTCGCGCGTCCATCGCCCCGGGTCAAGTGTTGATCTTGTTGGCGGGTCACTTCAAGGGTAAGCGTGTGGTGTTCATCAAGCAACTTGCCTCTGGTTTGTTGCTCGTTGCCGGTCCGTACGGGGTGAACGGTGTGCCGATCAAGCGTGTGAACCAACGTTACGTCATCGCGACGTCTGAAAAGGTTGACGTGTCCAAGGTTGACGCTAAGAAGTTTGATGACGCGTACTTCAAGAAGCCGGCGAAGGACCGCACGCGCAAGAGCGAAGAGGAGTTCTTCAAGGTTGATACGTCCAAGAAGGAACTTCCGGCTTCGTACATTGCGGACAACCAGGCGGTTGATGCGGCTTTGTCCGCGGCGATCAGCGCCACGCCGTACATGAAGGAGTACTTGTCCACGTTGTTCACCTTGCGATCTGGTGACAAGCCGCACATGATGAAGTTCTAATTGCATTTTCATGATGTTGTATGGCGGCGAGTTTGACGGGGGTTTGTTTGTGGGAGACGTTATAGAACGTCTCAGGTCTACTAAAGGGATTCTTTTCATTTAGCGTGTAAGGTTATGAGTCCTTAAAATTATGAACTACTCACTCGCATCCTCCTCGTCTCGTGTCTACTAAAAAGTTGTGCTAATTCCTAAAACCATTCGTTGTGCTCCTCTAGGTCGGTGTCCATCAGTTGCGCGCGTTCCTTTAACGCGTTCTTCTTCTTGAACATTTTCGCTTCGAAACCCGTCCCGCGGTCGACACCGTCCCAGTGGCGCCCGGGCTTGATTTGATACCTATTGTGCGGCGCACCGATACCTTGGCGCAACCACGAGTGCGCTGGCACATCTTGTGGGATTTTAAATCCAGACTTTTGGAGTTCCTCCATGGAAATCCCGAGTCCTTGCAGCACGGGTGGCAAATTCAATGACTCCTTCTCACGCTTTTTACGGCTCAAGTGCGCCATCGGATCACCGAAGCGCATCGCGTCGCGTTGTTTATCCTCGAATTCGGCGTCGATGTCGGCGTGCGCAAATGGAGTGTCTTTAGCCTTTTCTAAATCCTTGGCGAACTGCTGCGCTTGTTTCGCCTGTTCGATACCCGCGGACCACATTGGACGTTCGCGCTCCTTGGGCTTGGCGATCTCTGCGCGACGCTTGATTTCATCTTCATCAATGAGTTTCCCCGTGGCTTTATCACGATAGTTCGTCGTCGCTCCCCGGCCACTTTGTTCATCGCTTAGCTTGGCTAACCGTTCCTGCTCGGCTTTGCGCTTCATTTCAGCCTCCATGATGACTTGTGCGGCGCTCACCAAGCCCGTCGACGTGCCATCCGTCATCTTTGCGCCCTTCTCCTTCTTTGATTTTTTCGCCTTATCCTCGCTCGACGTCGGCGGTGGCGCGAGTGCTTCGGCGGGGATGATTAAATCACCATCGCTATCGTACTGTAACTCTTCGTTCGCCGAAGGACGATCATCGGGAATTATTAAATCGCCGTCGCTGTCGTACTGGAGTTCTGGCTCGGCGGCTTGAGCGGTGCCGTCATCGAGAATCAAATCCCCATCGCTATCGTATCGCGGATCGTTCGTGGCGGCCGTCGACGTAGGCACTGTGCTATTCGTGCGCGCGCCGTCTTCTCGTGACGGAGCACCCGCGTCATCGTCGTCGCTATCGCTATCGTACCGAGCGCGTCTCGGTTCTGCCTCCTCCGCTTCGCCGACGGCTCCAGCTGCACCATCCTCCTCCGAGTCCGAATCGTAGCGCCCGTGCGCCCGGACGTGATCGCCACCTTTTCCTCCAGCACCTCCATCGTCCACGGCGGTCCAACCCGAGCCGTCGTCTTTAATACCCATGTACACGGCGCGTCGTTCGACGTCTTCCAGCGCCGCGGTCGCATCCACTTCTCGCCCTCGCGCATCGAGCACCACCGCATCGTCGTCAACTTCCTCACGCGCAAACATTCGCGTTGATGTCGTCGGTGCGTCGCGCGCGGCAAACCCATCGTCGGCGTCGACGATGCGTATGGCGGCGTTAACGTCGGCCGATTTCGGGCGCTTCTTCTTCTTCTTCTTTTTGTCGTGCTCCGGCGCCGTCGGGTCGCGAGACGTCGGCGCGGACATGTACTTTTTCAAATAGTCGAGTTTCGACGACATGATTCACGCGCGATGTGGTATCGCGGCGCTGACCACGTCGGAGCGGCGGCGGGCGCGTTGTGAGGCGTGTGTCGCGGGACGCGAGCGTCAACGTT